>Ga0210140_1000028_pt1 | contig 26703 bp, 26 predicted proteins | sample China_Bullhead_C_3_FD_184858 | JGI IMG/M metagenome (GOLD analysis project Ga0210140, IMG submission 184858) | Wetland microbial communities from San Francisco Bay, California, USA, that impact long-term carbon sequestration -... | ecosystem: Environmental > Aquatic > Marine > Wetlands ...
GCTCATACTGCTTCTGAAACCTTTGATGTGGGTGCTGACCTCGGTTCACCGGTGGCACTGGACTACTTCGACAGAGCACCGTTCAGATTTAATGGAAAGATCAACAAGATCCATATTCGTTATACTGATGCTCAAGAGCCGGCTTTTAAAGGGTCTCCAGACGATGATTAGTAGTGGGTATAAGAGCCATGTAATGTGTAAGATATCTATCAAAACCTTATAAAATATATAACTTTATAAGGTTTTTTTCTTAGAGTAGTTTGCACTAGCTCATACCTAAACCGCCTTCGGACAAGGCTATTTGCATATCGGAAAATTTCGATTTCTTCACCAATTTCTCTTATATTTGCAATTCAATTTTACAGGAAAAACGCCACTGTCATTATAAAATATGTTATATTATTATAATGTTTTAATCAGTGTAATCGTTTGTTCAATGATGCAAAAGATGTAGAAACATAGCGTATTATAAAATAGATACTTGATATTTAAACTCAGACTTAGTTCTGGGACTAAAAAATGTAATTTTTAACAAAGGAGATAAGCTGAAAAAAATTATCTCAAAAGCACTACCTACCAATAGGTATATGCTGCCAAAAAAATATAAGGTTTATTGGATTTGTCTTGCCATGGTAATGATGAACATCGTTTCTGCCCAGGATCTGGAACCAAGACGCTGGACGCCTTTACCCTCTGGTACTACCATTTTGGGAATTGGCTATGGTCATATATCTGGAGAAGTGGGCTTTGATCCTGTTTTGGAAATTGAAGATGTCAAGGTCAAGAGGGATGTTTTGATTATGAATTATACACAGTTTTTCTCGTTGGCAGGACAATTGATGCGCTTTGACGCACTGGTTCCCTTTCAGAAAGTGCAATGGGATGGTTTACTTAGAGGAGAGTCAGCCAGTGTTCAGAGAAACGGAATGGGAGACCCCCGTTTTCGACTCTCCATCAATCTTATGAATACCTCCACTCCAGCATCTAAAAAAACGGATGATTCTCAACAAACTGTCAACACCGTAATTGGTGCAGCGATCGCTGTCAATGTACCTTGGGGCGAATATTATGAAGATAAACTACTCAATCTTGGATCCAATTGTTATACCATACGTCCACAGATCGGAGTCGTGCATACACGGGGTTCATGGTCCTATGAATTAACTGGATCTGTCTTCTATTTTACAGACAATGATAACTTCTATTATGGAGACAAACTTGAAAAAAAACCTTTCTATGCAGCCCAGGCACATATCATACGGATCTTTAAGCCAGGAATATGGGGTTCTTTGAGTGCAGGCTATGGACAAGGGGGTGCTTCGAAAATCAATAGTGAGAGTATAGACGATGAACGAGAGGGATTTATTTCAGGACTCTCATTTGGTATACCGGTCGCACCTGATCAAGGTCTTAAATTCAGTTATTTTTGGACAAAAATTAAAACACCAATAGTGACAATATCTGAAACAAATACTTTTGCTTTAAGTTGGTCGATCCGCTTTTAATCGCCCTTGGTTTAAAGATTTTAATGGACAACACGCTCTAGAAAATGAAAGATAGAGTACCTAAGCAAGGTGTACTTATGCTCTCATGCCTAATTTGTGGAGAAGGAAGATAACGCTGTAATAAGCAAAAACAGTCAAAAAGATGGAGATAAGCATACTTGGATAAAAGCTGAGACCTTTTTTTATGAGAACAGGAAAAGTGATAAAGAGTGTCATGGATGGGGCAATGAGCCATGTAATGTACAGGATATGTATCAAAACCTTATAAAATATATAACTTTATAAGGTTTTACAGAACTAATCTACTTAACATAATAATGTTTGAAACAAACAAGTTTAATATCATGCTGGTGGAATTCATATAAGTCATCCCCTGTGTAAGAAGAATTAAAGTCAAGTTAGTGTAGAATACCACTTCAAAATTCTTGCTCATTTCAGACAAGTTGAAAATAACTTGCATTTATATGGGCTATTAAACCAAAAGGACCACCATGGCAGAAAGAAGAAAATTCAAAAAAAGATTTTGTAAATATTGTGAATTAAAAGTAGACTTTATAGACTACAAAGATTTAGGACAACTTAAATTCTCACTAAGTGAGAGATTTAAAATTATGCCAAGAAGACTCACTGGTAACTGTAAAAGACACCAAGAGCTTGTAACTGGAGCAATCAAAAGAGCTAGACAAACAGCACTTATTCCTTATATCGTAGATAGAAAGAATGTTGTTGAAAATCCATTTGAAAACGTAAAATAGATTTTAGTTTACACGTATAAAAAGTCCATCTTCGTGATGGACTTTACCACACATTCGATTTCCCTTAACCTTTTTTTAATACAAGAAACAATTTATCCGCTTCATCAAAATCATAAAGATTGACATCATCGCTCTGAACCAGTTCCAAACCACTTAACATCACTATCTCGTCTAGAGAATGATAATATTGTCTAATGGTCTCTTGTGACTTTTTAAAACTACTTCCCTCTTTTTCAAAAAGTGTGAACTCGGCACTGTACTCACACTCTTCAAAGTCACTGTCTACAGTTAAAAACCTCTCTTCATCATCAACGATATAAGAACCCACTGCTACATTTTCAAAACCATACAGTGTATTGATGTCACAAAGAAAATATCCGCCCTCATTTAAGTGCTCTTTGACACACCCCAGGAATTGTGCCAATTGTGTTTTATCCAGATAGTTCACCATATCAAAAACAGCTGTCAATACATCATAATGGCCATCTAGATCACATAAATCTACACACTCCGCATCATAGCCTTGTTCGAGTGTTTTTGAAACCATAAGTGGACTGAGGTCTATCCCTTTGACCTCTGGTATCTCTAATGCACCTTGTATTTGACGCAGAAAGTCTCCAGAGCCGCACCCCACATCCAAAAGAGTGTTAAAATCTATAGCGTTTAAAAAAAGAAGGTAATGGGCATAGAGATTTGGAGCAACCTCCTTTACACCAAGAAGGTCCTCTACTTTTGCGTAGAGGTCAAGAGAATCTGAAGTAGAATTAGCCACGGCTTTCTACAACAGCTTTGATCTTTTCATATAAAGAGAGAATCTCTTCTTTCTTTCCATAAAAACTATTTTTATTTGAGATCAGATGCGCAGAAGAATCCATAATATCTTCAGCCACTTTCAATCCGTTCTCTCTCATCGTTGAACCTGTTTCAACAATGTCCACAATAGCATCGGCCAGACCTACAAGAGGTGCAAGTTCTATAGAACCGTAAAGCTTCACCACTTCTACACCTACGGCTTTTTTAGCAAAATAGTTCTTCGTGATATTGACCATTTTTGTAGCCACTTTGATGTTGGGACGTGACCAGTCAAGTTCATCTTCATTTTTGATACCGATAGCCACTTTACATTTCCCTAACTGCATATCCAGAAGCTGGATAATATCTAATTCTTTTTCAGTAATGACGTCTAGTCCGACAACACCGATATCTGCTGCACCGTGTTCTACGTAAGTCGGTACATCTTGATTACGTACATTTAAAAAACGAAAATCACCCATATCCAAGATGAGTTCTCTGCCTTCAAACTTAAATTCTCCACCGAAAATCTCAGCAAATATTTCAAGTGTCTGTTCTGCTATTCTTCCCTTTGGAAGTGCTACTGTTAACATATCTCTGATTCCTTAATCACTTTCCGCATCCCGTTAAATACCAACATTTCATCGTAAGTGGCTTCTTCAAAAAAACTTGATAAAAATTTTCCATCTCCACCGGTAAAATAAAGCTTTTTACCATCACTATGCTTATCTATGAGTGCTTTTATAGACGCGATTATACCATAGCTTATCCCATCTTTAGTTGTGGATGGTAATTGCTCTAAAGATATCGTTTCATTCATCTCTGTGTCCAGGGCCGGAGAGATAGAACGATAGGCTTGCAACATCGCTTTTAACCCTGGTAAAATAAATCCACCCAAATACTTGCCATCGTCCATAACATCGATGGTAATAGCGGAACCTGCATCCACAAATAACCCATTTTCATGACTCAAACACAGAGCTCTTCTATCTACACCCATTGTCTCATAGGCACCTTCCAAATATATCTGTGAGGAGATATTTTTCCATAAGGCTATATTTTCTATGGTGCTGTCCAAGTGTTGTTTGACTGAAATATAACAGAGGGCCTCTTTGTTGTATTTACGTATGGCCTCTTCATAGGACAAATGCTCAACTTCAGACCCATTATAGATATGGAAATGGGTATTTCCTATATCTGCGAGCAACAGATGATCCTTCATCAAAGCAGTACCCATTTCATTCGGACTCATGCCATACCTTCCAGCCATTCTCTTCGAGCATTGCTTTGGCATGTGAACATAATGGTGCTTGAATCAGTATGTATTTTTTAGTGATATTACTACCGATATACTTTTCCAGTTTTTCATGTAATGCCATCAAGTCTCCTGCTTCTTTACGAAGTACCCTGCTCTTCTTTTCAAGTTGCATGACCAGTGCATAATACCCCTTCAGGTCAACACCTAAATGGAGTGAAACCTTTTTACGGGAACCCAGTTCTTTTGGCAGGATCTCCTGAAGGGATTTAAAAATAAGTTTTTTATGGTTTAAATATTCAACCAGTGCTTTCATGATACTCCTTTTAACGGATGATAATTGTTCATGGTCTCTGCCAAATTCTGTTTTTGTATATGTGTATAGATCTGTGTGGTCTCAAGAGAACTGTGTCCCAACAACTCTTGCACCACACGCAGATCTGCACCGCCTATGATAAGTGAAGAAGCAAAAGAGTGTCGCAATACATGAGGGGACACGCCCAAATACTTCTTCACGATTTTATACGCAGAGATACGACTGAGGACATTACCTTTGTAATTTAACCAAATATAGCTACTTGCCATATCCTGTTCCTGCATATACATCTCCAATGCCTGAACAGCTATAGGGGCAAGAGGTACGATGCGTTCTTTTTCTCCTTTGGCAAAACGTATCTTCAGCCATCCGTCCACAATATCACTGCGTTGTACATTCAATGCTTCAGAAATACGACACCCGCTCGCATACAAGAACAGTATAAGTGAATAATCACGAAGTCCCATGACCTTGCTTCTGTCAATGTTCTTTAAACCTTGCAGTATCTCTTCACTGCTCATGTATTTGGGTAGATCTTTGGGCACTTTTGCCATAGGAATCTTGATCTTTTCGTGTGTAAAGTCTTGCTTATGACAAAAATGAAAAAAGGTATTGATAGAAGAGAGTTTTCTGTTTAAGGTTCTTTTGTTTTCAAACGTAGATAAAAATTTTAATATATCCGTAGTATCGAGTTGTGTCAGTTTTTTTTGACTCAACGCTTCGAGTTGGGTAAGGTCACCCAAATAAGAAGAAATAGTCAGTGTATCCAGTGCCTTTGTGACACTGAGATACTCTTCAAAAGCACTCAGTATATCACTCATAACCTAGTTTGGATAATTCAATAATATCACCGTCTTTATAGAGCTTTGTTCCAGTAATAAATGCTGGCTCATCTACTTCTCCAACATCATAGATCTTCTGTTTGGTCAATGCACTGTTCATCACGATCAGTGACCCTCCCTGATCTAAACCATACACCCTGCCATTCAAGGCTGTACCTACAGAATAGTGTGCAAATTTATACTTTGCTTCTCCCACTTTTTCAAGATCGCTATTTAAAGCAAGTATCTCTCCTTCTTTTGTAAAGAGATAAATGATACCGTCATCAAATACCACTTCAGAGATATTTGCTTTATATTCATTCTGTCCATTGCTACCTAAGGTAAGGAGTTTTTTTGGCGTTGCAGCGATCATAGTATTACCCTTACGAGCCAGATAGATAATGTTATTGAATGCTTTTTCCGTACTGAGATAGACCACTTTTGCATTTTCAATGTCATTAATGCTGACAATAATAAGTTTCCCGTCAAGCATAGGCATGACGACTAAACCATCGATAAAGATCGGACTTGCCGCTCTTGTATCAATGGCAAATGTTGCCTCAGATCTACTTTCAACCAATTTTCTATTGTCTTTCATTTGATAGATACCGAAGGTATTGCTGTTGAGAATATAGGCGATGACATCATTTTTGATCGTTGCGGAAACAACAGGCACTTTTAAAGATACTGCACGTACCGCTTCTTTCGTTTTTTTATCAATAACTTTTAAAATACCCTCAGTATTTGTAGCCAGTATATATTGATCGTTTTCATTTAAAAATCTATACCCCTCACCAAGGTTGATACTGCTTACACCCGCTTTACTAATGTATTGGCCACTTTTAAGTGTTCCACCCTCACGACTAAGGTCACTGATACTTCCACCATACGAAGTTGAAGCATTAGATGCTGAAAATGTCTGTTCTGGTTCAAAGTATTTTTTACTGCTGCACCCTGAAAAGAGTAAGGCTGCTACGGTAAATGTAAGTAGTGACAAACCCTTCATTAGTTTGCCTTTATGGTAGAGTGCTTAAGGAACTCTTTGATCACTGAAAGAGATGAACGTTCGTCTATCAGTTCCAATTTATTCTGAGCCGTTTTTACATCACCTGCAAGGATAGCCAAATAGGCTTCTTCAAACAGGGCCATCTCTTTATAGAGCTTTGAATCCACAGGTTTTTTATTGAGTGTGCCTGCCGTATAAGCACTTGCATCGGCGATCACACTGTTACTACTTGAAGTCAAAGACTCTAACGCTTTGATATCTTCCTTTTTCACTGCCTGTGCATAATTATAAAGCTCTAAAAGTGCCGGGTTGTTCTCTTGAAGTACCTTAAGCGCATTGGCATCATCACTGTTACTCTGTAGTGTTAAGAAAGCTTCATTTGCTTTTACAAGCTTTGCTTCATGCAGAGCACTTATCACAGCTTCTCCACCAAAGAACAGAATTAGTACAGCAATAACACCCCACAATTGAAACTTGTATTTTTTATACAGTGACTCCAGTTTAAAAGCACTCTCTAGTACCTTCTCATCACCACTTAACTCTTTTTTTACATAATTCACATCATCTTGAATGCTCACGTAGCTCTCCTGCAACATTTTTATGCATATATTATACCTTTTGGAGTTAAAAGAGGGGTTATAGTTCTATAGTTCAACGACTGTAATGCCTAAGTTTCCCGGCATTCTATAAAACTTCTGTATTTTAGGATGTTGTTTAAGATACTCTGTCACCAATTTGGCTAATACTCCCCCGCCTGTACCATGAATGATCTGTACTTCATTCAGTCCGTTCACTAAGGCATCTGAAATAAATTTATCGACGGTATCTATGGCTTCATCTGCATACATACCCAGTAGCTTTACTGAAACAGCTGCCCCTGACTTTTCAACATTGACCTTGACTTCTTTTGCTTTAGGTTTGACTTTTATCTGAGGGGTATCTCCTCTTCTTTTGAGTTGTCCCAAAGGCACTCTCATCTTCAATCCGTCTACGATGATCGTCGCATCTTTCCCACGGATAGCGACTATCTCCCCTTTGTGAGAGCGGTACTTCACTTTATCACCTTCTGTAAGTGGCACTTCCTCTTTTAATTTCACTTCTTTTTGCTTGAACTCTTTACGTTGATGTGCCACATTAAGCAGTCGTCGTCCCTCTGCTGACTCTTGTGCTTTTAGGGCTTCTCTTGCTTTTTTTGTCGCTGCATTATAACGGTTTTCAAGGGTTGCGATCGCTTTTCTATGACTCTCCTGAAGCTTCACTTCTTCATCTTGAAGTCTCTGTTTTTGTCTCTCTACAGATTTTAACTCATCATCTATTTTGGCGATCTTCATACGCATTTCACGCTCAAGTGAGGTAGATTTCTCTATGAGTTCATTAAGGTTTTCTTTATCCTCTCCATAGACCTCTTTTGCTTTGTTCACGATGGCTACAGGTACGCCATAGCGTTGTGCTGTCTCAAAGGCATAACTCTTTCCGATACTTCCCTGTAAGAAAGTATACGTAGGTACTCTTCGCTCTTCATCGTACAGTGCTGCAATGAGTTCCACCTCATCATCACTTGCCATCAGTGAAGCCAAACGTTTATGGTGTGTCGTGACAATAAAGGTAATACCCTTTTTACGTAATTCATCCAACATCACGCGAAACAGACTGGCTGCCTCATCACTGTCCGTACCCAGTTCTATCTCATCAACGCCTACGATGGCATCTTCTTTGTTAAAAAGTTTTGCAAACTCCTGCATACGTCCTGCAAAAGTAGAAATGTCATTTTTCACCGATTGGGGATCGTCTATGACCGCTTCTATGCTTTTGTAGTGCCCGACTTCTGTTTGTGCTGCATCACATTGAAAAGGAAGCAGATACTTACTCATGTAGACTGCTGATAGCATGGACTTAAGTAACATCGTTTTACCACCGGCATTGACACCTGTGACCAGCATGATCTGTTTAGAGAGATCCATGGTAATGGGTACTGGGTTCTCTATGGCAGGGTGGGCAAAATCCTGCAGCTTAATACGTTTATGCTTAGATGGTAAAATGAACTCATACTCTTTGGCTCTTGCAAAACTGACACGTGCCTGATAATGGTCAAATCTGTCATACTCTTTGTTAATGAATCCCAAGAAACGTTCCCACTTGAAAAAGATCGCCGAGATATTTTTACAATAAGTATAGATCAACTCCTCTTTTTTACTGAGCAGAGCAGACTCTTTCTCTTTTAAGTGAGAAATACTTTGGGGGATGATATAAAAAAAGCCTCCTGGACTACGTGCAGCCACCGTGGCCTTAATGGCATTGTTAAACCCTCCGCGTACCAGTAAAGTCTCTTCCCCACCGTTGAAATGTACCTGTGTGTCTACGAGATAATCTCTGAGCTTGCTGGAGTGTGCCAGCTTATAGAGCGTCTCTTTGATGTCTGTCTTGTTTTGCTTGATGGCACGTTCAAGTTTAAAAAGTTCCGGGTCCCGCTCAGGATTGATGTCCCCTTCAGCAGTAAAAACACCTACGACCTCTATGATCTCTTCTGGTATCTCTATCCCTTGTATCCAAGAGATGAGCGGTTCTGTGAAACCCACTGTCTTTAAAGTATTGAAGTAGGAGATCATGGTGACAAACGCATAGATCTCATCCAGTGAGAGTACCCCCTGTTTTTTAATAAGGTTCAATTCTCTGTCTAGATTCGGTACGGAGTTTGGTATGGGGAACTGTACTTTGGAAAGTGCCTGTATATAACGATAATGCTGGTTGATGTCTCCCATCATCGCTACAGCTTTTTCCCTGGCTAAAAACTTTTGGAACTGCTGTATATACCCGTCCAGGTCCAATTTCTGGATAATCGTTTTTTCGCTACTCTCCTGCGAATGCATCACCTTATGCCTCTCCACGTATCTGATACGTAATATCTCCCGCACCAAAGGCTGTCACAAGCCCATCACCGTATTCTTGTATGATATGGCCGTCTTTAAACACTTTGACAATGCCATCTTCTTTCGTAACGGAATCTGCCATAAAAAGTTTATATCGACTGAATGCACCCTTGAGGTCTATGTCTACCTTTAACTCACCAGCAGCCCATATAGGAAGGATCACAAGCTCATCTACACCTTCAAAACACTCTACGAATCCTTGCAGGTTATCCATCGTACGGCTGTACTTGTGTGGTTGCCAAATGACATTGAGTTTAGAGAATTGACGCAGGCCTTTGTAGGTTTGAAGTGACTCCATCGTCACTTTGATCTCTGTAGGATGGTGTCCATAGTCATCTATCACCACACACTCTTCTTGGTTTTGTACAATGTCAAAACGTTTTTTAATGCCTTTGTAGTGTAAAAGGTTACCCCTTATATCTTCTACCTCTTCTCCTAACTCTAAAGCACCCAATATCGCTAATGCCGCATCTAAAGCAATGTGATTTCCAAAACCGAATACTTCAAAGGCACCCAGGTCCAAAAGTTCGAATTTTGTATGTGGTTCACCCTCTACTAAGACAAACTCTATGTTCTTGATGTCTTTGGAAGGGTAAAGTTTAATACTGTCCATCTCCAAAGAAGAGAGGAATTCATCTTCTGCGTTGATGACACGTACCTTAGCCAGTGACAAAAAGTTTCTGTAGGCTGTGTAAAAACGCTCTTCATCATACCCGTAGTACTCCATATGCTCTGGTTCAACATTGGTCACGATGGCAAGATAAGGATTGGAGTTTAAAAAACTCTCATCACTCTCATCCGCTTCAAAGACCACTTTGTTGTTAGGGTAGTTTCGTACGTTTGAACCAAACTCTTTACTGATGGCACCGATAAGGGCATTGGACTCAGGTATGATAGAGGCTAGCATCGCCGAAGTAGTACTCTTACCGTGTGCTCCACCCACTGCATAGACTTCTTTTTCACCCAGTATACTCTTTAAAGCCTCTTTACGTGAAAGTAACTCTATGCCCAGTTCCTTTGCCTTTTGGTACTCAGGGTTGTTGGGACGTACGGCGGCAGAGTAGATCACTCTATCGACACCTTCCACTGCATCTTCATGGTGTGGTATCGTGATCTTGGCATCAAAATTCGTTGCAAGGTCATTGGTGATCTCGGTTTGTTTGATATCTGATCCAGAGATCTTATGTCCATCATTGAAGAGAAACTTGGCCAAAGCAGAAAGTCCGATACCCCCGATGCCTATGAAATGTATTTTTTTCACTTATTTATCCTTTGACTCGTCCAGTACTTTGAGTTCTTCTTTAGCCTGCTTGACCTGCTTAGCAAACATCGTAAGCAAAATATCTGTAGGCTGTGTAAATGTCTGAATAAAAAAAGCAAGAGGGTCATGTTCATCAACCCCTTCAACATCTACAAGATTTTCGATAAAGTCTTCAAAAGTGTTCCCCGCCATCACTGCAGCCGCATGCACCATCATAGCATCTTTAAGCTCTGCATGGTCTATGGTATAGTTCAATACAAGAAAGATCTCTTTTGCACCTTTTTTATCATTTTCACTGTAACGCTGGATTCCATGCTCATAGATGGCTCTTGCTGTGGCCAAGTCTTCTGCATCATTCATATCAAAGGTCTGGGAAGTCGTGAGTTTTTCTGCCAGTCTGTCAAATGCTGTGTTGACGATAAATGTAAAGATCTCGTTAATGTCATCTTCAGGTGCTTCGATGATAAGCTGTGCGTCTAAGAGCTGATACCCCTTTGCAATACTCTCTTCTTCTTTACATTCGGTCTCGAGTCTTTGAATGTTCGCTAAAAACTCTGGGTCTTTTTTTAATTCTTCTACGTGTATTTCTGGGGTTTCCATTATTGCTCCAATGTCAATTTAATTCGTTCTAATGCTTCTCTTGTTTTATCTTCTTCGTATACAAGGGCCAGTCTTACATACCCTTGACCTTCCCCTTCACGTCCTAAAAATGAACCGGGGATGACTTTAAGATTATACTCTTGATAGAGTTTTGTCGTAAAGGCTATCTCATCTTCCACTTTGAGCCAAATATAAAATGTCGCTTCAGGTGCCGCTAGCCCCAAAACCTCTTTGGCTACTTCAAAGTTCTTTTTATATTTTCTCCTAAACCCCTCTACATGTTCCTGATCTGCCCATGCGACTGCAGCGGCATGTTGAAGCGGTAGGGGTGAAGCACATCCCACATAGGTTCTGTAGACCATATACTCTTTGAGTATCTCTGCATCACCTGCAATGAAGCCCGAACGAAGTCCTGGAGCAGATGAACGTTTAGAGATAGAGTTGATCACCAACACATTTTTAAAGCTTTCATTGCCTACTTCCATACTTGCATTAAGTAGTGATGGTAGAGGCTCACCCAAGTAAAGGTCAGCATAACACTCATCATTTAAAAGGACAAAATCATGTTTTAATGCCAGCTCTACCCAACGCTTTAACGCTTCCATAGACATCACAGATGATGTAGGGTTGTTCGGCGAATTGAGTATGACAAAATCAGCTTTTGCCAATGCTTCTTCATCCACTACCGGTTGAAAGAGATTGGTTTCATTCAGATTGAGGTAGATCACTTCAGCCCTACATGCTTTGGCTGCACCTTCATAGATCTGATAAAAAGGGTTAGGGAAAACCATGACTGGATTTTCCACATCATGCAGTAAAAACTGAGGAAAATTAAACAGTACTTCTCTTGTTCCAAAGGTTGGAATGATCTGCTCATGGGTCAGTGTAAGACCAAAACGCTCTTTGTTATAAGTCAGCATTCCCTCTCTCAGCTCTGTTTCACCAGCCGTTTTGGGATACTTGTTAAGCAATGCAGCAGCATCTTTGAGTGCATCAAGTATAAATGCCGGTGTCTCAAACTGAGGCTCTCCGATCGTCAGGCTCAGTGCAGAGAAGTCACTGTTGGGTGTTACATTTTCAAGTAGTTGATTGAGTTTCTCAAAAGGGTAAGTTTCGAAGTTCATTGTTGCCCTATATTTTTAAGAGATTATAGCGTATTTGGGGTTAATAATTAAAAAGTACAAAAAGAGTATTTCTTGTTCCCATCCTCCAAAGAAAAATCTATACTATATCTCCTACTGTGGAACGAGAGAAATATTTTCTAACGATCACACTTCCCATATCGTACCAATGCAACTCTTGCAAAGATAAGTAATACGACACCAATAATTAAATAAAGTGCATTGATCATCTTGCTATAGTCTTCCAAAACAATCTTGAAAACTACCATCAACGATTCTATAGAAGAGGCAATAATAATAGAATTAAGAAATTTTGCCAAAATAGCGTTTTCTGAACTCTCTTCATGCATACCCCTTTTAAAAAGAATTTCATGTTCGATAATATGTTTTGCTAGATCGTAGATTGCAAGACCTATCGTGATGGAGATGATGGACTGAAAAACTGCATGAAGAATATCCTGATTCTCTTCACCCAAAAAGAGGTGTATAAAAACAAACCCGCCATAGAGAATCAAAAAAAGTGAAACAGCTCCGAGAAGAATTCCTCCCATACCGATAACCAACTTATTAATTTTATTGATTAATGGATTATGCTCAATAAGATTGAGTTCTTCAAGAAGTTTCAAAAGATCAAAATCAATGACTAAAAAATCATTTCCCTGTTTCTTTACAACCGTTACAGTAGGACTTCCGCTTACATGGTGTAAATAAGGATTGGTTATATAGGTACTATCATCTTTGAACTGTATTCCACTAAAGTAATAAGATTTATCATAACCCACACGCGTATCATCTGATTTTTTTTGGCTGTAAACAGGTGTAATTTGTTTGTAATCACTACTCACAGCATAAATGATTTCAGCAGCTTTTTCCGTCTCAAAAAATTGTATCAAACTTCTTTTTTCAAAATCTGATGGATTAAATGCCGTCAAGGCATCCCGTAGATAATACTGTACTCTATTTTTATTTTTAATATAAATAGTAATAATATGTTTCATAAATTTTCCTTTCAATGAGATCATTTACAAACAACATTCTATGTACAGTATAACATATTATTATATCAAATTAATAACTTTTTTTTATTATAATGACTATTAAAATATTCACATGAACACATAGTACTTTTTATGTAAGTAGCTATTATACAAGTCTACAATGTACAGAAACAAACTTTGTGTCATATTATTGGCGATACATGCTCAATACTTTATAATGACTTAACATATTTCGTCTCTTCATAATCACATAAACTATTATACAAGAAAACTAAAACTTCGTAATAAACGCACCCTCATTGATATCTTTACGTACTTTTTTTAAGGCGTTTCTTGCATCCTTTTCATTATTATAGGCACCTATAAGTACTTTATAGTTGTCAGTATGACGTACAGTATATGGTAACCCTGAGGCTTTTATCTTTGATAAATACGCTTGGTTTGGCATGGCAGAAAATGAGCCCGCTTGCACATAATACTTGACAGAGGTCTCTTTTGTCACATGTTTCATAGTGGGTGCTGATTTTGTTTTGACATTCGTGAATAACTTTTCTGATATAACTTTTTTCTCTGATGTAACTTTTTTTTGCCTCACTCTTTGAGGGGAAGATTCCAAACCAGGTTTAACCTTGCTTTTTACCAGCCACTCCATGATCTCATCTTGTAATTTTGCCCCGCGGTATTTTGCCTTTGAACTGTTAATTATAATCACGACTGTATAGTATTTTCCAGCTCTGTTTTTAACATATCCGCCTATATTTTTCACTCGTTTTAGCGTACCTGTCTTCATCCATGCACGTTTCTTGACTACTGTGTTTCTAAAACGTTTTTTGATCGTCCCATCCACACCTGCTATAGAGAGTGTCTCCATCCACCTTGATCCGTAACGGTCATAGGCATGGTCAAGCATTTCAGCCAAAAGTTTTGCATTCATTTTGGATGTACGGGAGAGCCCGCTTCCATTATCTATTTTCAATTTCCCTTTGCCCAAGGCACCTCTTGAATCCAAGATATAAGTGATCGCATCTCTTCCTTTTTTCATTGTGGCAGGAGCACCATAGAGTTTCGCGCCCAAAAGAAGCAAAAGATGCCTTGCATAAAGGTTATTACTCTCCTTGGCAGTTTCAGAGATGATCTCTTCTAAAGGATCTGAGTAATGGGTAAAAAGTTCTCTTGCTTCTTTAGGTATCTTACGTAATTGTAAGCCGCCACTTACAGATATCCCCTCTTGTCTCAGTCTATCTTTCAGTGCATAATAGAATGACTTGTAAGGTTTGGTAATGACTTGACAGATATTTCGTTTTCCACATCGTTTGGAGATCTTCCCTTGAAGAAACAGTGTAGGGATCACGTCGTTCTTGTCAATTTTCACCCTTGGCCAGGAGTATTTCCCTTTACAGGGTTTATTGACATGTTCTAACTGATTGACCACTTTGTAACTTTCATCCACATGTTTTTTATGGACTCTGTTTTCCTTGGGTATCACGTAGACGGTCACCACACGCTCATTAAACATCATGGCATCTGGCATAGCATTATAGGCACTGTAGAGGTTTTCATCAAATCCAGAACTGTCTTTGTCACCCACTTGAAAATAGCTTCTGTCTATGACGATATCTCCAGAGATCTTCTTTATCCCTTCTGCACGGATGGCAGAGACAATCTTCTCAAGGTCCTTATCATTCAATGTCGGATCACCAAATCCTTGAATGAGTAGATCACCTTGAAGCACACCGTTTTGCAATCTTCCTGTCGTATAGAACTTTGTAGGCCAACGATAATCAAACCCAAGTTTCAATACCGAAGCATAGGTGGTTAACACTTTGATCACAGATGCAGGGGTTCTCTCCTTATAGGCATTGAGTGAAGCCACAACCTTTCCATTTTTACCGGCTTCTTTAATATAGATACTAATATCTTTTTTTGAGATGCCTGATTTACGTATCTCTTCATTGATGACTTGGGGTAATGCATACAGCCATAGGGACAGTATCAAATAGACAAATAGACTTCTCAATACCCTGCCTTATATGCATCAAGCAATCGCTGCATCGCTTCTTTAAGTACTGCTTTGGATGTACCCACATTCAACCTCATAAATCCTTCACCCGCATGACCAAAACTCTTTCCGTCATTCAGTCCAAGTTTTGCTTTGTACACAAAGAAATCAACCAGTTGGGCATGAGACAGACCCATCCCTGTACAGTCAAGCCACATGAGAAAAGTCGCTTCTGTAGGAACTGCCTTTATAGGGAGTTGATGCTCTTTTAGAAATCTGTTCACATAACTAATGTTTGAGAGTAAGTGCTCTTTTAACTGTTCTAACCATGGAGCACCTTCCTTGTAGGCACTCATCAGAGCTTCTATACCAAAAGGGTTTCCATTGGTAATGCCCGACCTGTCTTGTTCTACTCTGTAAGCTTGACGCAATCTGGTATCGGGGATGATCGCATAAGAGGTATTCAGCCCTGCGACGTTAAATGTTTTGGAAGGTGCATTCAAGATGACGCAATGATGCATGATCTTCTCGAAACGGCCAATACTATGATGTGTTCTTTTGAAGACAATATCCGCATGGATCTCATCAGAAATGATCAAAACATCATTCTCTATACAGATATCAATGATCTTCTCCAATTCTTCTTCAGACCATACCCGTCCAGTGGGGTTATGCGGTGAGCAGAGTAAAAAGAGCTTGGCTTCTTTGGCTTTAGATGCAAAGTCTTCAAAATCTATGTGATACCTGCCATTCTCATACACCAGGGTATTGTCAAGTACTCTTCTCTTTTGATGTTTTACAGAACTTGAAAATGGCGGGTATAACGGTGTTTGTATGATGATTCCATCACCCTCTTGACTGTATGCAGATATAATAAAGTTCAAAGAAGGCACTACGCCATAACAAGGAATGATCCACTCTTTTTCTATCTGCCATGCAAAACGATCTTGCATCCAATGTTGTATCGATGCATAATACGCATCCGGGTACATAGTATAACCATACAGAGGATGGGTAGCTCTTTTGCGCATTGACTCTTGTACGCAGGCAGGAGAAGCCAGATCCATATCTGCTACCCATAAAGGAAGCAGATCATCTGTGCCAAACTTTTTCTTGGCTTCATCCCATTTTACAGTGTGTGTCCCTTGACGGTTGATCGCTTCAAACATTTTTACTTCTCTTTTCCCATAGTGTCATCTGCGCTATCGTATACTGATGTTTACGGGCAGTCTCTTGTATGACAAAGGGAACGTCTTTAGTATCGATAAGTGTAAAATCTTTTCCCAGTATCTCTTTAAGCCCATCCAGTGTGCTAATATTGTCACCGTCTCTTTTGTATCCGCCTATCCATTTCTCTTTAGGTGTAGACTCCTCTTGCCATGTGTAAGGAGAAGTTAAAATGAGCATACCCCCGTCATTGATACGCGACGCCATAGTATCTAAGAATTTTTTAGGGTCATAGAGCCTGTCTAACAGGTTACCCCCAAAGATCAGGTCAAAATCTTTGTAAATAGGTTTTAAATTACAGGCATCCGCTTGCCAGAATGAGACTCTGTTTCGTTCTCCTTCCAAGTCAAGATCTGAAAGTTTTACCTCATGAAAATCTTCCAATTCACCCTCGGTCGGCATCGTATAACGCAGTACGCCATCTTCTTTAAGCTTCTGTGCTTCTTGTATGAAACGTGCAGAAAAATCCACACCTATCACTTCATCAAAACCACGGGCCAGTTCAAAGGTACTTCGTCCTATGGCACATCCAATGTCCAATGCTCTTTTCTTGGGCTTCTCTTTCATAGTCTCTAAAGCGATCCGCGCACATGCTGCAGGATAATTTTCTACACCCAAAGCATTTTTACCCCACCCGAAATGACAATACTGGGAAATAAGGGTATCTGTATTGTACATATTGGTGGTTACCCTCTCTTCATACTCACTCTGTATATACCTGAACCCTGCATGTTGGTAAAAATGTCGTCTAAATCCATAACGGCTCTTTTGTGTGGCAAGGTTCCCACAACTTATCCATGATCCGCCATTGATCAGGTTATGTTCCCCATCATAGGTCGGTACAGTAAAGTCATCATAGATAGGATGGACTTTAAAGCCCTCAAAAGGATATATCGGTGTTCGTGACCACTGCCATACATTCCCTATCACATCGTAAAAGTCACCATGTTTATAGGTATCCACTGGTACGCACGAGGCAAAACCTTCAAGATTGATGTTGGCAATCGTTTCACCTTTGGCGGTCCAGTCCAGGTAAGAGAGCACTTTGCTTTCATCACGCAATCGGATGTATTCATCCTCTGTCGGCAATGTGATAGTAACACCCTCTTTCTGGCTCTTCCACGTACAAAATGCAGATGCTTCCAAGTGGTTTACTTCTACGGGCCAGTTCAATGGAAGGTCTATCTCTCTGCTTAGGGTACGAAGTCTGTACCCTTCTTCACCTTTGCGCCAGAACATTGGATGTTCTGCATGGGTATAGTCTTTCCATGCTTTTCCCTCTTCACACCAAAACATATCATTGCTGTATCCTGCATCTTTTACAAAATCTAAATATTCAGCATTGGACGTGAGATATTTGGCTGCTTTAAATGCTGGTATATGTGCCTGATGATCCCCATATTCATTGTCCCAGCCAAAAAGTTTTGCATCTTTGTTTTTTCCCAGGATCACTGTACCTTGACTCACATCAAGAAGTACATTTTGGGGTGCAGAACCAACAATTTCACACTCACTCCATTCTCTATTGCCCTGTATGGATTCACATGGCAGTTGACGTATCAGTACCGAAGAAGTTTCAAGATGGATATTTTCATGCTCAATGCCCATCAATATAACCCACCAGGGTGAATCTTCCGTAATAGGCAGTTCTAAAGGAAGTGCATCTATAAGAGAAGAGACTTTAATATATACTTCGTCACGATAGGACTGGGTTTCTTCTAAACTAGGCCAGTCATAATGTTTTTCATTCAGATCATCCCAGCTCATTTCATCAACGCCCACAGCAAAAAGTGACTCAAGTCTAGGATCTACGCGTTCATCGATGATCTTAGCAAGTTTTAATTTGTTAATAAAAAATGTAGCCGTGTGTCCATAGTAAAAAATGATAGGATGACGCAGAGGATCTGCTTTTTGAAAATAAGCGTTTTTGTCTATAACGATATCAAAGAGAGATTCATATCGGCTATAACAAAGTTGAAAATAACTTTTAATCTCCTGTCGTTTCTGTTCGGAGTCTGTTCCATAAAGTGTAGGCATCCTTATCACGTCTCATTCCTTGGAATTAGTATACATGTAAGATAGCTCACTAGACTTAAAAATCTGCCTTTTCTTTTGCACTCTCGATCATAGAGATGAAAATGGTATAAAGGTTCGCAATCACCGCACCGATCACTAATCCTGTTGCTAACGGATCATTCCCATAAAACTGTAAAGCAAAGAATGCAGGTAAAAGATGTAGATCCGCAACCAATGAGCCTGCAAGAAGTTCAGCTGAAAGCAGGTTTCTTACCCCTATTTTTAACAGTGTAGAGATCACATTCACAGACCCTGCTATAAACAATGCTACTATAGAATGGTCATACAAAAATGCTGCTGATGTCGTCAGTGACATCAATGTGAAAAACATATAAAAAACTTTACCCCAATTCATCCAAACTCCTTAATTTTTAACTATAGTGTACCATTTTCGTACATGGCACGCATTTTTTCTTTCTCTTTTTCTCTTTTGAGTTTTTCTGCTTCTTTTTCTCTGAAGCCGCCTACTGAGAAACCAAGCCACATCAAGATAGGTGATGCAACAAAGATAGAAGAGTATGTACCCACTATCACACCTACAAGGAGTGTGAAACTAAACCCGTTAATGATCTCTCCACCAAACAGATAAAGTGTGAGAACCACAAAGAATGTTGTGAGTGATGTCAACGTCGTACGAGAAAGTGTACGTGTGACAGACTCATCAATAATAGCACCAAGGTCCGGATCTTTGATCGTTCTGATACCCTCACGGATACGGTCAAAAACAATGATCGTATCATTCAGTGAATACCCGAGTATCGTCAATAGTGCTGCCAGTATATCAAGGTTTACCTCAACATTAAACAAGACGATCATCCCCATGGCGATGGTCACATCATGCATGAGTGCCATCACAGAAGCGACAGCAAAACGCCATTCAAATCTAAAGGAAACATAAATAAGGATACCGATGATAGCAAGGAACATAGCCATAAGTCCCTTTTCACGTAACTCAGATCCTACTTTTGCACCTACCATATCCACACGTCTTACTTCAAAGTTACCTGTATTTTGGAGCAGTGTTCTGATTTGATCACCGACATCTACACCCAAGGCTTTTGAACTTGTCTTCGTACGGATAACCACTTCATCCTCGCCACCAAAGAAAGTCACTGTTGCGCCTTCATAGGATGTATCAGAATCTATCGCTTCTCTCACTTTGTCTATAGGTGCCTTACCTTCGTATTGTACCTGTATGAGTGTACCGCCCGCAAAGTCTATACCGTAGTTAAATCCTTTACCGATGATCAATCCCAACGCAAGTATCAATACCGTGATCGAAAGTAATCCGAAACGTTTACTCTTGTTCATCAATGAGAGAGGTTTTTTATATCTAAAAATTTCCATTATTTTGCTCCCCTGGTCTTGATACCAAACCAGAAACCTAGTTTGTTCTTATCGATCTTTGGCAAGATCCATTGGTAAATACCATGTGTTCCTACAATAGCCGTCAACATAGATGCCATAATACCGATACTCATCGTAAGCGCAAACCCTTTGATCGCACCTGTACCATAGGCATACAGTACTGTTGCTGCTATCAGTGTGGTCACGTTGGCATCCCAGATCGCAGTAAAAGCATTACTGTACCCATCTTCTATCGATTTCCCGATAGATTTACCTGCATAGAGCAGCTCCCTGATACGTTCAGAGATAATGACATTCGCATCCACTGCCATACCGACAGTAAGCACGATACCTGCCATACCAGGCAGTGTCAGTGTTGCACCAAAGAGTGACATGATCGCAAGTATCAAAAAGAGGTTTCCTATCAGTGCAACATTTGCAATAACTCCCGCCATACCATAGTAAACAACCATAAAAAGTACAACCAGAATAAACCCTAATGCCAAAGCCATAGAACTGGCCTTAATACTGTCTGCACCCAGGCTAGGCCCCACCGAACGCTTTTCCATCACATAGACAGGTGCAAGTAATGCTCCCGATCGAAGTGCAATGGCAAGGTCATGTGCTTCTGAAAGTTCAAATCTTCCAGAGATCTGTACACGTCCACCACCGATACGCTCGTTAATGTTTGGAGCAGAGTAGACCTTGTTATCCAAAACAACCGCCATACGTTTCCCTACACTGACTCCCGTAAAGTCACCAAAGATCTTTGCACCTTGTCCGTTCAGGGTAAAGTTAATGACAGGTTGATTGTTCTCATCAAAACCTACTTTTGCATCTGTAAGCATAGAACCGTCAAGTACGGGAATAGCCCGAAGCAGATATTTTTCATCTGTATTGACATCAGGAAGTATCACGTCACCGTAACTTTTTGCTTCAGACAGACTCATCGTGTTCACTCTTGTGTTTCTGTCTTCATCTACAGCCATAAGCTGCAGATGTGCTGCACGTGCGATAAGTTCACGGATACGCTGTTCATCTTCTTGTGTTTTGATACCCGGTACTTCTACAAGGATCTTATCTTCACCCTGTTTAGCCACAGTGGGTTCTGCAAGTCCAAACTCATTGAGTCTGTTTCTGATCGTGTCTACTGCTTGTTGAATAGCATTTTGTTTCGTACGCTCTACTTCGGCTTCGGTCATAGACACTGAAAATTTCAAACCATTATCGATTACGACTGTACCTTCAAGCTCTTTTTTGAGAAGTGCTTTGGCTTTAGCTACCTCATCTATATCAAGAAGTTCAAAGGTAATTTGTTCACCATCGACCATACGAAGTTCATCAAAAATGATCTCTTCATCATCAAAGATGTACTTGATGGATGCCGCCATAGACTTGATACGTGATTCAATGGCAATTTCACTTTTGATACCAAGCAGCATATGTAACCCGCCTTGAAGGTCAAGCCCTAAAGTGATCTTCTTGCCACTTTCACTTTGTGTCAAAGAGGGAATAGAAAAAACGACACCGAAGATCAGTGCAAAAATAAAAAGGATTACCCTAAAATTAAGCGTCTTCACCAGACTCAACCTTTTTAGCTACATATGCTCTATCAAGTTTGACAATCGTGTCATCATTTAATTTGATTTTGATAAAATCTTCTTCAGTTTTAACAATTACAGCTATAAGACCACCAGTCGTAATGATGTTATCACCTTTAGCAAGACTCTCAAGCATTGCTTTATGCGCTTTTTGATGTTTTTGCTGTGGTCTGATAATTAAAAAATAAAAAATTGCAAATAAAATGATGAGGGGTAAAAATGAACCGATCATACTGCCTTGTTCTGCTCCCATAGGAATCCTTTTGTATAAAATTAGCCAATATTCTAGCACCTTTGAACTAACAAAAGGCTTTTTCATAGCACTTTTAAGCTCGGGCTTTATCTACCTCAATCATTGGGGATTTTCCTATCCTTTCTTGAACACCGTTTTGGGTATCACAACACTCTATCTGCTGCTGCAAGAAGAGAAAAAAGTGTGGTTCATTTCTGGTGCTTTTATAGGATTGTTTTGGTTTTGGTGGATAGCCTTAAGCCTTCAACATTATGGTATGGTTTGGGCTGTACCTATAGAGATAGCCATCATCATGTTAAGCTACGGGATACTCTTTTGGCTTCTTGCATGGATCAGCCAAAAGATCACTGCATTGCTGAAGATCTCAGACACTTTACTTCCTTTACTCATCAAGGCTGTAGGTCTTTTCATCTTAAGCTATATCCATCCTTTCTCTTTTGATTGGCTCAAACCCGAACTGATGTTCGTAGAGAGTTATCTAGGCATAGAAAAGTGGCAGTATGCCATCATTTTATCTGTCATTGTTTTGAGCATTTGGAAACAGCAGTTCCTTTATCTGTTTCTGATCGTGTTTGCTTATCAGACCCATCTTCCTACACACACGAAACCAGATGACAACATTAGACTTGTGACTACCCATACTTCTGTTCAGGACAAATGGAATGAAACACTTCATCCTGCACAATTTGAGAACCTTTTCAAACAGATAGACCAAGCCATCAAAGAGAAAAAAACTCTTATCATACTCCCCGAATCTGTCTTCCCCATCTTTCTCAATCGTTCAAAACTTCTGGACAAACTGCAGGAAAAAGCCAAACATATTTCCATTGTCACCGGAGGACTGTACTGGGATGGGAAAACACCACGAAACTCAACCTATGTTTTCACAGGTAACAAGATCTCTGTAGCCAATAAAGTAGTACTGGTTCCTTTTGGAGAGAGTAATCCACTACCGGATTTTTTAAGTGACTGGGTCAATAAGATATTTTACGATGGTGCAGTGGATTATGTAGCCAGCCCAAATGTCGTAGACTACAAGATAGACGAAAAAATCTATAGAAATGCCATCTGTTTTGAAGCGACCAGTGAAAAACTCTACGAAGGCGATCCAAAAAATATGATCGTTTTAAGCAACAACGGGTGGTTCACCCCCTCCATAGAACCTACGTTACAAAAACTCTTGTTGCAGTACTACAGCAAGAAGTATGGAACGACTATCTATCACTCGGTGAATATGTCGGAGTCTTATGTGGTGAAAAATGGGAAAGTTAATCAAAGGAGGAAGAGCCACAATTGAGTGGAGGGAAACACCAACACCTTAAGGTATCGTTCCCGTTCCCTAACTTTGGTTTTGGGAATGCATAAGTGGATAAGAAAAAGAATATTCTCATCCACCCCTTTCATGAGATAAAATAAGAAATAACCTTATAATTTAACATAGAATATAAGGTTTATAATATTAATACTGTTCATTTATATTATTTAGGAAAAATAAACGTCACAGTAAATCGTGCACCCCATCCTTCAGGGGTAATGTCAGCATCTGATACTGCCCAATAGCGCACACCACCTTGAAGAGATATAAGTTGTGTTCCCACTTTCATTACCTTAGATACCCCAACATTGATCGGCACAGCCCACTCCTCGGTCTCCCAATTATAAGTAGATTCAGTGTTTATTGAATATGTCACAGCTTCAGGCGTTACATATGCCAAAAAAGGCTGCAAGAAAGTACTACTGATCTTTGCATTTTTATCCTCTGCAAACGACCAGATATGGTTGAACAATCCACCATAGGTCCAAGGTCCGCTTTGCTTTAGTGCGACTCCTGTAGGTCCTGCACCCCATTGATCACCCCCGATTAAGTCATCCGTTGCAGTAGGCAATAAAAACACGGGTCCTGCACCCCATATCCAACCATTATCTGTCGGTAATTTTGGAGAGAAAAACAGACTCTGTACGACATTTCCAAGTCCTGATTGACTGCCTGAACCGGGAACTATATCCTTCTGCCATACTACAGGTAAAATTGTTCTTGAAATAACATTCCAGTCATCATTCAGAGAGATCGGTATAACCGGCTGGATATTGACAAAAGACTTAGAACCCGTATCTAATGCTCCGATATCTGTATCATAATTATATTGTAAGGGGACACTGATCATCGATGCAACAGGGTTTGCTAACTTCTTAGCTATATCTGTGCTCTCATCTGCATACACAGCTGTTGATGTTATCATAGATATACCAAATATAACTGCACCTATTTTTATACACTTTCTCATTTTCTTTTCCTTTCAATATCTAAAACCAGGTCTAATAAAAAATCTACTGTGATAACCCAACCAAAACTTTTTATCTATATCTTTGAATAGGCCACTATACATATTCTACTACAAATCACTTAAATATATAAAGTTTTATAAGGTAATGTATAATGAGAAGATATAGCTTCAACTACACATAAAACCTAGAAGATCTCAATAGCTTCAATGCATGCGCAATTCTGTCTTTCAAAACCTCTTCATGCTCGCATAAAAGAGGATCTATATCTAATGTTTTAGTTTCAGACTTCGCTTTAATGGTGTTCAGTATCATTGCACGCTCTTTACAATTTCTGTACTCACGCAGAGGCTTGAACAGAATGTTAAGTTCTTCGACGAGCATTCGTGACTCTTTTTCTCCGATGATATGGAAAAAATCTTCTATTAAAGTTTGAAGAGAGTCCATAAAGATATAAAGTGATTCAAGCGCTTCATCATCATACCCCTCTTTTGTTTTTCCTAAAAGCATTTCAAATCTTCCTAAACGCTCTTGAACCACTTTTTTCACCTCTTGTTGTAAAGAAAGATATTTTTGGTTTTCCTGAAGTCCTATCTCTCTTGTAAGGATATTTAACATTTGTCTAAAAGGTTGAGACAAGAGCATTTGTATCACAGCTTCCTCTTCTTGGGTGATGAGACTTTTTAACTCAGTGTAGAGCGTTAATTTAACATTTTCACGTGTGGCACTCAGTTCATTTAAAAAGTAAAGATACCGCAATAGCGTTGTCTCTTTATAATAACGTTGAAACAACTCCATAGAAAAATGCTGTACATTAGGGGTATACATATCTGGAAAAATCTCCAGTAAAGTAGCGGTACGACGTAAAAGCACACGTAAACGATGCAGTGTTGCACTAAAATGTTTCTTCTGAAAATTCATTTTATAGTAGTTTATCAGACGGATATTCCGGTAAAGTACCAAAGAGACACCGTCACGTACATACACACGTTGCGGCACTTGCCAGAAAAAGAGATTTGGGGACTCAAAAGCATCTAGTTTTTCGAAAAACTTTTGTACATTGTACTCCATAGGTTTCACATACAGTGCAAGGGAATGATCACTATATTTATCATCCTGATCGATCTCTTTAAGCACAAAAGGTTGCAGTTCCTGGATCGTTTCTGAGTTTCTGAATGCTTTTTCATCCTGGAAATGTGCGATCAGTATATAGAGTCCTTCAAGTTTTTTTAAGTACTTTTCAACAACAAAAGTACTCCCATCTGTCATAACCGTATACGATGTTTTAACGATGATTCTGCCCAAATGGTTTTTACGCTGGGAGGCATACTCCTCTTCACTGACAGATACGACCTCTTTATTCCCGTGATCATCTACCATTGTTTTTGTATAGGTATTTGGAAAATGTTTATGGTAATAACACGTCTCTTGAGCATTTGAAACCGTGTAGAACTGTTCTGTTTTATGGATCTTTGGCGTATATTGTTTAAGCCAGCGGCGTATGTCTGCAGAAACTAAAAACTTGTGTTGTATATTATTCATATCAGGGATTATATCACGAAAATCAAAAATTGACTCTATACTCATTTTTGAGCTATAATAAGCCATGAAAAACTTCTTTTTGGCACCTATAAAAGGCTATCAATACATCTCAAAAATGCTACCTGCAAGCTGCCGTTACTATCCTTCCTGTTCAGAATATGCCAAATGGCAGTTTGAGTTTAATGCACCGCATAAAGCATTCACAGCAACTTCTTTACGTATTTTACGGTGCAATCAATTGTTTAAAGGGGGTATAGACTACCCTTTGGTTCACTTCAAACCTCCAAAGCCTACAGCTTTACTCAAACTTAATACATTTTGTGGCAAAATTAATATAATCTATTGGTTAGTACCCAAAAGTACGGACCCGGACAATACAAACTATTATGTAATAAAGGACTTTGATGCAATTAACCGCACCGCTTGATATGCACTTACATCTCAGAGATGGAGAGATGTTAGAAAAGATCGCTCAAACAAGTGCCCATACTTTTTCAGGTGCTATTATTATGCCTAATCTTGTGCCGCCTGTGAGTAGTAAAGAAGAAGTTATCGCCTACAAACAGCGTATCATGGCTACGATAGGTGATGAAAAATTTACACCCTATATGACACTTTTTTTCAAACCCTCTTATGACAAAGCATTTTTAGCATCAGTCAAAGATGTGATCACAGCGATCAAACTCTACCCTGCAGGTATCACCACGAACTCCGAAGGCGGAGTAAGCGGTTTTGATGTGGAAGAGTTGCGTCCTGCGCTTGAAGCGATGAGTGAACTGAATATCCCGCTGTGTGTACATGGGGAGACCAATGGTTTTGTGATGGACAGAGAGGCTGAATTCGTCAGTATCTATGAAAAGTTGGCCACTGCCTTTCCGAAACTCAAGATCATTATGGAACATATTACGACCAAAGAGAGTGTCGAAGCGTTAGATAAATTTGAAAATCTTTATGCAACCATTACCCTGCATCATCTGATCATCACCCTTGATGATGTGGCGGGAGGCATGCTTAAACC
>Ga0210140_1000031_pt1 | contig 25378 bp, 31 predicted proteins | sample China_Bullhead_C_3_FD_184858 | JGI IMG/M metagenome (GOLD analysis project Ga0210140, IMG submission 184858) | Wetland microbial communities from San Francisco Bay, California, USA, that impact long-term carbon sequestration -... | ecosystem: Environmental > Aquatic > Marine > Wetlands ...
AATTAAGTAACCCCAATATATACAGTGGGGTTTTCTTTCGCCCTTTACACTTCCTTTCCCCAAAACATCCCCTTGGGTAAATACCCGACCCCTTCTAGCTATATCACCATAAAATCAAAAAATATCCATTACCTAAGATTTGGCTTCAAAGTCCAGGCAGGAAACTAACCACCTGAAATAATTTTAGAAATACAAAATACAATTTTATTGACGAGTATAGGCGCATTTATTGCATGTAACTAACTTAAATTACACGGTTTATTGGCAATCCTTATCGTTTAATAATTATTATCACATCGAAACTGCTGAGAAATGGGTTATAAGGGGGGGAGAAATGTCTATTAATCTAAATTGTAAATGCTGGGAAATTATGAGTTGTGACAATCTCGATTGTCCTGCCAGGCTTGAACCTGAAACACCATGCTGGGAAATTGCCAAAAGGGTTGAGGATTATCGTAGTGTTTTAAATATCTGTCATGATTGTATCGTTTATATACTTAAAGAAAAAACTTATGCTATAGACAGAAAGGAGTTATTTCTTATTATAAGCCAGAGAGGACTTTTAAACAATATTGTTACAGGCCCAAAAGTTTGTGCTCTGAGGCCTGTTGCTTAGGGTTAATAATTTTAAATTAGATTAGATTCTAAAAATAATGTTTTGAAGTCATTGAATTTATGAATATGAATAAACCAGAGAAGAGAATGGTATTATTATCAATTAATGAATCATTGGTTAAGGCCATGGTTCGTTGCATAGATGAAAAACTAGAAGGTCTAACGATGCTAGTTGGTAGATTGGGCAGAAAGCGACTTTTGGGCTTAAAAAATGGAAGTCGTATACCTATGAAAGTTTATTCCGATGATTGGCCAATGATGAAAGATGATTTGAAAAAACTCTGGGATGCTGGCATCTTTGAATGTAATTATGAGTTGAAAAATGATAGGTATTTGGCAACAATGAAACTCGAGGAAATTGTTGAAAGCAAGTTAAGATGTTGTATCGAAGAGACAGAAAGTAAAAACAGTTAGTAACTGAGTAAATAGTTAAACATTCTGCAACAAGTGTTTAATTTCCCTCCCCGTCCAAAAACTAAATAATAAACACAGTATGTTAAGTAGCCGACTAGCGATTGCTGCTATCAATTTACAGTCGTGAAACATTCCTAATCTATCAAGATTGCCAGTCGATATATTCAGTCAGATTTTGTATGACAAAAGTTAAGATAGTGGCAAGCAATGTGGTCTGTTGGAAGTTATTATGACAGGCGTTTGTTCCGCATCATTTTTTTGCATTTGTTTTTCTCACAAATACTGGACGCAAGGAGAATACTTGGTCAAGACGAAATACTCTTCTCATTATAACGACTGTTGCACATGACATGATGACAGCTATGTCATTTGTCGCCTCAAAGATTATGGAATGGACAATATCACCCCAGCTTTCAAAGCCTGCGCTCATTGACAATTCAAACGGCCAAAAGAGTGAAAGTGGTCCATCGGTAAATATATAGTCAGCAAAAAGATGCGAACCTATCAACAGGAATGATTGGAAGAAGCTTATTGGCGGTAGGCTCCTCCATATACGAGAACATATTGCATATAATACCCCTATAAAACAAGCAAAAAGTAAACTATGGGTGGGGCCCCTGTGAAATAGCTCTCCATTCCCAGAATATAATAGTCCGAAAATAACATCTATATCTGGCAAATTCGACAACATGACAACGACAGCTAAAACTTTCCATTGCCTAAACACAGAAACCTCATCTGCATTTGAAGTTAAATCATATGCAGTGAGGCCCAAAGCAGCATGTCCTAATGGTAATGACATTCTCTCCTTTTCCTATATTCTCGTTTCAAATACAACTGTTTTTGGGGCATGTTTATAACAATCTCAAAACCTTCAATTGTTTGTTATGAATTCCATGCAATATGTACACCATTAACTTTATGAATCTCGATATTGTATTATTCGCAATAGATTGAGAACTAGGAAAACATATTGCATGAGGAATTTGTGAGGAAAATATAGCGAAATGACTGGAGGTGAAACTGCGAAATAACCAAATTTTGAACATGAACATTTCATTCTATATTATAAAAAGTAAATTATCTAACAGTCCGTGTTGCTGCTACAAAGGTGAACCCTGCCAGAAATAGCGGGGTTATTTATTTGAAATTTATAATGTCTTATGGATATGTTGAGTTATATTTTGTATGACAAAACTATAGATTGTGGCAAGTTATGTCAAATTGAACTCCCTGGATAATTAACGTATTAGCAACAAAGCTAATACCATGGATAGGAGATTGATTGAGTTCATATTCGAATCACTTTGCTACTCGGGATTGACCTTACACATAGGAAAAATATTAAGTTTCCCCCCCAACATGACCAACACATTATTGCAATAATCAAAAGAGTAACATTATGAAAAGAAATATTTTTATAATTTTAGCTTTCTTTTTGACTTTATATGGAAGCAGTGGAAGCAGTAGAGGAAATAATGCAGAACCGCTGCAATATTACCCTTTGTTCATACTTTCCGGGCAATCCAATATGCAACTCTTGGACATTGGATATTTTCTTCCCATCATTGAAGAAACTTTTGGTCCTGGCACAATAGCTGTAAAAGATACTTTGAGTGGCCAATCAATAACAAATTGGTATGACAAATATGACCTCCTGGCTGGTGACGGTGACGGAGATCCTGTAGGGTGGTTCTATTATTTATTAAAACGTAAGATTTTTTCTGCTATTGGGAATAAAAATATTAGAGATGTTTTTTTTATATGGATGCAGGGCGAAACGGATGGTTTATATCCAAACCGCTATTCTGAAGTCTATGAAGAGAACTTAATTGGTTTAATTAAATTAATTGAATCAGATTTAAGACATAAATTTAACTCTGAAATTAAATTTAACTTTGTTATAGGTAGAATAAATGAATTCGGGAGGAAATTCCCCAATAAAGTTGCTCAATGGGACGCAATAAGAGAAGCTCAAGTGAGGGTAGCAGAAAATTACCCAAATGGAACCTGGGTAAATACAGATGATTTGGGTACTATTGATAATGGTTTACACTTTGATGATGTTGGATATCGATTACTTGGTGAAAGATTTGCGCGCGCAGCAATTAGTTTAATTGACCCTTAAAATGAAATAGTTCAGATAAACAACAAAGCCAAGTAACAGACTATTATTGAATTTGTCATTACTGCTGATATGTCTGACAAGCGTCAGGTAGAAAAGACTTAAACAGGGGTAACTTTGGGGGTAACAACTTTTTACAAACATATTTTTATGCGCTTTTCAGTTAGTTGTAGAAAATATGTGATGGCCTCTCTCGCCACTTGTTCTAAAAAAGCCCGGTGATTAAGCCGGGCTTTTTATATTACGGGCCAGTCTTTTTTACTTTCCTCTATATTATGGCATAAAGTTTTTTATGCAGATAAATCATCTATAACTGTTGTTGCTCCATTTTTTTTCACCGACTCGATGCCCTTCATTGATGCGCTCGTTGCATAGAATTGACTCTTGGCGATTCCCTGCTTATTTTTGGCCTTCAGCACAAAAAAACTTTTGTCGCCGGCGCTTTCTTTTTTCTCGTAAAGATCATTGACGGAAGAGTTCTGCTGGACTGACGCAATGCCGTTTTTGGCGCCGCCCTTATCCTTGTAAATCTGGCTGATTAAAATGACCTGTCCATTGGAAGCTTTTAGGTTGAAGTAAAACTTCCCGTCTTTTGCCTGCTTAATTTCATATTTTGCGCTCATTGTTCTCTCCTTTTGACGGTAAATTCTTCCCACCCTATAACTTCCCTATCATTTAATTGGTGTTGACTGAGATGCTCTCTCCCGGCAATTAATGCACCAATAGAATAATAATCTTGCTGCACCATGTCGGCATCTCCCTGGTTCAGCACCATCAGGCCCAATTTTCTTGATATTGCATTATGGCTAACATGTTTCACTACCCATTACCGTTTCAAAAGAGACTGGCCCAGGGTTTCACCCTGATAGAGCTTTCGGTTGTCATGGCTATTGTCTGCATCCTGGCTACAGGTGTTGTTTTCATGTATAGCAACCCGACGGCAAAAGTGAAAGGAGTGGCATTTGCCATCCTGACAGATCTCAACTGGGCCCGCTCCGAATCGGTTAACAGAAACCAGGATGTCCTAATTGATTTTGTCGTGGGAACCAGGGATGGTTACCTTATCTGCCTTGACACGGACTCTGACAGGGATTGCAACGACGAGGCAGCTGGCGATATCATGAAGGCAGTTCTCTTTAGAGAAGAAGTGCAGTTTTACGACTGCGTCTCAGCCCCACCGTACCCTGAAGGAGGCCCAAGCAAAACCCCTGCCGGCACAAAGCTCGCCGGCAAAAACGGTCTCATATTCGGAGGGCCGAACTACATTAAGTGGCAGCCCGATGGGACCAGCAGCGATAATGGCTCTATTATTGTGTATCACCCAGCCCGTAAAAATCCTCAAAAGGTAAGAGGTGATTCATATGCTGCAGTTATCAGCAGCGCCAGCACAGGCAGGATACGTCTGATGCGCTGGCGCCGGCAAAGTGGCTGGTCAAAAAAATAAAACAACACATAACCCTTTGTATAGACAACAAAATTACCTGTTGTTTCATATTTGTCAGGAACGGTCAAACTGACGATTGACACAAAAACCGGATCTGTAGTACATAAAATGTGGTCAGAATTCAAGTTGGTATTTACGACAAATGAGACTGCCTCTTTATATATCTGTTCCCCATGCAGGGATACGAGTGCCTCCTGAAGTTGACGACTTGTGTGTTTTGCGCCGGCAGGACATACTTGCTGATTACGATGCCGGTGCAGATGCCATATATTCCCCGCTGCAGGTGCTGACACCAGAAGCATAAAACTGGGCATAGACTGCCATACCATGTCAGTCATTGGACCACCGCTTGCTCCTGATCCGGGCAGGAAAAGGCCGCTTATTTGTTTAAGCAATGGCAACGGGACATGTCCGGAGGAGTGGATCAGCAGCCTGGCAAGCTGTTTGACCATCGTCTTCAAAGAACAGGTGGCAATTAATACTCCTTTCCGTGGCGGCCATATTACCCGGTCACATGGAGTTGAAATGCCCTGGGTCCAGATTGAAATTTCACAAACAGATGCATACTCGAATGCCTTTAAAAGAAATTGTATGCTTGATGGATTGCAACGTTTTTGCCATACTGTTTTTTAAGGAGATTTTGATATGGAGCGGATATTAAAAACCTTTTCCCAAAAGGCCGGCCTGCCCCCGGGTTCGTTGGTGCATGTCGGCGACACTCCGACAGGTGAAACCAAGATCAAGGGTCTCAGGTTTACCGAAACTGAGTTTGAAGTGTTCGCCGTTCCTGATAACGATGCCCTTATGCGTCTGAAAGAAAAGGAGGGCACCATTTGGCTGCAGGTGGACGGTTTGCACCAGCCTGAAAAAATATCTGCAATCGGCGAGATTTTTTCACTTCATGCCCTTACCCAGGAGGATATTCTCAACACCGGCCAGCGCCCCAAAATGGAAGAGTTTGACGATTACCTCTTCCTGGTAGGCAAAATTCTCTCTCTGGATGAAACGCTTGAAACTGTTCAGGAAAAACACTTCTGCCTTGTGCTCCTGCCACATACTATTCTTTCATTCCATGAGGCAGGAGCCAACATTTTCGCTTCGGTTGAAAACCGTTTGCAGAAGTCCAATGGTAAAATCAGGAAGAAAAGTGCTGACTACCTCGCCTATGCATTGTTTGATGCCATGGTTGACAATTATTTCCTGGTGCTGGAAAAACTTGGCGCCCAAATAGAAGAGCTCGAAGAGGAAATACTTACTGCACCCAGCAGGGCGTCCCTTGAATGGCTGCATTTTCTGAAGCGTGAACTTACCATACTGCGGAAATCGGTCTGGCCCCTTCGGGATGTGATAAACTCCATGGTCAGAACCGATTCCGACCTTGTTGTAGAAGACACCGTAAAATATTTTATGGACGTCTATGATCATACCATGCAGGTCTTGGAAACTCTTGAGGCCTTTCGGGATGTCACAGCCAGCCTCTATGATATGTACCTATCAGCGATAAGCAACAGGATGAATGAGGTAATGAAGGTGCTTACCGTTATTGCCACAATTTTTATCCCCCTGACCTTTGTTGTCGGGATATACGGCATGAATTTTCACTATATGCCTGAACTTGCCTGGAAATGGGGGTATTTTGTCACCCTTGCAATAATGGCCATACTGGGTACGTGCATGGCTGTATACTTCAAAAGAAAGGACTGGTTCTAAGCAGCAATTACATCACCAGCCTGTAAGGTACTATCATGAAAATCAACCGGGAACGGCTTGCTTCTGTTTTTACCACCCTCTGTGAGATTGACAGTCCCTCGAAGCAGGAGGGCAGGGTCGCAGTGTATCTGAAAGCCCTCTTCACTGAAATGGGCGCGGAAGTGTTCGAGGATGACTCGGCAAGCCGGACCGGGTCTGACTGTGGCAACCTTTTTATCCGTTTCCCTGAAAGTGGACTGGCGAAGGAGCCTGTTTTTTTCAACTGCCATATGGATACTGTTCTTCCTGCAATAGGAGTGAAAGTCAAGCGGGAAGGAGAGGTTTTTTCCTCTGCCGGCGATACAGTGCTTGGCAGCGATGACAAGGCTGGCATCGCTGCACTCATTGAAGTCATGCGCACCCTGCAGGAAAAAAATATTCCCCATGGCCCAGTTGAATATATTTTTACCACCTGTGAAGAGGTGGGGCTTTTGGGGGTGAAGGCCCTTGACCCTTCTTTAATTAAAGCGAAAATCGGCTATGCTCTTGATTCTTCCGGTATCAACAGGGTTGTTATTGGAGCACCGGCGGCAAACCGGATTACCGCTGAAGTTAAAGGGCTGGCTTCCCATGCCGGCCTCAGCCCCGAAAAGGGTATAAGTGCAATCCAACTGGCTGCCAGGGCTATTGCCCGTCTCAAGCTTGGCAGGCTTGACCCGGAAAGCACTGCCAATATCGGAGTGATTGAAGGAGGAACGGCAAGCAATATCATTCCTGAATCCGCCCTGGTGCAGGGGGAAGTCAGAAGTCATAATGTAAAATTGCTTCAAGAGCATACAGCGCATATCAGGTCAACTTTCGAGGAGGAAATAGCCACCTGGTCCGATCCCGAAGGTGTCGTTGAAGGCAGACCCTCTCTTGATTTTACAGCAGTTGATGATTTTCCGATCCTAAAGCTGGACAGGGACTCAGCAGTGATAAAGAGGGTGGAAGCCGCAGCCGCATTAATTGACCGCGAGCTGCACTATGTCGTTGCCGGTGGTGGCAGCGATGCCAACATATTCAACGGCTACGGTCTCCAGTGCGCCATCCTTTCCACCGGCATGGAAAAGGTGCATTCCACCCGGGAAACCATAAAACTTTCCGACATGGCCCTTACTGCAGACCTTATAATGGCAATACTGCTGTGAAAGCAGGCGCTCATAAAAAAATGTCGAGAAAAAAATAAACTATGGGTAAGATTTAGTACACACCATAAAACAAATACTTATGGAGGTACAATTATGTGTCTGGTTACCAAGCAGGCTCCTATGTTTGAAGCTGAAGCTGTTATGCCCAATAACAGTTTTGAAACAGTTTCCCTTTCATCCTATCGTGGCAAATATGTCCTCTTATTCTTTTATCCCCTGGACTTCACCTTTGTCTGCCCTTCGGAGATTCTGGCCTTCAACAGGCAGCTTGATGATTTCACAGCCAAGAATTGTGAGCTCCTGGGCGTTTCTGTTGACTCGATCTACACCCACCTGGCGTGGAAAAACACCCCGGTTAACTTGGGCGGCATTGGCACTATTCAATTCCCTTTGATTTCTGATATCTCAAAATCAATTTCAGCCGATTACGGTGTCCTGCTGGAAGGCGGTGTCTCTTTGCGCGGCCTCTTCCTGATTGACAAGGAAGGTGTGGTCAGACACCAGCTAATTAACGATCTGCCTCTGGGACGAAATGTTGATGAAGCCCTTCGGGTCATCGATGCCCTGCAATTCCATGAAACGCATGGTGAGGTCTGCCCCGCCAACTGGCGGCCTGGGGACGATGCCATGAAGCCCACCCCGGAAGGTGTGGCTGACTACCTTGCAAAGCATAACGCCTAATCCCTCATCTGATTTGCTGCAGCATGGATCTCTGAAGGATATCATGCAGCAGCAAATGCTTTTAAGAACACAAAGCTCAGGGTGAAGACATGAAGATTGGCGAAGAAAAAAGCCCCAATATACTCCTGCTCGGCTCCGATGTTAAGGTCAACAACCTGCCGATCAAGGAGGTCAGCCTGCTCTCCGAGGGGAGCCTGCCGGCATATGGCTATAATCCCGGCGACTTCATAGAGCTGCTGGCCGGCAAGGTCAGCGTTGAAAACGGGCGCCTGGAGGAATGCTTGACCTGGCTGACCTCCTACCTTGCTTCGGCCAGTCTGACCCCCAGGATCCGCACCGTTACCTACGGCGAACCAAAAGAAATATTCCAGATTTTTCGCAAAAAGGGACGCGCCAATGATCAACAAAATCATGGCTGGTTCATGGTGCAACAAATACTCCCGCCAGAAGGACGACGCAAAGAGCCAGAAATACTTAAAATTGGCGATTCAAATCTCGAAAAACTGAGCAACAATAACGGTATACTGGTAATAGATGATGGCGGCTGGCCCCCACCTGTGGCTTCACGTATCAAATCCCTCAACTCTGGCAGCTGGGTCATTGGCATGGGGATAGGCCTGGCCCATTGGCAGGAATGGGCGGAGCAGTTCGGTAACTGCTTTTTTCTTTTCTGCCGTTTGTCCGACCTGGAAACGACCAGGATGGAGATGGACAGTTCAGTCACCTGGGAAACCATAGTGGCCATGACCTTGCGCGCCCTCCGCACTGAAGAAATCGGCCTGTGGGATGATAAAAAACAGCGCTTTCTCTGTCATATTGTCGTCGAAATGTTTCCCTACGGTATTTTGTATGCAGGCCCCAATGGTGTTTTTTTCAGGTACCAGGATGGGTGTTTGCCGCAGAAAAGCGCACCACGCCAGAAAGGCTCTGTCCCATGCCATGACACCTTGGTAACCTCCATGCTGGCCATGGATTTCCTGGAAATCGGCTGCCGTGATTTCTGCCGCAGCTATTTTTATGATTTTTCCAGGCGCGTACTCGACAACTGGCAACTTTTGTATGAGCACGGTTATTTTTTCAGTGACAGCCTGGAATTCCCTGAGTTGGACTTCTCCTCCGTGTTTCCGGGCGGGGTACCCTGCTCCTATATTGAAGCCGCCATTGATCCCGGCTTCATAGAGTTGCCCGGTACTTCAGCCGGTTTTGTTAAAAGTCTTGAGCTTGTGGCCAGCCAGATATGGAACGAGGACAAGAAAAAGGCCCTGCGCTCCTTTTTTCCACAAAAACTCCCGATCTCGATTGGACCCGGGACAACTCTGATGGATATAAATCCCGGTCCTGTGCCGGTCATCCTCGATGTCCTGCACCATTTAAAGGAGGAGGTCAGCTGGCAAAAAGGCTTTGAGGAATTCCGCCTTTTCCATGTCGGCAATCTTCGCACCACTGATCCGGTTGAGCTGGACCCGGTCATTACCCTGCAGAACGTTATGGGCAGTTATGTATCCAAGGAGACTTTCCAGCGGCCCCTCTGCATAGGGGTTTTTGGCCCGCCTGGCTCAGGAAAGTCCTTTTCCGTCAAAGAGGTGGCCCGTGTCATTTCCAATAAGTTTGATACCAATCCTTTTGATTTTTTCGAGTTCAACATGACCCAGTTTGACGGACCCGAGGAAATAAACTCGGCCATAGAGCCAATCCGGGCCTCGGTAGCAAGAAGCAAGGTCCCCATTGTCTTCTGGGATGAATTCGACTGCCGCTATGACAACCATGAGTTCGGTTACCTGCGCTATTTCCTGCCCTCCATGCAGGACGGCGTCACCTATGTGCACGGCACGCCCTATTATATTGGGCGCTCCATATTTGTTTTTGCGGGTGGGGTCAAGTCCAGTTGGGCCGGTATGGAATCCCTTTTGAGCCAGAAAGACCCCCAGGCGGCAGGACTTGTCAAAACCCTGAAAATTCCGGATTTCATGAGCCGGCTTCGTGTTGTTTTAGATATTGACGGCATTGGAATAGATAACGAACTGCTGCAGGAATCTGCCTCCGGGGAGCAGCTCCAGGACTTGCACCGTATCCTGCTGAAAAGGGCCTTTATTGTTGCCCACCAGATGGATACACACTGGAAAAAAGCTGCCCGCAAAACCTCGGGCCTGCTGCTGCGGCTCTTGCTGGCCCACTATAAATTCGGGGCCCGGTCCATTGAGGCGGTTATCGAGGCCTCCAGCGCCTCAGACCGCCTTGTTTACGGCTTGCCGGAACTCATAGCTCCCTCTGCTGCCCGCATTCATGCCGAGTGGCGCGTTGAGCTGGAACGGGAAGTGGACCGTATCCGCAAGGACCATAAGCTGCGCGCGGTCTGGTAAAAATTTTAGTCCAGAGATATTTCTTGTCAATTTCAACAAGGAGAGAACGCTACCGTGAAGGCCGCTGCTAAAATAGCTTCATTCTATTGGCATGGTTTCCGCTCAATGCAGACCGGGCGGACACTCTGGCTTATCATTATCATCAAGCTCATCATTATCTTCGGCTTTCTCAAGCTGGTTCTCTATCCGGATCTTCTTCATTCCCGTTTTGACACTGATGCCCAAAGAGCTGCTTACGTACTTGATAATATTACGCAATCTCATGAAAATAACAATAAAAAGGATGGGTTATGAACGAGTTGCAAAACCTGAACATGGTCGACTGGTCCAGAGCCCAATTTGCCCTTACCGCCATGTACCACTGGATATTTGTGCCCCTTACCCTGGGGCTTTCCTGGCTCCTTGCCTTTTTTGAAACCCTTTATGTCAAGACGGGTAACCCTGAATGGAGGCGTATTACACGATTCTGGATGATGCTCTTTGGCATCAACTTTGCCATCGGCGTGGCCACCGGTATCATTCTTGAATTTGAGTTCGGGACAAACTGGTCAAATTACGCCTGGATGGTGGGCGACATTTTCGGGGCTCCCCTTGCGGCCGAGGGTATTTTTGCTTTTTTTCTCGAGGCATCATTCTTTGCCGTCATGTTCTTCGGCTGGGAACGGGTTTCTAAAAAAACCCACCTGTTTGCAACCTGGATGGTGGCTCTGGGCTCAAACCTTTCAGCCTTGTGGATTCTTGTGGCAAATGCCTGGATGCAATACCCGGTGGGCATGGCGTTCAACCCTGATAAGGCCCGCTTTGAAATGCAGAACTTCTGGGAGGTCCTGCTGTCGCCGGTTGCCATCAGCAAGTTCACCCATGCCACCAGTTCCAGTTTCCAGGTTGCGGCACTTTTTGTCGTGGCTGTTTCATCATGGTTTCTGCTTAAAGGACGCCATCCGGACGTTGCAAAGAAGTCCATCCTGGTGGCTTCGGTATTCGGCCTGCTTTCCTCTGTTTTTGTCGGCATCACCGGTGATGAGGCAGCCTATGCCAATGCCCGGAACCAGCCCATGAAACTGGCTGCCTTTGAGGGTCTGTATGACGGTGCAGAAGGTGCAGGGTTGGTGGCTGCAGGGGTCCTTAACCCGGGGAAGCTGCCTGGTGACGACACCACACCCTTTCTCTATGAAATTAAAATCCCCGGCCTGCTCTCCCTCCTGGCCAATCGCGAACCGGGTTCCTTTGTGCCGGGCATCAATGATCTTCTTTACGGCAACAGCCGTCACAACATTACCGGCATTGATAAAAAAATAGAAAAGGGAAAAATTGCTGTTGAGCTCTTGAGCCAATATAAAACAGCCAAAAAAGAAAAAAATGAAGCACGGGCAAAAATGGCCTTGGCTAATTTTAAAAATTATGAAAATTACCTGGGCTACGGCTATTTACCGAATCCTGAAGCAGCAGTGCCGCCTGTGGCCCTGACGTTCTACAGCTTTCATGTCATGGTGGTGCTTGGCACCTTATTTCCGGTCCTTTTTATGCTCTTTTTATACTTTACATACAAGGACAGCATTTCCCAGAAAAAATGGCTGCTGCGCCTTGGTCTCTTTTCTGTATTTCTTGGTTATATTGCGAGCCAGGCCGGCTGGGTGGTTGCCGAAGTCGGACGGCAGCCCTGGACGATCCAGAACATCCTACCGGTTTCAGTGGCCCGCTCCAACCTGACCACAGGCACAGTTCAGACAACTTTTTTCCTGTTCCTGTTTCTGTTTACCGTTTTGCTTATTGCTGAGATCAGGATCATGCTGAAGCAGATTCAGATCGGCCCGGAAACCCCGAGAGGGAAATAAAAAGGAGGGACCCATGTTTGACAACTTTACCCTTGCCCAACTCCAGCAACTGTGGTGGCTCATCGTTTCGGTTATCGGCGCCCTCTTTGTTTTCCTGACCTTTGTGCAGGGCGGGCAGTCCCTTTTAAGCTTCGTAGCCAGAAACGATCTGGAAAAATCACTTGTCATCAATTCCCTGGGACGCAAATGGGAGCTCACCTTTACAACGCTTGTCCTTTTCGGCGGGGCCCTTTTTGCCGCATTTCCACTTTTTTACGCCACCAGTTTTGGCGGGGCTTACTGGATCTGGATTGCGATACTCTTCACCTTTGTCCTGCAGGCTGTCAGTTTTGAGTTCCGTAAAAAGCCGGGCAATCTCCTGGGCGCCCGTACATACGAATTGTTTTTATTTTTAAACGGTACCATCGGTATTCTTTTGATCGGTATCGTCCTGGCCACCTTTTTCAGCGGCTCCAGTTTCCAGCTTGACGATTACAACCAGGTCCTTTGGCAGCACCCCATGCTGGGGCTGGAGGCAGCCTTTAGTTTTTTTAATGTCTCGTTTGGGATTTTTCTTGTTTTGCTCGCAAGAACCCTAGGCGCGTTGTACCTCCTCAACAATATTGATTTCAGGCTGCAGCTGGTAAAAGATATGGAAAAGCGACTGCGAAAAGCCGTTGCGACAAACCTGATCGGGGCCATACCCTTCCTGCTTTATTTCATGTTCAATCTGGCAACTGTGGAGGGGTATGCAGTCAAGCCGGAGAGCGGTGAAATTTTTATGGAAAGCGGGAAGTACCTGCAGAACCTCCTTGCCATGCCTGGAGTGCTTGCCATGTTGGCCGCAGGACTTCTCTTCATTCTTCTGGGGGCAGCTGTTGCCCGCCGTCCATCAGGCAAGTCCGGCATATGGTTTTCAGGTCTTGGTTCAATCCTGGTTGCGCTGTCACTCTTTCTGACGGCAGGATTCAACAACACCGCTTTTTATCCCTCCAGCTTTGACCTGAACAGCAGCCTGACCATTTACAATGCATCCAGCAGCCGTTACACATTGACAGCCATGAGCTATATTGCCCTCGCGGTGCCGCTGGTTTTGGCATATATTGCTTATTTCTGGAGAAAAATGGACAGGGAGAAACTTTCGACCGGTGAAGTCAGTGATTTTACCGCCAAAGAGATTTATTGATTACAAACTTCTGCAAGAGCTGAATAATGACGCTACTAATAATTCTTGGCTGGTTTGGACTGCTCATCCTCTCTTATAAGGGTGCGGAACTGCTGCTGAAAAAAAGCGGCAACCTTTAAAGCGCTCAGCAGAGGAGCCGTTACTTCTTTTTCTCATGAACTGTTTTCAGCATAAAAGACACCACCTCGTCAATGCTCATCTCAGAGGAGTCAATGACAACAGCGTCAGGGGCCGGCTTCAGGGGTGCCAGTGCCCTGCTGCTGTCATCCCTGTCCCGCTTCTGTATCTGGGTTAAAAGCTCTCCGTATTCAACCCTCTGGCCTTGTTCCATGAGCTGTTGCTGGCGGCGCTTGGCCCTTTCCGCGGGAGTGGCGTCTAAAAAAAACTTGTAGCTTGCCTCCGGAAAAACAATGGTGCCCATGTCACGGCCCTCGGCAACAATTGCACCATTTTGGCCGATTGCCCGCTGCATTTCTGTGAGCTTTTTGCGAACTTCCGGCTCAGCCGAGACCCGGGAAGCCACCATGGCCATTTCAGGTGTCCTTATAGCATCGCTTACATCCTCGCCATGCAGAAAAACCCGGGTTTCCTGGCCCTCCTCTCCTGGTGCCATTGTCATTTCAAGTGTGGCAAGCAACTGCACCAGCTTTTCCCTGCCGTTCTCAGCCTCAAGGTCAAAACCCGAGCGCTCCACCTGCAAGCCGACCACTCGGTACATGGCACCGGTATCAAGGTAGGTGTAATGCAGTTCGGCTGCCAGTAATTTACTGATAGTGCTCTTGCCGGCTCCGGAAGGCCCGTCAATGGTGACAATATCTTTTCTCTCAACCATAACCCAGTTCTTTCAAACTTTTGGCAAGTGTTTCCACAAACCGCTGATTTTCATGTGCACGCCCTACAGTGATCCGGATATAGTTCGGGTAGCCATAGGCCTGCATGGGTCTGACGATTACCCCCTGGTGCAGCATGTGCTCATAGAGTTCCCTGGCGTCCCCGTTCACATCAATAAGAAAAAAATTCGTCTGGGTCTCCATGGGACGGCAGCCAAGTTTTGCAACCTCCCTGCGCAACCCGGCTATGCCATCACGGCTTTTCTGCAGGGTCATCCTGTAATGCTCATCATCTTCCAGGGCGGCCACGCCCCCGACCTGGGCCAGTGAATTGACATTGAAGGGCTGGCGTATCCGGTTGAGATAGCCGGCCATGTCCACATCCATTATGCCATAGCCCAAGCGCAGCCCGGAAAGACCATAGGCCTTAGAAAAGGTGCGCAGTGCTGCCACCGGCTTTCCACCTCTGATATAGGCCTGAACATCAATGCGCCGTTCCGGGTCCATAAAATCCACATAGGCCTCATCAAGAACCACGATAATTCCCTGCGGCAGCTGCTCCATGAATGATGCAAAATCATCCCTGTCGATAATGGTCCCTGTCGGATTGTTGGGGTTGTCGAGAAAAACCATCCTGGTTTTGGCAGAAACCGCTCCCAGAATTGCCTTGAGATCATGGTGCATGCCTGCGGCAAGCTCCACCACTTTGTTGCTCCCACCCTGGACCTGCACCAGCTTCTGGTACATGAGAAAGGTGGGGTGACTGGTGATAACTTCCTCCCCGGGCTGAAGAAAAGCAGCGATCAGCAGCCCGATGATCTCGTTTGAGCCGTTGCCAAAGACTATTTCCTCTGGTTTTACGCCCAGTTTGCCTGCCAGGCTTTGGGCCAGGTAATAACAGCTGCCGTCAGGATAACGGTGCAGGTTCTGCAGTGCCTTTTTGATTGCCTCCACCGCCCTGGGGGAAGGCCCCCACGCATTTTCATTGGAGGCAAGCTTGATGGAACCGGTCAGGCCATACTCCCGCTCCAGTTCCTCAATGGGCTTTCCGGGCGGATAGGGAACCAGGGTGCTGATATGTGGTGCAACCTTGAGTTTCACATGAACTCCTTATTGTATTATATTAAAGATTTTTGGGCCGCAGGTGGGAAATATTCATGCGCTGCTCAAGGTTATAGGCTGCCCGCAGCAGCTTCTCTTCCTGAAAATGGGAGGCCTGGATCTGCAAGCCGATGGGCAACCCCGCACTGCTGAAGCCGCAGGGTACGGAAATGCCGGGAATCCCTGCCAGATTGGCTGATATGGTCAGAATATCAGACAGGTAGAGGCTCAGCGGATCATCTATTTTTTCTGCCAGTTTCCAGGCTGGTGTAGGAGTCACCGGCGATGCCAAGACATCACAGGTTTCAAAGACCTTTTTAAAATCTTCGGTAATCAGGGTCCTGACCTGTGAGGCTTTTTTATAGTAGGCGTCATAGTATCCCGATGACAGGGCATAGGTACCGATGATAATACGCCGCTTCACCTCATCGCCAAAACCGAACGAGCGGCTGTTTTTGTAAATATCAAGCAGGGTGTCGCTGGACCTGTCCCGGAAACCGTACCTGACACCGTCATAGCGTGCCAGGTTGGAGCTGGCTTCTGCCGGGGCAACAATATAGTAGACGGCAACACAATAATCGTTATGGGGTAGCGAAACCTCAACGATCTCTGCGCCTGCCTCACGCAGGCTATTTATGCCTTGCCTTACTGCTGTTTCAACTTCAGGATCAAGTCCCTTGATAAAGTACTCCCTGGGTATGCCGACCTTCGTGCCCTGTAACCCTTCTGTCAGCGCTATGCGATAGTCAGGGACCTTCTGATCCACCGATGTGGAGTCTTTTGCATCATGCCCGCTGATAACATTCATCATCAGAGCACAATCTGTTACATCCTTAGTCAGGGGGCCTGCCTGGTCTAGGGAGGAAGCAAATGCCACCAGGCCGTAGCGGGACACCCTGCCATAAGTCGGCTTCAAGCCGACAACCCCGCAATGTGAGGCTGGCTGACGGATGGAACCGCCGGTGTCGGTGCCCAGGGAGGCAATGCACTCATCAGCTGCCACCGAGGCAGCAGACCCTCCGCTGGAGCCGCCGCAGATATACTCTGTGTCCCAGGGATTTCTGGGCGGGCCAAAGGCGCAGTTTTCCGATGTTGAACCCATGGCAAATTCATCCATTGACACCTTGCCCAGGAGCACCGCGCCTGCCGCTTTTAACTTCACTATGGCGGTGGCATCGTAGGGCGGCACAAAATTTTCAAGAATCCTGGAACCGCATGTTGTGCGCATTCCGTCAGTACAGAGCACATCTTTAATGGAAAAGGGGATACCGCACAGCGGTCCACCGGTGCCCTTTTTGAGCTCTGCATCCGAAGCTTCAGCCCGCTTGAGTGCTCCTTCAGGATCCAGGGTGATATAGGCCTTGACCCTGTCCTCGACTTTTTCAATACGCTGCAGAACGTCCCGGGTCAGTTCAACTGCAGACACCTGGCGCCCGTCCAGCATTTCCCGAAGCTCATGAATGGTTAATCTATGTAATGACATTGTTTTCAGCTCATCTTCTTTCAATTAAAAAATCTCTCAGGAATACCATGCGTGCCATGGGCCTTGGGTTCTTTAAATCACCCGCGGCACTACAAAAGCTTCGCCGTTCTGCTTGGGCCCGTTGGCCAAGGCCTTGTCCCTTGGCAAAGAGGGTTTCACAACATCCTCGCGAAAGGCATTTGTAATGGAAATGGCATGGGTGGTCGGTGTGACGGACTCCGTATCAAGTTCATTCAGTTTGGCCACATAGTTGAGTATGTCATCCAGCTGCAACGCCATTGCCTCCAATTCTTCCCGGGACATGTGCAGGCGGGCCAGGTCGGCAACATGGGAAATTTCCTGCGGTGTAATTTTCATGATACATCCTCTTGTGTGTCTAGGTGTTGTCTATGTGCAGCAATAAATTGACAGACGCGTAAAAAGTCTGCCGTACAGCTATGCGATGGCTAAGGAAAAAGTTGCTATACAGGTAAGCGCAGACGCCGAGTAGTAGTGGTGCCGCGAAAGGACAGGCATACATACGGTATGTTGAGCATTTCGCGAACGCGCTACGACACAGTAGAGCGACTTTATACGAAGCCATCAAGAGTGGTATATTTACAAGCTCCAGTATCTTTTTGCAATATCTCTCACCTGCCCGATAACTGGAACTTCCCGGTCAGCATCAATAATGGCCTGCAGCGTTGCCCCGTCCACCTTGCCCGGGCATTCCGGATCTCCGCTTAATTCTGCTAAAACAGCCAGGACCCCGTCCCGCAAACCACGCAGGTTATAGCCGCCCTCAAGGGCAACCAGGAGCCGCCCATCGCATATGTCTGCGGCAAGTTCAACGATCTGCCGAGTCATACAGGCGAACCCCTGCTCCGTGACCGCCATGGTACCGAGGGGGTCAGCGAAATATGTATCAAATCCTGCTGAAATAATAATAAAATCAGGGCGATATTCCCTTGTTACAGGCACAATTATTTCTTTAAAAATACGGGCAAAGGCCCGGTCGTCCTGGCCTCCGGACAGGGGTACATTTACTGTAAATCCCTCTCCCTCCCCGGCGCCGACCTCACCCAGGCTTCCTGAACCGGGATAGTACGGATAGGAGTGTGTTGAAAAATACAGGACCTGCTTCGAGGAATAAAAGCTGTTCTGAGTGCCGTTGCCATGGTGCAGGTCCCAATCGATGATGGCTATGCGCTGCAGGCCAAGATTCTGCAAACCATAGCGGGCCCCAACAGCAACGTTGTTAAAGAGGCAAAAGCCCATGGCGCGGCCGGCCTCGGCATGGTGCCCGGGCGGGCGCACCAGGGCAAATCCATTGTCTGCCTCTCCCTGGACAATCATCTCCATACCACCAATAACAGCCCCGGCTGCGAGGCAGGCCGCGTCAAACGATTTTGGCGAGGCCTGCGTATCCGGGTCCAGGCTGCTGAAGGTCTTGCCCGCTGTCCCGGCCACTCGCATAACATGCTCTTTGGTGTGGTTGAGTTCCAGGGCTTCCACAGAGGCCGGCGCAAAGTCGGGATACAGGAAAAGCTTATTCAGGGGCGGCTGTTCAAGCTGCTCATAAATTATCCGCAGGCGGTCGGGTGATTCTACATGGTTGAAATCCGGGATATGTTCCAGAAAAAGGTCATTTTTAAGAATTGCCGTTTTACGCATTGGAGAACTCCCTTGTTTAACGTGTAATGTTCACAATCCTTTCTTCGGTAATCAGAATATCCAGGGGCTGATCATGGGGCTCCAGCGGTACATTATCCACGACCTGCAGCTCAAAGGCAAGCCCTATGCGCTTGGCCTGCGGGGCATCATTTAGCAAAAAGCGGTCATAGTATCCGCCCCCGTACCCGAGACGCCCGCCATGGATATCAAAAACACTCCCAGGAATGACCGCAGCATCAATTTCACCGGGTTCCAGGCGCAGAGACTTCTTGGGGTCGGGCTCCGGGATGTTGTAATAACCGGGCACAAGATCCTGCTCCGGGTCTTTTATGAGCAACGGTATCATGCGGACCGCAGAAGCTTCAACCAGGGGGACAGCCACGCGTATATCCCGGTTGATGCACTTCTTGATAAGCTCCAGTGTCTCAACCTCGCTGCGAAAGTTAACATAAATGAACAGGGTTGACCATTGCTGCATACCCAGTAATGTCCAGAAATTCTGCATGACAGAAATGCTTTTGGCTTGCCTGACTTTGTCACTTAGCCCGTCGCGTGCCCCTAATATTTTTTGCCGTAATGCCTCTCGGTCTTCTTTCATGTGCCAACCCCCAACCTGTTAATTCTCCGGGCTTAAATTGTATACGCTCAAAAGAGCATTTTTCGGCTCGTGTCTGCAAGCAAAAAACCCTTCTTCTTTCCAGGGCTTGACAAAATTACATGGCGGAAGTAAGAAAAAATGAATTATGCTTCATTTTTTGTAGGTTTTCTTATTTGTTTATGGTAACTAATCTTCTTCGGTTACGAAAGCGCGAGGCGCTTACCACGCTGTGGTGCCAGGATCCTTGCTTTAAGCAGAGCCCCTCATGATGCTGAAAACCCCTGACTCCTTCTGGCGACCGGGTTTTGTTTTTTTTATAAACGGGGGGATTATAGACATGGATACCATTAAGGCGGACAAAACGCTCGATGCGAAAGGCTTGGATTGCCCCATGCCGCTGCTGAAGGCAAAAAAAGCTATGGAAACACTTGAACGCGGTCAGGTCCTGGAAATCCTCGGCACTGACGAGGGCTCCAAAGTTGACCTGCCCGTGTGGTGTGAGCGCGTTGGGCATGCCTTTCTGGGAGCAAAAGAGGAAAAGAATTATTTTAAGTTATATATTCAAAAAGGATAAATCAGACAAAACATTAACTGTTGCACTTTCTCTTTTCAGCAAGGATGCGACACAATTTCTTTTTAGGAGGTAAACATGGCGAATTTAGGTATTTTTGTAACGAGCCCCAAGAACATGGCGCACGTCATGGGGGTTACAAAGGCGGCCAAGGCTAAAGGGGCCACTGTCAAAGTTTTTTTCACATGGAAAGGAACACTGCTTGCCAAGGATCCCCAGTTCCCAGAGCTCTGCAAAATTGCCGATGAAGTCGCGATCTGTGCAGACAGCTATAAAAAAATGGGATACGACCCTGAAAATGACATTCCGCCAGGTCTTACCGCCAAGGAAATGTCAACCCAGGCCAAGCACGGATATCTCATTGATGACTGCGAAAAATACATGACACTGTAAGGGGGAAACCATGCCAAAAAAAGTGATGTTTCTATTAGACAAAAGTGATGACGAAAAAAACACCCTGGATGCCCTCAGGTCGACCCTGGGGCTTTCCGTTGCCAACCACTACTCCTATGCTGTGGTCATGAATCACACCTTGGGCAAGTTTGATGACTACAACGCGGAAAATGTCGAATGGATCCGCGACATGGAAGGGGAAGCTTACACGACAGAGCAGGCCAATGCTGACACCAACGGCTTGACCCTCCTTACGCTGGAAGAGGTGGGGCAGAAGCTCAGAGATATCGACGTTATCGTTCCCTACGGCAACTAAAGGTTCACGCGAGACTTGAAGGAGAAAATTATTATGAAAATTTTGCATGTATATCGTTCAGAACCTTCTGAGACCACCAAAAAACTGGTTCAGATCGTTTCCGAAGGAAGAGAAAGTGAAAGCTTTGATCTTAATATGGATAATCCTGATTATAATGCCCTGGTAGACCTGGTCCTGGCAGCAGACCAGACCATCTGCTGGTGGTAAGAATATTTGACAAGATTAGATAACAAAAAGAGGCCTCTCCATGGGGCCTCTTTTTGTTTAATCTCCCCATGCGACTCAAGGCCAGGATAGTCATTGAATCTCCCTGTGGCACCCTTCATCTCTGTCATCATTCCAAATCACAACGGCGAAAAAACCATCGGCCGCTGCCTGGATGCCGCCTTTGCTTCACAATACAGCAACTTTGAAGTTATTGTTGTTGACGATTGTTCCACTGACAGTTCCACAACCGTTATTGAAAAATATCCTTGCAGGCTCATCCGCCTTTCAGCACATGGCGGTGCTTCCAAGGCAAGGAATACCGGGGCCCAAAACAGCACGGGCGAAGTGCTCTTTTTCATTGACAATGACTGCCTCCTGCAGTCCGACACCATTACAAAGGCGGCTGGCGCGTATCAGGAAGAGGGGCCTGGATTCATTATTGGCGGCACCTACACCCAGCTGCCCTATGACCAGAAATTCTTCAGCATCTTCCAATCCATCTACATTCATTACTCAGAAACAAAAAACACCCGGAACCCTGACTATGTAGCCACCCACGCCATGCTTATAGCAAAAGACCTTTTTCAGAACAGCAAAGGCTTTAATGAACAGTTCATGCCCATACTGGAGGATGTTGAGTTCTGCCATCGCTTGAAAAAAGCGGGTGCCAAACTGCGCATGGTTCCAGAGATCCAGGTGCAGCATATTTTTAATTTCACCCTGGCCAGATCAATGCGCAACGGCATCAGAAAATCAAAATACTGGTCTATCTACTCCATTAAAAACCGGGATCTGCTCTCCGACTCAGGCACCGCTTCACAGGAATTTAAATTTAATGTGCTTTCGTGTTTTATGAGTCTCCTGCTGATACTTGCCGGCGTCCTGTTGAAAAACTGGATTTTCGTGCTGCCGATCCTGCTGCTCTTTGGCTGCAACCTATTCCTCAACCGGCACCTTGTCAGGGCTTTTTTCGCTGTCCGCGGCCCTTATTTTGCAATCCCTGCCGTGCTGTATTATACCTTACTCTATCCTTTTGCTGTGGGCATTGGTGTCTGCAGCGGTTTTTTCAGCAAATATTTCGGGTTGCGGCCATGACTTATTCCCCTTTCCGGCACCTTGGTTCTATCGTATGGAAAAACCGCCCAATCCAGTTTACTTTTTTTCTCACCCGCAGGTGTAATGCCAAATGCCCCTTCTGCTTCTATATCTCCCAAAAGGAGCAGGTGCTTTCGTCGCAGAATGAGCTGTCCCTGGCTGAAATCGAAAAATTAGCGCCGCAGCTTGGCAAACTCCTGTGGCTGGCATTTTCCGGCGGCGAAATTTTTCTGCGTTCGGACCTTGTCGAAATAACGCAGCTCTTTTACAGAATCAACCGGCCGGCAATCATTCTTCTGCCCACCAACGGCCTGCTGCAGGAGACAATTTACCATGCGGTGGAAACAATCCTGCAGGAGTGCCCCAAAAGCTCCATTGTGGTCAAGCTTTCCCTGGATGGCCCGGAACCGGTCCATGATACGCTGCGCGGGGTTGCAGGCGCTTATCATAAAACCCTCAAGACCTGCAAGGCCCTGGGAAAACTCGTTGAAAGGTATGACAACTTTGAACTTGGCATCAACACCGTATTCTGCCAGGCCAACCAGGATTACATAGATGAAGTCATAGACCTTGTCCAGACTCTGCCCCAGGTCAAGACCCATACGGTCTCGCTCATCAGGGGCGAGGTGTTCCGTGATGACCTGAAGCAGGTGGATCTTGATAAATACAAAAAAGTTATTGATCGCCTTGAGTCAGACCTGAAAAAAAGACTGGCGTCAATGTATCGTTTTCGCGGAGCCAAACTCAAGGCGGCCCAGGATATTTTGCAGCGCAGGCTTATCCATGAAGCAGCCCGCCAAACAAAGCGCTCTGGACCTTGTTATGCCGGAAAGCTGAACCTGGTACTGACTGAAACCGGAGACCTTTATCCCTGTGAGGATTTTTCTGAGCACATGAAATTCGGCAATGTGCGGCAGAGTGAATATGACCTGCAGCATTTACTGGAATCTGATCGCGGCAGAAAAATTCTTCGATTCATACACAACAAGGGCTGCCACTGTACCCACGAGTGCTATTTCATGACCAATATTTTATTCAATCCCAGCCGTTACCCTGCCCTGTTAAAGGAATACCTGCAGCTCTAACCCGAATTATTCATGACAATTGCGAAGTCCTTCTGCAATGGAATCCAATGCGAGTTAGGGCGGCGGCGACTGTCACACCCCCCCTTGCTTTCGATAGTTAGAGCATATAGCGAACCTGCTGTTATTCTGCATCACCGTCACAGATCGGTTTGCGCTTGGCATAACCGGCAACATGGATACGTGAAATTTAAGGGAGACGATATTACCTGCTGCGTTTGAAAAGGTTCTTTTCTGCCTGCAGCCAGAAAAGGCTTTTCAGCCCCTGCCAGGCGGCAAGGAGGTCATTCAAGCTGCGAAGTGCCAGGAAACGGCGCCAGAGGAACTTTGGCCGGGAATAGAATTTTTTGAGTGCCAGCTGCCGTAGTTCGGAAATCTGCTCCCGTGTCATGGTATAAGGCACAAAGGCTGCACCCTGGTAAGTGTAATCCGACAAATCTTCAGACATTGTGCCGTATTTTTCGATATTGTCATAGAGCTCGGTGCCGGGAAACGGAGTTATGGCATGGAAGTTGGCCATATCCGGGTCGAGTTCCAGAGCAAATTCAATGGTTTTCAGGCCATCCTCGTAGGTCTGCCCTGGTATACCAAAGAGAAAAGGTGTATACACTGTCAGCCCCACCTCCTTGGCAGCCTTTACCGCCTTGCGGATCTGGTTCGGGGTTATTCCCTTGCGGATGGCATTCAGGTCCTTCTGGACTCCGCTTTCAGCACCGAACAAAATAGCCCAGCAGCCCGCATCTTTGAATGCTTTCAGCAAAGGCCTGTCCACCTGGTTGACTACAGCTGAAGCGAACCAAGTAAAATCAAAGTTGCGCTTCTTTATTTCTTTGGCAATTGTCATGGCCCTGTTGTAATCAGCTGCAAGAGTATCATCGATAAACTTGATCTCCCTGTAGCCCTGGCCCAATACAAACTCGATCTCTGCCATGACATTTTCCACGGAACGATACCGTATGCCGCTCTTACGGTATTTGTCTATCTGAAAACAATACAGGCAGTTGCGGTTGCAGCCCCTGGCGGTCATGATGACGGCAACAGGCTTTCTTTTGTAGGTGGCAGGCGGGGGGATATATTTGCCGGCTTCGCCCAAAAGTTCACGGGCCGGAAAGGGCAGCGCGTCCAGGTCTGTGATAAGGGGACGGGGTGGGTTTTTCTTGATTTCATTGCCCTGCCGGTAGGCCAGTCCTTCTACCCCGTCAAGATCTGCTCCGGAGCCAAGTCGGGCGAGCATTTCAACAACTGTTATCTCTCCTTCGCCTGTTACAACAGAATCTATATCCGGACAGTCTTCAATACATTTTTCCTGCAGCGCCACGGGATAAGGCCCGCCAACTGTCAGGAAAACACCTGGAAGGCTCTGTTTGATTGCAGCAGCAGTCATTTTGGCCTTTCCCCAGCCAAAGGCGGTGGAATAGAGGCCGACAAATTCCGGCTGATACTCCTGAACCTGTCTCATAATTTCATCATGAGCCATAAAGGCCCCATTATAAAACCGCACCTCGTGGCCTGCCTGCTGCAAAGCTGCTGCAACATAGAGCGTACCAAGCGGCTGCCAGTAATTAATCTGGGAGCCCGCTGTCTTTGTGGAAAAAATATCTTCCGGGGCCCAGGCGGGTATGATAAGAGCACAGTTCATTTTTTTCTAATGTTTTAAGAAGGGTTTGTGAAAAATCACGCTTTATTGCAGATATTACCATGCACTCAAGCAACCGTGGCAGTTTCGCATAGCATATATTGAAAAGATAACAACGCCAAATAAAAAAGCCAGGAGAGTCCATACCTGACTCTCCCGACTTCAATGTCTCCCGGGCCCAAGATTATTTCGGGCTCCAGGTATTATCTGCACTGAAAAGCGTACTGCGATAAATCGGCAGCAATTAAATCCTTATTTAACAATCATCACCGGTCGGTCAGCAGTGTTGGCAACCTCCCTGCTGACGCTTCCCATGAAAAGGCGGGCCCTTTTCCCTCTGGAACCAATTATAATCAAGCTGACATCCTCATCTTTGGCTGTCTGAACAATTTCTTCAGCCGGTATGCCTGTCTTTACCATTGTCCGTAAGTTGGGCACCGGTGACCTATCTTCAAGGGCACTTTTATAAAAATTTAGTATCTTTTCAGCTTTCTTGTCCATGGCTTCTTTGAATTCAGAGCCCTGGACCACATCCGCAAGTGTACTCAGTTCAGCATCACCCAGCATCTCGTCCATAAGAGACCTGCCGGCAAATTTTTCAACATACAGCAGGATGATTTCTTCAGGTGCCATGCATTTGCACATCTGCGTACATTTCTCAAAAATTTCTTTCGAACTTTTTGTATCGTCAACTGCGATCAATATTTTATTCATCACATTCACCCGTTATCGGTTAACGAGAATCCATATCATATTGTTTGATGGCCCCCGTAATCAAATACTCTATTGCCGTGCTGGAGGCGGAGGAGCACCATAACCGCCCGCTGCCGGTGGCGGGGCACCATAACCGCCCGCTGTTGGAGGTGGAGCGCCATAACCGCCTGCTGCCGGTGGA
>Ga0210140_1000032_pt1 | contig 25260 bp, 20 predicted proteins | sample China_Bullhead_C_3_FD_184858 | JGI IMG/M metagenome (GOLD analysis project Ga0210140, IMG submission 184858) | Wetland microbial communities from San Francisco Bay, California, USA, that impact long-term carbon sequestration -... | ecosystem: Environmental > Aquatic > Marine > Wetlands ...
TAAAATAATTGATCCTTGATTCCTGTAAGGGAACAAGTCCAAAATGTTCCAAATGGCTTTTCTGTAAATTCAGATAATCAATATCGTTTAGATAAGTAGTATTGATGTATAAGCCATCCGTAAAACCTTGAGGTAATGTATCGGAAAAGACTTTAGAGGATTCATAGTTAAATTCTATCCCATAGTGACTGTCATTATTAAGAGCATACTCTTCTGTATACGCTGTCTTATCCTTGAAATACCCTACCCTTAACTCTCCAGAGGAATAGGCTGTATCAACAAAACGTAATGTACTATACATCCCTATACTTCTTGATGTCCTAATCTGAGGGTTGAACTCCATATCCATGCTTGGAGAAATAGCCCAATAGACAGGTTGTTCATACAGAAACCCCTCATTGGATGAATACCCAAAAGCGGGGAAAAGAAGCCCTGAAGTCCTTTCTCTATCGGTAGAAAATGCGAGATAAGGTGTGTAAAACACAGGGATATCCCACAAATATACTTTTGCACCATAGATCTTTATATAGTTTGTATCACTATCGTATAAAGCGTCTGAAAAAGCCATTTTCCATAAAGGATCTTCAATATCACAACTTGAGATCAGAGATGCTCCCAAAGTATACTTGCCTTCTTCTTTATATGCATCATCGGAAAAGAGCCACACATCATTTTTACCGATAAGAAAGAGTTCATCAAAGGTAACCTCTTTTGTATCTGTATGAATTTCAATATGATTGGTATGTACTTTACTTCCTTTATAGCCCAGCATTTCGATCTTTCCATCCAGAACAAGTACTTTAGTACTTTTGTCAAAATGCGCAGAAGATGCTTTAATGACAGCGTCTTCATAATACACAACCACATTATCTCTAGCTTTGACTATGTTTTTTGTGGCATCAACATATTTTGCTGTTATCTCAATTTTACTTTTATCTGAAGCAGCAGACAATAGTTGCACACCCACTATAATAGATACAAGAAAAAAAAAGATATATTTAGTCATTAACAACTACGCAGTTAGAAAGTTTATCATGAAGCGTTTGTCTAAGTGGTACAAAGAACGCCATAAAAAAACCCAAATAAAACAGTACTTCACTTGGAATTCTCACGGAAGCACGTAAAAATGCCTTTTGAAAATCAGGTGTATTTCCTGTTTCTATGTCTATGACTTTGATCTTCATGAGATACTTACCTAGTGTCATGCCGTTTTGCCAGACCAACACCGTATGGTAGATGAGTTTTATAGAGAGTACAACCAAAAGATTTTGAGCAATAAAGGTATTGATACTTTCAAGTGCCGCTTCATCTACCACCGTAATATTTGAAAAAACTGACGATAACTGATCATAAAAAATAATAATAAAAAACAGGGTGATGACCATGTCATCTATGACAAAAGAAGTAATTCTTTTTTGAATGCTTGCAATAGGCAAGGATAGAGAGTCAGACATCCCTACTTCCTAAAGTGCCTGATAGGCAATGTCTGTACGACACTGTTTGCCTGCAAAGTGCACTTGGCCTACCAGCATATATGCACGTTTTTGTGCTTCTTTAATACTGTCACCGACACCTACACAAACCAGTACCCTACCGCCTGTTGCATAGAGTTTTCCGTCTTCACCGCGCGTCACGCCTGCATAAGAAATATGTGCATTTTCCTTTACCTCTTCATGATAGATATCATCTACGATGATCTCTGCAGGAGGTGTGCTTTTATACGGGTAGTCTTTACTTGCCATGACAACACCGACTGCATATTTGTCATGAAACTCTATGTTGGCATTTTTAAGATCACCCGTTGCTGCCTTATAGAACAGTTCAGAAGCCGGAGACTTAAGCAGTGGCATCAACTCCTCACATTCCGGATCACCAAAACGTACATTATACTCAAGTATGATCGGCTCACCTTTAACTACCATCACACCGATAAAAAGCACACCAGTAAACGGCATACCCTCGGCTTCCATACCCTTAAGTGTAGGCTCTATGACCCTTTCGTTCAACTTACGATAAATTTCGTCATTGACTAGAGGTGTGGGTGCATATGCACCCATTCCACCTGTATTTGGACCTTCATCATTATTGAGGAGTCTTTTATGATCTTGTGCAGCAGGTAAAACCACATAATCTTTTCCATCACAAATGGCAAATACAGAAAGCTCATAGCCATCCAGGAATTCTTCCACAACAATACTTGTTCCCGCATCACCAAATGAGTTACCTGAGAGCATTTCACCCGCAGCTTTTTTTGCTTCGTCATGACTTTGCGCAATGATCACACCTTTACCACCACAAAGTCCATCTGCTTTCACTACGATCGGTGCGTCCAGTGTCATGATAAAATCATATGCATCCTGCAATGAATCAGTTTCGATATACCTCGCTGTAGGAACATTGTGACGGGCAAGAAAGTTTTTCATAAAGATCTTAGAACCTTCAAGTTGTGCAGCTTGTGCTGTGGGTCCAAAGATCGTAAGACCTCTGGCTTTAAATACATCAACAATACCGCCTACCAATGGTGCCTCGGGACCAACGATCGTCAATTCGATACCATTGGCTTCAACAAAATCAGCCAATGCAGAAAAATCACTGATCTCTAGGTTTTCACCTAATGTGTCTGTTGCTCCATTACCTGGTGCAAAATAAATCTTCTCTACATTCTCATCTTTTGTCAATGCCAAACCAATAGAATATTCTCTACCGCCAGCACCTATTATCAATACGTTCATTTAAAATTCTCCGAAAAAGTTTAATTATAACCATAATATGCGGTTTGTTTAGTAGGGATGACCATTGTGCGTAGAGGGTTTTGGAAAGGTTTGAAGTCGAACTGCCTTGTCCGTCGATGACCTTTCCAAAGTCCTATGCGTGCAAAAATCGTCACTAATAAAGCCCGGGTGAGCGTTCTGTGTCAAGTCGGCCCTATATAGCCAACAGTGCAGGAGAGAGTCCCTCTTTAGGGGATGATGCCTCGCCGACAAAGTCAAGCTCAAATGACAACTTCCACACACCAAGAGACTACATGTCCCACTAAGATTAAATGTTGGACCCCAAATACAGTAGTCGCATCACCTAGGTAAAATTTATTATAACCTATTTGGAGTTAGAAGTGAGTAAATTATTATATGTAAGGACGTTTTTCTAGCAAAGCCAGACAAAACGACGTTGTCACTAGGACTTGCTAAAGCTATACACTACGATAACTTCAGCAGTAGGCTCTTGTGACTAGCCACACTTTTTGCTTTTAGTATACAGGCATCTATATTTGGTGTATCTGACACTTCACAACGTGTATGAATGGGTAAATGTCTTTTTGTCGCTTCACCTATAACTACGGCTGTATAACTTTCATCCCATTCAAAATTTTTCAAGAAACAATGAATCGTCGAGGGGGAGGTGAAGATAATAATGGCATTTTTAGCTGGTTTTTCTTTTTTATCATAGCGGATGCAAGAAGTCTCATAAATGATCTGTTCCTGAAGTTCTATACCCGCATTGGCCAGAAATTTTTTTGAATCAAAAGAGACTTCTTTAGGGCGTAAGTATAAAATCTTTTTGTCATGAAATTGAGCGATAATATCTTGACTCAATGTCTCAGCATAAAATAATTTAGGTTGGTACTCTACCTTTCCACCCAAAGATTCTATCTCTGTTGCTGTGGCTGAACCTATGGCAATACAAGGGTACTTTTTCCATTCCGGGTTTAATGCTTCTGCACTCTTGACTGCCTGTTTGGAGGTAAACAGTAGTGTATCACATTTTGAAAAATCTATCGTTGACGGAAGCAGTGAAAAATGTATCATGGGCAGATGTATCGTTCCTTCTCTGTGAAAAGGAGATAAAAGATAAATCATAGCATCAGCATGAGTCATTATTACTCTTTGGTCACTCTGGATAAATGCTTACCATTCAGCATTGCAACATTCATACGTTCATCATCATAAGGATCAAAGTGCGGTGTGATAACCCATTTTTTATTTGTATCTAGTAACAAAATCTTATCTTCTATTTGATCGGCGATACGATGTGCTTCAAGTAGCAGCATATTGGGACGTAAAACCATATGAAACTCTACAAAGTTAGTGGTTCCATCCGTCCGTGTTTTTAGCCAATGGTAACTTGTGATTTCAGGGTGATTCGAGATGATTTGACTAATGTTTTCCACCATATCCGCATCCAATGCACGGTCTAAAAGTATCTCTATACCCTCTTGTATGATCTCATAGGCAGAGTAGATAATATAAACTCCTATCCCTAAACCAAATATCGCGTCAATCGCATCCATACCTGTCATATATACCAGTCCCAGCGCTACCAAAACAGCAGCATTGCTCCATAGGTCTGTTTTATAATGTAAAGCATCTGCTTTAATCACAAGATTGTCTGTTTCCCTTGCCACTTTTAAAAGAAACTTGACTAAAAGATAGGTGATCATGATAGAAATTGACATTGCCGCAATAGAAGGTGTAAGAAGTGTAGTCACAGTTCCCGTACTTAGCTTTTTAATCGCTTCATAAATGATATAAATACCCGACATGGTAATGATAGTACCTTCTATGACCGCCGCGATAGCTTGGATTTTACCTTTACCATAATGATACTCATCATCTGGATGTTCTTCTGACTTTTTAATCGCAAAAAAGTTAAAACCCGAAACCAACATATCTAAAAGTGAGTCTATGGCAGAAGCAAGTACGGCCACTGAACCGCTTGCTATCCCCAAAACCAATTTTACCACCACCAAAAGTGTTGCAACAGAACTTGACACAAGTGTTGCCCGTTTTTGTGGTGACATTTTTAACGCGTTACTCATGTTCATGCTCCTCTTTTTTCTTTCATCATTGTCAATCCATTGACTGCCAACAATCCTACAGATACTATAAGATAAAGTATAAGAAGTATCCATAATCCACGACTTATCACATCCAAGAAAGGGAAGAAAAGTGTGATACGATATAGTATACCTAGTAAGACTGTATATTTAACCATATTGTGTAAATGTGTATAGTGTTTCTCAATGGTTATTTCACGACAATTGTCACAACGGTTCTCAATCGCTATTTGCTGATTTTTATCTAAAAATGCATAGACAAACTTTAGCACATAGCGTGACAAAGCAATGATAACAGCGATTCTAATGATAACAAAAAATGCTTCTAACCAAAATCCTTCTGGTATCTTAGCCCACATTTCAAAGAGAAGTACTTTTAGACTCATCCCCTCAGAAAGATAATAGATACCAAACGTCAACATACCTATCAGCCCAAACCATAACAATACTTTCAGTACAAAGAACAGATAGTGTTTTGCTTTGTCTATCTTAGGCTTATTTTTTTCATACGAAGCAGTATTTTTCATCAAGCCAAAAGCAAACTGGTAATGCAATTTAAGCATAAAATAGACTGCTACAACAGCAAAAAGAAGCACGCCAAATGCAATGATCTCTTCGTAGAAATTCGGGATATCCATATTTGATGGCCTCATATTTAAATAAAAAATGATTTTAGCATAAGTTAGATTTAAACGGCACGGGATACTTTTCCCGTGCCGTTTACTATGAAGAAAAAAATTAGAGTGCTTTTGTCGCTAAAGAAGCTACTCGTTGTGCAAATGCTCCCTTATCCTTAGGCTCTATTCCCTCAGAAAGTTTTGCAGAATCCAAAAGTATCCATGCAAGATCAGTAAACAGAGATTCGTCTTCAAGCGTATCCAGTTTCTTGATCATTTCATGGTCAGGATTGATCTCCAGGATCAAAGGTATCTCCGGCATTTCCTGTCCCATTTGAGCAAACATCGCTGCCATGCCTGCCATAGGATCTGAACTGTCTTTAAGTACACATGATGGACTAGATGTCAGTCTTGTAGAGGTTTTCACCTCTTTGACTTCTTCACCCAATACTTCTTTGATCTTATCAGTAAGAGACTTGAACTCTTTAGAGATCTCTTCTTTCTCTTCTTCCGTCTTAGAGTCTGGGGCTTCAATGGTTGTAATGTCTTTAAGGTTCCACTCTTTATAGGCTCCGATCATCGGAGTAACGATACTGTCTACCTCTTTATCATCCATAATAAGTACTTCGATATTTGCTTTTTTATAGGCTTCAAGAAGTGGGGAATTTCTGAGTACTTTTTCATCTTCACCTACGATATAATAGATCTCTTTCTTCTCAGAATCACCACGACTCATATACTCTTCAAATGATACAAGTCCTTCTTCTGTTGAACTCTTATATTTGACGATATCGAGTAACAACTCTTTGTTCACATGGTCTGTGTAGATACCCTCTTTCATTACTCTATTGTATTGTTCTATGAATGTATCCGCTTCTTCGCCGCTTAATTTTTTAATGGCTTGGAGTATCTTCTTTGTTGAATTTTGCTTGATGTTAGCCAAGATTCTATTTTCCTGAAGTAACTCACGAGACACATTCAACGGCAGATCTTCAGAATCGATGATACCTTTTACAAAACGCAGATACGGTGGTAACAACTCTTTGTTGTCATCGGTGATAAATACACGCTTCACATAGAGTTTTACCCCTGCTTCATAATCTGCTCTGTACATATCCATAGGAGCTTTTTTAGGGACATAGAAAAGTGTGGTGAATTCATTCGCACCCTCTACTCTGTTGTGCAAATAAGTCAATGGTTCATCATCACCGTGTGCCAATGTTTTATAGAACTCAACATAATCATCTTTCTTCAATTCAGATTTAGAAAGTGTCCATAGTGCGGTAGCTGCATTGATCTGTTCTGATTTATTGACCATTTTAGTCGTTGCATCATCCCCTTCACCTTCTGTCTCTTCTTCAGAGTAATGTAACATAATAGGGTATGCAATGTGGTTAGAGTACTTCTTGACCACCTCTTGTGTTCTCCACTTGTCCAAGAACTCTTTCTCATCCTCTTTAAGCTTGATGTAGATGATCGTTCCATGCGCTTCTTTCGTTACAGGCTTCACTTCATACTCACCTGTACCATCCGTACTGAACATGTAGGCTTGCTCTTCACCTGCCTTTTTAGAGATAACATCTACTTTATCTGCTACCATGAACACAGAGTAGAATCCTACCCCGAACTGACCAATGAGATTTGAATCTTTTTTCGCATCACCAGTAAGGTTTTCCATGAATGCTTTGGTACCAGACTTGGCAATGGTCCCCAAATGGTCCATTAAGTCTGCTTCATTCATCCCTATACCATTATCACCGATGGTAAGAGAATTATCCTCTTTATCTAATTTAATAAATACTTTCCCGGACCACTGATCCGCTTTAAATTTTTCATCTGTCAAAGAAAGATAATTAAATTTATCTAATGCATCTGATGCATTGGAGACAAGCTCCCTGATGAAAATTTCTTTATTGGAATAAAGTGAGTGTGTCATGAGCTTTAAAAGTTGCCCGATCTCTGTTTGAAACTGATGTTTTGCCATTGTGTTTCTCCTATAGTGTATTAATTTTATGGGATTATAATATATTTTTCTAAATATTACAAGTTTTTAGAAAGAAAGTTTAGTGTAATTGACTAAAGTATCTAGATTTTAAAATATGTCACTATCTTGCTATAATACAGCTATGAAACATTTATATCTTATCAGACATGCAAAATCAGATTGGGGTGATGAAAGTAAAAGTGACTTCGAGAGGGGTCTCAATAAAAGGGGTCAAAAAGCGATCCCTACCATGGCACATGCAATCAAAGAAAAAAAAGTAATGCCAGATCTCATACTCTCCAGTTCTGCTAAAAGAGCCCAACTCACAGCCAAAGGTTTAGCGAAAGAGATAGGCTATGGTGGAAAGATCAAATACATAGATGCCCTCTATATGGCAGAACCTCTAGATGTCATTTCCATTATAAAAGAGATAAAAGACAAATACGATAATGTATTTGTCATCGGACATAACCCCGAAACAACTGAATTAACAGACCTGATGCTGGATGACTACATTGATAATGTGCCTACTCTAGGTATCGTCGCTTTGAAACTTCCTATCAAGCATTGGCAAAAATTTAAACCCGAAAAAGCAAAATTAAGGTTTTTCATTTACCCTAAAATGTACAGATAAATATTTTATCATTTCCATTCTAATTGTTTGAAGGTAAGTTTTTCATTTGAAAATGGCTCAACGATGACATCTATATCTTCAAGTGTGTAGTGTAATGGAAAACCTATTTTTGAATTTCTTGCCGTACTTTCGAGAATAAAGTACTTCTTTCCATTGACCCAAAGTCCTTTTGTCTTATCTAATCGTTTATCCTCTATTGCCGTAATGATGAAAATGTGTTTTGGCACCAAAACAAAATAGGCTTCTAATCCTAATGCATGCAGCATAGAAATGAGTAGATTACTCTTATCATCACAATCCCCAAAATTTTGCTGTATGGTTTTTTGTGCTGAATACTGCTGAAAGGTATTAGTCTGGTAAGGGATATTGGTCACAAAATCTAATAAAGATTGTACTTTACAAAGTTCATCGTAACAATGTTCTGTTAATGTAAATGCTTTCTCTTGTATCTCTTGGGAAGTAGTGACATAAGATCTATAGATACCATTGGATGTACCTACGTGGGTCTTATCTACGATACCCATCGCTTTAATGGTGCCGTAGATAAAAGCAATGAAAAAGATCACTATAATGAGCAGTGAGAGATTTTTTTTACTTTCACTGCTCATATCAAAATATACCCTACTCTACGAAATAATGTCTTATTTGTTAGATGTATCACAACTGTATTTTTGACGCTCTGCTAAAAGTTCTGTGCGTTTTTTCTCTGCATCTTTTAACATTTTCTTTTTATTATTGCTTACCGTGATCCCCGGTACCGATAATGCTGCAGCCTTTTCTTCTAAATGGAAAGCAGAGGTATTGTTTACCATGATCATAAATTCATACAGTTTTATCAATTCTTTATCGATAGTATCACATGCATCAGACGACGAAGCAGGTTTGCTTACCACTGCCTTTTTATCAGCCATTTGAGCGGTACCGGCAGGTATAGGAAGTTCATCAGCGTATTTTTGACGCTCCACTTCAAGTTCTGTATCTTTTTTCTTTTGTTCACTTATCATCTGTTCTTTGTTATGATTCACCGTGATCCTCGGTACCGGCAGTGCTGCAGCCTTTTCTTCCACATGAACTGCACTGGTATGGTTTACCTTAGTCGCAAATTCAACAGGTTTCATCATTTTTTTATCACTATCAGCAGATGGTTCAGACACTGGTACAGGTTTATTTACCACTTCCTTTTTTTCTGGCATTTTCGCAGCGAATGTAGGGATAGAAGTGTCACAACCGTATTTTTGACGCTCTGCTGCATACTTTGCCTGTTTCTTCTCTGCATCTCTTAGCATCTGTTTTCTATTATTACTTACCGTGATCCCCGGTACCGGAATTGCTGTAGCTTTCTCTTCTAAATGGAAAGCACTGGTGTTTTTTACCACTTCAGTAAATCGATTTAATCTCATCACTTTTTGATCTATTGCAGCACATGTATCAGAGGATAATGTAGGGTTACCTACAACAGCCATTTTATCAGCCACTTGATTACTGCAGGCGGTCATAAATATTACAATGACAAAAGAAGAGAGTGTGTAAAGAAGTGTTTGTTTCATAAGAGATTCCTTTAAAAAATATTATAGCAGAAGCAGCTCAAAGACATATAATGGTAACTATGTATACATTACTGCAAACGCTTTTGGGTAACCTCATCAGGTTCAACTTCACATAACATGGTATCTTGACCACAATGACGGCAGGTTGTTCTCACAGTAAATATATACCAGCCATTTTTATCTTTCAGTATGGAGTTACCACACTTAGGACAGTTTATGCGGCTCTGAAGTATGGCAAAGATCATTGCTACTCCTAACTGAAGTGTACTATGTGTATAAAATATTGACAAGATGATAAAAAGACCAACCATAACACCTAGGATGATATATTTAGCGTAAGCGGGAATACATTTCATAATTCTATTTCCTTTTTATTTGTAAACAATATTTTTGCACAATGGACTTCGTATGCAACGGATGTTACTATGATTCTATTTCTTTTCCATTGATGTTAGATTCTAGGCTTGTTGAGAAGGGGTTTGCGTGTCCAGTAAGTGACTGAACAAACTCCCTTGAAGATGATATCAATTAGGAGAAAACTACTCCCACTCGATCGTTGCAGGAGGCTTCGAACTGATATCATAAACGACTCTATTGATCCCGTCGATCTCATTAATAATTCTTCTACTCATACCTTCAAGTATATCATGTGGGATATGTGCAAACGTAGCTGTCATACCGTCTACTGACTCTACCATACGGATACATACCGTATTGTCGTAGGTACGGTTATCACCCATCACACCAACAGATTGTACGTTAAGCAATACAGTAAATGCCTGCCAAACTTTGTCATAGTAACCTGTCGCTTTAAGTTCTTCTTGCATAATGGCATCTGACTCTCTAATAAGGCGTAAACCTTCTTCTGTCACAGCTCCCATAGTTCTGATAGCAAGACCAGGTCCAGGGAATGGATGTCTGCCTATCATATTTTTAGGCAGTCCCAGTTCAAGCCCCAGTTTTCTTACCTCATCTTTAAATATCTCTCTAAGAGGTTCTACCAGCTCAAATGTCATCCAATCCGGTAGTCCACCTACATTATGGTGAGACTTGATCGTTTTAGATGGCCCTTTGACTGAAACGGACTCAATAACATCTGTATAAAGTGTTCCTTGTGCTAAAAATGCAACATCTGTATGCTTCTTAGCTTCTATGTCAAAGACTTCGATGAACTTCTCACCGATAGATTTTCTTTTAGTCTCAGGGTCACTTACACCTTCAAGTACTGCCAAAAACTCTTTTTTTGCATCTATCGTGATGAGTGGTATGTCTAGCATTTTAAACATTGCTTGCACTTGTTCTGCTTCATCCTTACGAAGCAGCCCCTGATCCACAAATACACAGATCAGTTGTTCTTTTGGCAAGGCTTCATTCAGCATTGCAGCAACAACTGAAGAGTCTACTCCGCCACTTACACCGCAAAGCACTTTTTTATCCCCGACCTGCGCTTGGATCGCAGCGATCTTTTCCTTGGCAAAGCTTCCCATATTCCAAGTACTGTCACAACCGCAGATGTGTTTAGCAAAGTTCTTCAACATCGCTGTCCCCTCTACCGAGTGATGTACTTCTGGGTGAAACTGAAATGCATAAATGTTTTTACTCTCATTTGCTATAGCAGCAAACGGAGAATTTTCACTTGTACCCACCACTTCAAAACCATCAGGTATACGTTCTGCTCTATCTCCATGACTCATCCATACGATAGAGTCATCAGAGATATCTTTGAAGATACTGGAATCATTTTCTATTTTAAGTTTTGCTTTTCCGTATTCATGGTGATCCGCGGCAATAACGCTTCCGCCAAAGTGCTGTGTGATAAGCTGCATACCATAACAGATACCCAAGATAGGCAATCCTAGATCCCACACACCCTCATCTGGTTTATAGGCATCTTCGGCATAAACAGAAGCAGGACCGCCCGAAAGGATAATACCTTGCGGCTTTCTCGCCTTAATGTCTTCAATACTTTCACGATAGGGTACCACTTCTGTATACACACCACTTTCTCTAAGTTTTCTAGCGATAAGCTGTGTGTATTGTGATCCGAAGTCTAAGACTAATATAGGTACTTGTTTCATCATCTTTCCTTGTATATGTATGGTTAAATCTTTCACAAAAAACTTAACTATAAAAATAATTTTTTAGTATTCCTGAGATATCCTCAGGAATACCAGTCTTCATAAACTGAACTTATGATATGGGTTATGCGCCTATCCCAAGTATAAGAAACTGCACATACCAGATAGAGACAGACACAATATAACCTACAAGTACGGTCCAAGCTAATTTGAGATGTGAACCAAATGTATAAATACCGTGAAGTTTACCCATTACACCCACACCAGCAGCAGAACCAAATGAGATGAGTGAACCACCCACACCGGCTGTAAGTGTGACAAGCATCCACTGTGCATGTGCAGATGCACCCATGTCCGGACTTGATTTAAGTACTGCTGACATGACAGGAACGTTATCAACGATAGCAGAAAGAAATCCTACTCCTATATTCACTGTAGTCGCTCCATATTGAGCATAAAGTGCCGTGAAGTATTCTAAGAAACCTAAGAAGTGAAGTCCGCCGACCGCAGCTAAAATACCGAAGAAGAAAAGCAGTGTATCATTTTCAATTTTAGCAATGAATGAGAATACATTTACTGGAGGGCAAACGATCCCTTCACTATCGTATTGGACCTCTCTACTCATTCTATAGATATAGAGTTTTAGCACAGCCAAACCGAACATCATCCCCCACATTGCTGGCAAATGAAGGACTTGGTGTGAGATAACAGCTGAAGCAATAGTCAAAGCGAAAAGTCCGATGATCACTTTTCCTCCTGCAGAAATATTAACCTTTTTTTCATCGGCTGCAAATGGTGGTGTACCATTTGGTACAAAACGGCTTAAAAGGAATGCAGTCACATACCATCCTAAGATAGATGCAGGGAAAAGATAAAGAAAATCAACAAAAGCCCCCTTACCGTCAACCCATACCATCAAAGTAGTGATATCACCAAATGGTGACCAGGCACCACCTGCATTTGCTGCAACAACGATATTGATCGCCGCAGGTACGATAAATGCTTTATTCGTTTTATCAATGGTGATCAATACCGTAGAAAGGATCAGTGCTGTGGTTAAGTTATCTGCAACTGGAGAAATGAAGAAAGCTAAAAGACCTGTGATCCAGAAAAGTTTTTTATAGCTGTATCCTTTAGAAACAAGATTATAACGTAAAGTAGAAAATACATTTCTATCGATCATCGCTTCAATATATGTCATTGCAACATAAAGGAAGAAAAATATCCCTGCAATCTCATAAATAAGAAGCTCAATTTCATGGTGTAAATGTTTACCGTCTAAACCATTCATAGCATAATAGATACCGATCAACATAAAGATCAGTGTTCCTGCAAAAAGTGCCGGTTTTGCTTTGTTTATATGGTATTTGTCTTCCGCTGCGATAAAGTAATATCCTATTACAAATATTACAAGTGAAGCGATCCCCACCCATGTCATTGTCAAATTTGTGTGCAATATTTCTGTTGTCATTAATTCTTCTCCTAATTCTTTGGTATGCCATATTTCTCTATGCATGTATTTTAGATAGATTCGATATAGTGCGAGCCCAAAGACTCTTTTCTCGCAAGTGCTGCATCTACGATAGCAGAAGCAGTATTTAGTCTAAGTTTAAGTAATCTGCCTATCTCTTTATTTTTCATATCATAAATGAGATTTTTCGCTTCATGCAAGCCTTTTGTTGTCCTGATAATCCCTATATCGTCCCACATCACTTGACGCAATTTTTGTTTATAGATTTTATCGTTTTCTTTGTGCAGAATATTACCGTAATCTTTCTCAAATATAGGTGTTTGTATCGCTTTATGTTCTTTGGAAAGCAGATGTTCTACTGCACGTTTAGCAAAGACCACTCCTTCAAGCAGTGAATTTGATGCAAGACGATTTGCCCCATGTACACCTGTTCTTGCTGCTTCACCTATGACATAAAGACCTTCCATACCGTCTATACAGCCACTGGTATCACATTTTATACCACCGTTGGAGTAGTGAAATGCAGGTGAAATGGCAATCTTATCTTTCGGAAATTTATAACCCAGTGCACCAAAAGTATGTGTAATATTAGGGAAACGCTGCTCAAACCATTTATCTTCGAACATGGAAAAATCAAGATAGGCTTTTTGTCCCGTTTTTCGTTTATGATTGAAGATACCTCGAGCCACAATATCTCGACTTGCCAATTCTCCTCTCTCATCATAATCAAACAAGAAACGTCTTCCCTCTTCATCCACTACATGCGCACCCTCTCCCCTAAGTGCCTCAGTCAGCAACAGTTTTCTTGCAAAAGGAGTATCAACAAAGACAGTGGGGTGAAACTGCATAAATTCCATATCAGCAAGTTCTATACCTTTTTCAACACAGATGCCATGAATATCGGCACTGACGGTACGGGAGTTTGTATTGTATGCATACAGAGAGCCTATACCTCCAGAAGCGATAATCACATCATCTGCATAGATAGTCGTAGGTTCATAATTGACCGTTGCTTTTACCCCAAAACATCTGCCATTATCTATAAGCAGATCATAGACCAGTGTATTTTTCTGAAGTTGGTGTTTGTTTTGCACCATCATAAAGTAATGCATGTAACGTCCCGTAGCATCTCCGCCAGCATGGATAATACGCTCTACAGAATGTGCAGCCTCTTTCGTATATAAAATGTTTCCACTTTCATCTGTATCAAACTCCATCCCTCTGGAAATGATATCAGGTGTAGTCTCCAGTGAAGTACGGGAAAGTATCTCCACAGCTTCTTTATTGTTATGATACGAACCTGCAGCCATGGTATCTTCGACATGAGCAGGGATATCAGCCTCATTCAAGGCGGTTGTCATCCCTCCCTGGGCATAAAACGTATTACACTCCCAAGGGATATCTTTACATACCACTAAGACTTTTTTACTTTCTGGCAACTGCATGGCTGCATAAAGCCCTGCTATCCCTGCACCTATGATCAGCACATCATACTTCTGCATTTTTAACCTTCTGTCTTTATACTTGTATGGTTCTCTACAGTCTCTTCTACATAGACCGGATTGGTTTTATAGCCACACCCTGTCAAGATGATACAGCAAAGTGATGTTATAATCGCTTTATGAAAAAAGCCAATATGATTTTGTCTCATTTATCTTCTCAGCCTCAGTTTAAATCATTAAAACGGCAGGAGTGTTACCAAAAGTTTATCGATCTTCTGAGTCCCAAATGGCAAAAAGCTGTTGCCTTTGTCTACATCAAAGATGAGACACTCTTTATAGCAGTCACACACCCCGGTTTTAAAATGGAGCTTAATTATAATAGAGATTTATTAAAAAGCCTATTAACTCAGCTTAACAGACACGATGAAGCGTGTAAGATGATGCAGGCTGAAAAGGTTGTCGTATTTCATAGCAAGTATTATGCTATGCCTCAGGAAAAAGCGACTTATATAAGTGTCCCCCATTATCATGAACGTGCCAAGGGAAATTTTGAAACACCTTCAGATAAAGAACTCAAAGAAAAGTTTGAACGTATTAAAGCCATAGTTACATGCAGTCAGTAATTCAAGATCTCCCCTTCTGTGCAGGCGTTTACCAGTATTTTGACACAGGCGGCAAACTGCTGTATGTAGGAAAAGCCAAAAACCTTAGAAATAGAGTCAAGAGTTACTGGCGTTTTTCTCCTGAATTTAAACCAAACCCTACGCAAAGTTCTCGCATCATCAAAATGCTCTATGAAGCCAGTAGACTTGAGTACATTGTTGTAGAGACAGAAGAAGATGCCCTCATTCTCGAAAACTCGCTTATCAAGCAGCTCAAACCCAAGTACAACATTTTACTTCGTGATGATAAAACATACCCCTACATCTATATCGACGAATCTGTGGCATATCCTAGATTTGAAATCACCCGAAAAGTCATCAAAGGAAAAAACATTACCTATTATGGACCTTTCCCTACTGGCGGAAAAGCCTTACTTGACGCACTCTATGAAGTCTATCCTCTTGTACAAAAAAAGTCTTGTTTAAAAGAGGGAAAAGCCTGTCTCTTCTATCAGATCAAAAAGTGTCTGGCACCTTGTGAGGGGAAAGTCTCACCTGAAGCGTATGGAGAGATAGTCACACAAGCCAAAACATCTATCGTCAAACGTAAAGATCTCATCTCTGCCCTTGAAGAAAAGATGACAAACCTTGCCATGCAAGAACGTTATGAAGAAGCAGCGGCTATGCGCGATAGTATAAATGCTATCTCTTCACTCACGATTTCATCAAACATTGATTTTGCCAATGCACTTGACCTGGATATCTTTGCCATACTCAATGGTGATGAAAGAGGTGTGATCGTCAAACTCTTTATGCGGGGAGGAAAGATTATCTCATCCGCATACTCTTACTTCAGGCATACACATATTTTTGACGAGAACGAAGCCTATAAGCAAGCTTTATTAGAATTTTATACCATCGATACCCCCCATAGTTGCAAACAGATTCTTACTGCCCATACTTTTGAAGACTCTGAGCAAGTGGCACATAGCCTCTCTGCCCGTTTTGACAAAAAAATAGAGATACTCACTCCGCAACGTGGGCCCAAAGCCAAACTGATCTCTTTGGCTCTGCAAAACTGTGAAGAGTTATTGCGTAAAACACAGAGTGATACTCTCATGGAACAAAAAATAGCCGATCTCTTTGACCTTTCTGTCATCCCTTACCGTATCGAAACGTTCGATAACTCTCATCTTATGGGAGCTGCTACAGTGGGAGGCATGGTCGTCTGGGATGAAAACAAATGGGATAAAAATGCTTATAGACGATATACATTGCACGAACGCGATGAGCATGGACAGATGAAAGAGATGCTCTCCAGACGTATAGAAAACTTTCAAGAACAGCCTGCTCCAGACCTTTGGATACTTGATGGAGGACAAGCCAATCTCAATCTTGCAAAAACCCTTCTAAAAGAAGCCAATGTCAATCTTGATGTCATTGCCATAGCCAAAGAGAAGCTTGATGCCAAAGCACACCGTGCGAAAGGTGCGGCCAAAGATATCCTCTATACTTCCCAGGGAGTTCTTGAACTCAAAGCAAATGACAAACGTCTGCATTGGATACAGCGCCAAAGGGACGAAGCACATCGTTATGCCATCACCTACCATCAAAACAAAAAACGTAAAGAAGATACACAAATCTCACTTCTCAATAAAAAAGGTATAGGCAAAGCAACGGTAAAAAAGTTGATCGATTATTTTGGAACATTTGAAGCCATAGAGAATGCATCTTATGAAGAAATCGAAAAAATTACGAATAAGAAAATTTCTAACATCATTAAAAATTATAATCCCTAATCATACATAATTTAATATTTTTTACTAAAAAGCTTCTTAATTCAATCGATTTTTAGTTTAATTGTTATAGAGTTTTAGGAGCGGAGTTATGTATGTAATATTCTTATGCATCAATGTTTTAGTATATCTTATGTAATACATAACGCTAAGTTACAAGCTAAACTCATTGTGAAGTGAGGACAGAAAGCCATGGGTCTCATGAAGATTGCCAGGTTGCAAACAATAAACTTTATAACTGTAAGTTTATTGGAACTACACTTCTTAATCGACATACTACTAAAAAGGGGAAATGAATACTATGAATAGACCTGATCCAATTGATGAAGAGTATATCTTTGAAAAAGGTTTGATTGTTAGCTCTACAGACCTTAAAGGTATCATTACATATGCTAACAGAAAATTTTGTGAAATAGCAGGATATACCAAAGATGAACTCGTAGGTAAGAATCACAATATCGTAAGACATCCAGATATGCCAAAAGCAGCATTTCAAGAACTTTGGGACACGATACAAGGGGGAAAAGAGTGGACAGGTATCGTGAAGAACTTAAGAAAAGATGGCAGATATTATTGGGTTTATTCACATATTTCACCTATGGTCGTTGATGGAGAGATCACTGGCTATACTGCAGCCAGAAGACCAGCATCTGAAACAGAAGTAACAGAGACCATTCCTATTTACAGGGATTTGCTAGAAAAAGAAAGTAACTAAAGAGGAGTCGTCGATAATGTACTATATACTAAATGAAACAAATCAAATCATTGCAGCCGATGAATAATTTATTAGCATTGTGTGGACTGTCGCACATAGATGAATTATCTTTAAAAATTGCATTAGGTGATACAAAATTTAATCTCTCTGGAGAAAGTATCATTATTAATAATGATACTATTGATAAAACGTTCCCTATCTCAAAAACATCTCTATCAAGCTTGCTTGGTCATATCACATTGGTTGAGATACAAGCGGAGGAAGAGAAAGCAGAAGAAGATGATTTATCTGTATTAACACTTGATGACACTGCAGAAAGTATCGCTCCTCTGGATATGGAGAAGATAAGTGAAGAAACAGAAATTGCCATAGATGACAACGAACTGTTTGATCTTGTAAGGGAAGAGGAAACAGAGAGTAGCGTTGAGACGCTGGAAGAACCACTCGATACCATCACTGAAGATACAGATATCCTTGATTTAGGATTATCCGATAAAGAAGAGGAAATAGCTATTGATAAAGTAGAAGAGTCACTCGATGTTACTACTGAAGATACAGAGATCCTTGATTTGGGATTATCCGATAAAGAAGAGGAAGTCATTATTGATCAAGCTGTAGCAGATGATACTGCTGAAATTCTTGTAGATATAGATAAAGTGTGTCAACAGATCGGTGTTTCTCATGAAGACTACGATACATTCCTTAATGAATATATCGATACTGCATTGGGACTAGAAGAGGATCTACAGAGTGAAGACAGTGCGAAACGTTCCAATGCTGTTGCAACACTCTCCCATCTTGGTGAGGTATTACAACTACCGGTTATTAGAGATATCATCGCAAAAATTGATACAGTACCTGCAAATGAGCAAAAAGAAACTGTAGAATCTTTTTATGCAGCTCTCTCAAGAATAACTACAAGAGCAACTGCTCAAGCAGAACCTGAAATGGAACTCTTTGATACCCAAGAAGAGGCTGAAATTGATCTTTTCGATGTAGAAGAAAAAGAAATTGAACCAGAAGCGACAGTCAATGAAAAAGGCTTCGGTACTATTTCTCTTGAAGGTATCAAACCTATTCACTTTGACTTTCAACTTGAAGAAGCGGCAAATGATCTATCTTTACCTGTAGAGCTTATTGAAGAATTTGTACATGATTTTATCGAACAATGTCATATTGAGACTGAAAAGATGTTAAAGGCCTATGAAGAGGGTGATCTGGATGCCATTCAAAAAATAGGACATCTACTTAAAGGAGCTGCTAGTAACCTTCGTATCAATCCACTCTCTGATACACTCTACAAGATACAGTTTTGTGAGGATAGTAGTAATTTAGAGCATTTGATCAAAGACTATTGGGGACACTTTCTGTCTTTCGAAATTCAAATAAATGCGCTAGCAAAATAAAAGGAAATAAACTATGACTATACGTAATAGACTTAAACTTATTGGTCTTGTACCAATTACTCTACTCATTCTACTATCAAGTTATTTCTTTGTAACTTCATATGTCAACTATGAAAAGGCAAATGCACTCAAAGCGACATTGATCAATAATGGTGCTTTGGACAAATCACTTATCGAAATAGGTAAAGAGGGTGGATTAACAGCCTTATATCTAGGAAGTGATAAAAAAATGTATGCTGCTGCACTTACCAAACAACGAGAGAAATTAGATGAGTCTTTTGAAAACCTCAAGTATGAAGTCATCACAGAAAAAAAAGTATACCTTCCATTCTTAGTTGAACTTTTAGAAGGGGGGAACGCAAAATCATTAGACCCTTATAAACTACTTGTATCCAATATAGGTAAACTTCCCGAAGCAAGAAAAAAGATAGATTCTGAAGATGTAGATTTTAAAACAACTTTTTTTCAAACCTATAGAAATGGTTTATCTACTCCAACGCTTGACAAGATCCTTACACTGAAGAAGTATGCTCTTGATACAGATATTTCAGGACTGATCGATATACTTACGCAAATCTATACGGCTACAGAGTATAGTGGACTTGAAAGAGGATTTATTGCATACTATATGGCAAAAAAATCTTCTCTCACATTCGAGGAAATTGCTTTATGGGATGAATTTAAAACAAAAGCACATGTTTTTGATATGAAACAAGTAAACAATAGTGTATTGCGTGCACAACTTGAAAAAGTCCTCTATAATGATCATGCGAAAGAAGTGATGAATAACCTGGCACTGACATCATCTGCGATTCAAACAGATATCGATAATGGTGACTATGCTGAAGAGGTTCTAGACTGGTTTACACTTCAGACACAGAAGATCGCATTGCTTTCAAAAGCAGAACTCGTGGTTTCAAATGCTTTATGGAAAAAAAGTAACCTCTACCTTGAAAAACAACTTATACTTCTTGCTATTGCAGGGGCTATCTGGTTACTGAGTTTTATTTTGGCATACCTTGGGTACACAACGGCAAGAGATATTACAAGAAACATTAAAGAGCTTGAGGACGTACTTAACAAAGCTGTTGAAGAGATGAAAGCCAGCGATCAATATCTTGCATCAGATTCACATGCTATTGAAAATATAGACCTTGATACCCATGAAGGTACAAAAGAAGCCTATAAGTTCCTTGAGGACCTTGTTGAAACAGCAAAAGATGATAAACTCATTGCCCTCCAAGCCAATGAAGCAAAATCTCTTTTCCTTGCAAACATGTCACATGAGATCCGTACACCACTTAACGGTATTGTCGGCTTTACGGAAATATTACGTAGTACGAACCTTACGGAAGAACAAGAGGAATTCCTTGCAATTATTGATAAAAGTTCTGAAAACCTTCTTAGCATTATCAATAACATTCTTGACCTTTCAAAAATTGAAAGTAACAAGATCGAAATTGAAAGTATTGTATTTGACTCGTCTGAAGAGTTTGAAAGTGCAGTGGAAACCTATGCCGTTGCTGCAACAGAGAAAAATATTGATATGAACTTCTATATGGATCCAATGATCTCTGCAAAACTCAAAGGTGATCCGACAAAGATCAAAGAGATTATTATTAACCTTCTTTCTAATGCCGTTAAATTTACAAGTTATGGTGGAGAAGTCAACCTTGAAATACTTAGAGTCATAGATGAAAATGATGTGCCTAGAGTTCAGTTTACAGTAAGAGATAACGGTATCGGTATGACAAAAGACCAACAATCTCGTATTTTTGATGCCTTCTCCCAAGCTGATGTATCTGTTACGCGTAAATATGGTGGTACAGGTCTTGGTCTTACTATTTCCAGCCAATTCGTTGAACTTATGGGTGGGAAACTTGAACTTGAAAGTGCTAAAGACCATGGTACGTCATTCTTCTTCTCATTGCCATTAGAAGAGGTTGCATCTACTGAGGTAAATTATGAACATGCGTTCACAGATCTTGTTATAGGTAAATATGAGCAAGATATTCCGACAAAACTAGACAAGTATCTAGAGAAATACTTTGAATACTTTGGACCGACTGTCAAACATTTTGAAACCATAGCTGAACTCAAAGAGCTTGATTATAATGATACTTGTAAGAACTACTGGGTCGATATTGACAAAGCAAGACAAAATATGCTGGATGCTATTCATAACATGGATAAATCGAAACTCATTGTTATTGCTAATGTTACAAGCCGTAATAAAGTTGAAGAGCTGGGTCTTGATCAAAGTCATGTTATCTTTAAGCCGGTTACACTCTCTAAACTAAAAACCGTCTTAACCAATACAGCTAATATAGCACCTCAACTTATTGAAAAAGCAGCAACACAACAGACTAGATTTGATGCTAAAGTATTGGTTACAGAAGATAATATCATTAACCAGAAACTTATTAGACGTATACTTGAAGAACATGGGATCACAGTTGATATCGCGAACAACGGTCTTGAATCATTTGAAAAACGTAGAAGTGGTGATTATGATCTACTCTTCATGGATATTCAAATGCCTGTGATGGATGGTATTGAAGCAACACATGAAATCCTTGACTATGAAGAAGATGAAGAGTTAGCGCATATCCCAATCGTAGCCTTAACAGCCAATGCGCTGAAAGGTGACAGAGAGAGATTCTTAAATGAGGGTATGGATGAGTATATCACTAAGCCTATTGAAACGACAGAATTACTTTATATACTAAACAAGTTCTTATCAGACAAGACAAGCAGTGAACCCGTAGAACCTGTCAAAGCAGAAGAGAAAATTGTAGAAGAGAAAAGTAGTGAAACACCTGAAGAGAGTCTTACTCCAGTTGCTGAAGTCTCTGATGAGCTAGAACTAACTCTCGAAGAACCAATTGTAGACTTGATTGAGACGCAAAAAGAAAAAAAGATTCTTATTGCTAAAAAATTCGTACTGGCTCGTAGAGTTTTAGCGAAAGTCCTGGAAAATCTTGGTCATGACTATGATATATTGGATGATATGGACATGTTAGAGAGTAAATTGGCATCAGGTGACTATGATATACTCTTTACTGATACAGACCTGGTTACAGAGAGTATCAGCCAGTCTAATGGAAATGTAGCTATAATCTCGTCAAGCAACACAAATGTTCCTCAAGAAGTGAGTGTACAAAAAGGTGAAACCATCTCCAATACAGCTTCTAAAGAAGAGACACAAAATATAATAACTAAATATAGAGGATAAGAATAATGGCATTAAAAGTACTTGTTGTTGATGATGACTTCATCAACAGAAAGCTGATACAGACTCTTTTAAAAAAGAATCCAAAAGTAACGGAAATCATAGAGGCAGAAAATGGGTCTGACGCATTAGATAAAATGAAAAAAGATCCTAGTATCAATATGATACTATTAGATATTATGATGCCGATTGTAGATGGAATAGAATTTCTTAAGATCTTTAGATCTGACATGAATAATGCACATGTACCTGTCATTGTACTCTCTACAGATGATACACGTAAAACAGAAGTATATGACAATGGTGCAAACGACTTCTTACGTAAACCCGTTATGCAAGACCACCTATATGAAAAAATAAATCAGTGGGCAGACTAAGGTCTTCATACTGTAAACTCGACCAGCCCGATAGGCTGGTCTAACTTTATAAGAAATCTCCTTATTTTACAAATATTTCTTTCAATACTTCTTCAATACGAGAAACCCCGATAATTTCTATGTTATCCTTTACTTCATCAGGAATATCATTTAGATCACGTTCATAGTTTTTCATTGGAATAAGTGCTTTTTTAACCCCTGCTTTATATGCAGCGATCAATTTCTCTTTGAGCCCGCCTATAGGTAGTACTTTCCCTGTAAGTGTGACTTCACCTGTCATTGCGACTTTATTGTCTATCTTTTGTCCGCTTAAGATGGAAGCGATAGCACTTACCATGGCAATACCTGCACTTGGACCATCTTTAGGCGTTGCTCCTTCAGGTACATGGATATGCAGGTCATAACGCTTATAGACTTCACTGGCATCTACAGTGATACGTTCTTCCCTCTCTTTGGCACTGTGAGGAATGATGGAAGGAGAAATAGGAAGATCTCCATTGTCGATCAGTATCTTCACAACAGAATGTGCGATACGAACAGACTCTTTCATCACATCACCTAGACTACCGGTAAGCTGTAATGCACCCTTACCTTTGATCTTGATCGCTTCTATGGTCAAAACATCTCCCCCCACTGCCGTCCAAGCCAATCCGCTGACAATTCCGACTTGAGGCTTGCTGTCTACTTGCGATATTTCAAATACTTTTTTGTCTGTATACTTCTCCAAGTTCTTTCTTGTAATGCTTATCGACTCTTTTGTTGTATCTTCCAAAAGTTGTCTAGCACCTTTACGCATCAATCCTGCTATTCTACGACGTAAATTTCGTACACCGGCTTCTCTGGTATATTCATCTATTAACATTTTAAGTGCTTTATCGGAAATAGAAAATTCTCTATGCTTTAGTGCATGCTTTTTAAGCTCCTGAGGTATGAGATAACGCTTTGCAATTTCAAACTTCTCTTTAGGAGTATAAGAGTTGAGTCCTATGAACTCCATCCTGTCACGCAGTGGTGCAGGTATACGTCCCACATCATTTGCAGTTGCGATAAAAATAGCTTTGCTCAAGTCAATGTTAAAATTGAGATAATAGTCTCTATACTTGCTGTTTTGCTCCGGATCAAGTATCTCAAGCAGTGCAGCTGTTGGATCACCTCTCATGCTACGCCCTTCTTTGTCTATCTCATCGAGTACTATGACCGGGTCCATACTTTTAGCTTCTATGAGTCCTTGCACTAGACGTCCAGGCATTGCACCCACATACGTTCTTCTGTGTCCTCTAAGCTCATTGACATCTTCAAGTCCACCCAGTGCCATACGCACAAGCGGTCTTCCCAATGCAGTGGCGATTGAGTTGGCAAGTGAGGTCTTACCTACACCAGGAGGTCCAGCAAAACAGAGTATGACTCCCCCTGTCTCTTTTTGTTTGATACCTCTAAGCTCTGCCAATTCACGAACAGAGAAAAATTCTACAATACGCTCTTTGGGTTTTTCCAGTGAATAATGGTCTTTATCGAGCTCAAGTGAAACATCTTTCACGCTTAGGTTTTTCTTGGTTAACTTTCCAAAAGGAAGTTCAAGCACCCACTCCAAATAACTCTGAAGTACATTGGCATCTGCAGAATCAGGGTGCATACGGGCAAAACGATCCAACTGTTTACTGATCTCTTTAAAGGCATCCTCTTGCATATGGGGTTTAAGCGCAGCGACTTTTTCTCTGAAATTGGCTATCTCTTCTTCTCTTTGCGTATCCATACCCAACTCTTGCTGGATCTCTTTAAGTTGTTCTTTAAGGAAATACTCTTTGTTGGTCTGTTCTATCTTGGTATGCACTTTTGTACGTATCTCACGTTGCACTTTTGCAGACTCTATCTCAGAGGTCACGATGTCAATGAGACCCAATAGGCGTTTTTCGATATTCAGTTCCACATACAGTACATAGGCTACTTCTTTATCCAGTTTCAACATAGAAGAAACAAGGTCTGCTATACGGTTTGGTTCATCATTCTCTTCTATGGTACGTACAAGATCCGCAGGTATTTGACTGTTTAGAGCAGAAAGTTTTTTGACCTTATCTCTAAGAATATCCATCAAAGCATCTGCTTTGAGTTTATTATAACTCTCTAAAGTGACCACATCTATCACGGCACGATTAAAAGGCCCTTCTTGAGGTTCAACTATCTTTCCGCGGGCAAGTCCTTGGAAAAGTATCTTGACCCTGCCATCAGGTATATGTACTTTTCGCATGATCGATCCGACAACCCCTACCTTATACATGGTATCAAAATCATGTATGCCTTCTTTTCCAGGTATGGATGAAGTCACAAAGAGTAAAGAGTTATTTTCCATTGCATCGGTTGCGGCATCTATATCTTTTTGATCTGTAAGAAAGATGGGGCTTATCATAAAAGGGTAAAGGAAAAGTTCATCCTCGACCACTATAGGTAAGGTAGTTGGAAATGCATCATAATCACTGAGTTGCATAATGTTGCTCCTTTAAAAATATTGAATTTTGTTATATATTAAG
>Ga0210140_1000035_pt1 | contig 24354 bp, 22 predicted proteins | sample China_Bullhead_C_3_FD_184858 | JGI IMG/M metagenome (GOLD analysis project Ga0210140, IMG submission 184858) | Wetland microbial communities from San Francisco Bay, California, USA, that impact long-term carbon sequestration -... | ecosystem: Environmental > Aquatic > Marine > Wetlands ...
CCTTATCACTGCTGACGCAAACTACCTTGTCAAATTTCACTTTGATCTTTTTGGCATAGTTGGTCTCGACGATGAGTTGCTCATCTTCGGTGCTGAGTATCTCCCCGGTCAACAGGTCTCCATTTTTTAGGTAGACCTCGTCAGCCAGAGCTGAATTGGGGAACAGGAAAAGAGAGGAAAAGCATAAAACCGCGGTCACAACTATGGTCCCAAAGAGTATAGTTGCTCCGAATCTAGGCCGCTTCAGCAAGGTGTTGTTGAGAAAAGCTTGTTCAGGCGGTAACATAATGCTGCTCCGAATGTACCAGGTTTATCCTTTCGTTTCTTCCGATGCATGGACCTACCACTTGTGTCCAATCGAACCAAGTCCTTTAGGTCCAAAGCCTAACGTGCTGCCTTGAAAATTATGGGTGGTGGATTGACAACCCTCTAATCCGGTTTCCATAACGACTTTCCTCCTCGATCCACTGTTGCACTTCAGGGGCTTCGAAGTTAAGGTGGACCCAAAGCAATCCGGCTGTAGGCTTCCATTGCCGAATCTCGTTCCACCCGACTCTTTGCCCGCCGCCTTTGCCGTCAAGTATAAAGGCGGCTATCAGCCCGTCATTGTTCACCATGACTTCCTCCTAGGTCAAGCTGGTTCAATAAGGATGAGAGAGCTAAACAGACATTTTCTAATGAACCGGAAAATCCTTCAATCCTTGGCGTTCTTCAGAAAATCCAGCGCCGTCCGCACGAGCACACCCTCGCCTTAAGAAGATTGCTCGGTTACTTGGCGACCCTCGATCTCCCGCGGGAAAAGGTCCCGAAAAGTAAACCCGCTATGAGCCCCACACCCATTGACCCAAGTATCATCAATGCCCGGGGCAGCGAAAACTGCCAGAGCAAAAACTGCACGGTCACAATCTCAGCATTTTGCAGGGCAACAACTGCCACCAGTCCCAGCAATATCAATCCGAATATAAGTTTTATTTTCATTTGGTTCTCCTTCTGCGGGATTGGCAAATGGTCGCTATGAAATGGAATTTGCTTTTGTCACGTGCGAACGAGCCGCACCAGTACAGGTGCTCCTCCGGCAATGGCAAGGATGACGATGATACGTAAGACTACCTGGCTGTGCGGAAGCAAGGTACGCCTTAGGCCTCTTTTGCCAGCCTTACATCAAAGGCTGGGGCTTGGGTCAGGAGCTGAAGATTCTATTTTTAATAGCACGCCGTTCCTTATAGTCAACCACATATCGAAGAGTGAATTCCAGCCAATTTTCGTTGGCAGTGATAGTTATTGGTTAAGATAAGCCTTTAGACCGGCTGTTTCATTGGTTCTGCGAAACCGACTGGGACAGTTGTCAGGATCTGGCCGGACTTCCACGCCCTCCTACTCGAATATTGAGGATTTCGACCAAAAGGGAAAAGGCCATGGCGAAATAGATGTAGCCTTTGGAAATGTCTTTACCGAGACCATCAGCAACCAGTACCACCCCCACGAGCAACAAAAAAGAAAGGGCCAGCATCTTGAAAGTCGGGTGCCGCTCAATGAAGTTGGTGACGGTTTCCACGAAAACAAACATGGCCACCACCGCAGCAACAACCGCCGCGATCATAATGACCACGTGTCTTGCCATGCCCACAGCCGTGATCACCGAATCCAGGGAGAAAACGACATCGATGAGCATTACCTGGAAAATAACTCCCGAGAAAGAGGCGGCGGTGCGACCCGGAGAGTGCGATTTGCCCTTGTCCTCCAGGTTGTGATGTATCTCATAGGTTGATTTACCAATAAGGAAGAGACCCCCGGCAAGAAGGATCAAGTCACGCCCGGAAAAGGCGTGCCCGAATAGTTGAAATAACGGTTGCGTCAGTCTCATGATCCAGGTGATGGTCAGGAGGAGGAGAATACGCATGATCATGGCGGCAAAAAGTCCCAGGCGACGGGCTCGCACCTGCTTGGCTGGATCCAGTTTCCCGGTAAGAATCACCAGAAAGACAATGTTGTCTATTCCCAGTACGATCTCGAGCATTGTGAGTGTGAGCAGGGCGATAATGTTTTCGAAGGTGAGCAATTCTATCATGAGGACGAACCCCCTCTTCTCTCTTGTCTTGTTGGTAAACTCTTAGAAGGACTTCGGGCAGGATGTGCTCTCAGCTGGCCTTTGTGGCACCAGCCAACTCTTTCTTCACGGCCTTGGCCTCGATGTAGATCTTGGTTGCTGTGGGCACGGCTTCTTTCACTCGAGATTCGATCCGGACAATTGCAGCTTCCGGCTCATCGGTTGAAAGGTGGCCGACAAACTCCACATCGATGTTTACCAGGTCTAAGTCGATTTGGCTCATGGGACCAAGAGTTCAACCCGGGGGGTGGCCTTTTCTCTGGCGTCGTACTCTGGAAGACAGACCAAGAGACGATCGTCCTCGATCCCATGATTCTTTACCAGATATTCCTTGATTCCTGCTGCACGCTGTTTCGCCAACCTTCCCAGTTGTTCGTCTGCCGTGAGGGGCTGCAGCTCCTCTGGATATGGTTCGACTTCGGGAGCGTCTGGGCTTCCTTCCACAGCGGTCGGCTGCTCTGGTCCCTTTTTTCCTGAGGTTTCCTTCTGGTCATCCTTGTCAGCTTCAGTGGCCAGGCCACAGACTTTGATGCGGATTTCAGGTCGCGTCTTCAGCAACTCCGCTACCCGCTCCAGGTAAGGGACAGCATTCTCGGAAATCGTCTCCATGCCAGGATCGAAAAATACCGGGTCCAAGCGCAAAGCGGTAATCTTTGTACCAGCCATCATGCCCAGCTCAACAACTGTCATCATGGTGCCGTAGGGCTGGAAGATGTATTTTAGGTAGCTCACCGCAGCCTTGGTCATACCCTTGACCAAAGCCTGATTAAATGCTTCAGTAAAATTAAACGTGGGGTCAGTAATGTTGCCCGTGATGGGTACTTTCAGCTTGATTTTGTTTTTACTATCCTTTAGCACGGCGAGAGCGGTAGGCAGGGGAACTCTGAGCTGCCGTTCGAATTGCTCCATAATCTTGGCGTCAGCCGGGGCGACCTCCGCATTGCTAATTGTGAATTTACATTTTCCTTTGAGGTCTCCTTGAAGGCTTTGAAGCTCGATGTCTGTGTCCAGATGGCCACTTGTTACTTTGTAGCCGATCAGCCGAACCACATAGGGAGACAGGCCTGGCAGGTCGAGATCATCAATCGTGGCGGCAAGATCGAGGCCCAGACGCTGGGTAAACGGTGTCACCTTTCCCTGAATTGACACATCCGCATACTCGTCTATCTTGCCAACCAGGCTCACAGTGCTGGGCTGCTCGGGCTTGCCGGAGTCCAGTCCGGTCAGGCTCGCCTCACTGATCGTAACCCTGGTTTTAAAGGGTGGCGATACCCCCCTGTCTTCGAAACGGAACAAGCCTTGGTCAGCAATTCGCGCCTGCGCGATTTTGACGACAACAGGTCGTTGGCTTTTACCTGTTTCGCTCCTTTTACTTTCTTTGGCTGGCAGAAACAACCCTCCAATCGGCTGCCAGTTACCCTGGGAATCGCGGCGAAGCAAGGAACTGATTCCTGATAGCTCCACAGACTCAATGGAAATCTCCCGCGCCTCTGCCAGCTCGACATCTAGGAGTGTTGCTCCTGAAGCGCTGAGCAAAGAAGGATCGTCGCCAGGTTGTTGATTATCTTGCAACCGCTGAATTAAATTTAGCTGTTCAACCTGCACCTCTGGCACCTTGAATTGCTTGGTTCCCTGGCTGGAGATATTCTTAAGGCTAAGCTCGCCTATGCCAACCAATCTTAACCTTCGCCTCATGTCATCCATATTTACATGGCGCAGCCCCAAATCACCAGCCGCCTGCAGCAAGCCTGGTTGATTCTCTTTGCCGTAATCCACTTGGCCCGCCCAGACAAAATCGCCCACGTGCAAGTCCAACCCTTCCTCCATGGAGCGAACGGCTAGGTCAGTACCCTTTAATTTCCCTTGGGCACTCAACCCAGATGTCTTAATCCGAATAGCTCCGTCCCACTCCATGTCTCGGCCGGCTATATCGACACCTTTCCTAGGAACTTTTATTTGCCTAAAGGAAACTGCGCCATCCTGCGAAAAACTAATGCCCCTATCATTCTCCTTTTTCACAACCAGGCTACTGTTGATGCTAAGCTCACCCTGTACTCCTTTGAGGTATGGCGCAGCCAGTTCGGCGAAATCTTGCAACGAAAGCGCTTCCAACTTCAAATTTCCACTTACCCTTGGCAGGGTGGCAAAGGGAAAGAAGTCTGCTTGCACTTTCAAACTTGCCTCGTTTATTTTTCCCTTAAAATCCAGACGGGCTGCTTGCTCTTTGTCCCAACTCCTCAGCCTGCTCATGGTAGCCTTGTCTACGGTCAGCTTCAATTTCAGAGCGCCCAGCAGGTGCTCAACCTGGCTGTTGCGAATTTCGAGCTGGTTCAAAGTGAATCCCCAAGCCGATTCGGTCGGTTTGGCTGCTACTGCTTCTGCGGCCGCCAGAGCCAAGCCGCCTATGCGCCAGCGTCCTTTCTCATTGTGATCAATAATTACTGTGGTATCCTTAATGACAAGCTTCTCTATATGAGCTCTTTTTTTGAAGAGGGGTCTCCAGTGGAGTCGTATAGTTGCCTCCGGTACGTAAAGGACCTGAGCGTCCGCCACCGTTGCCCGCAGGTCACGCAAGACCAGTTTGCCGGTGAAGGGGTTAAAGTCCACGTCTCCCACCCTGGCAACATCAACCCCGTGGGACATCAAATACTGCTCGGCCGCGTAGTCGATTCCGTATGGCACGGCTGTGAGTATTGCCGCCGCCAGAAGTGGGATTGTGATGAAAACAATCCAGTACCAGTTGCGCCGCAAAAAGTGCGGCGCCTTTCCTCTATTCGAATTTTCGTTTTCTTTCATCTTGCTAGGTGAGACCTTCTATTATGAGTGTACGACCCAAACTGCCAATCCACCGCTTTCCTGAAGGACCTTGCTGGTGGTGCTGCCCGCTAAATACTCTTTGACGCTTGAATGCCCTTGGCGACCGAGGACTATGGTGCCAAAGTTGTTACTCCTGGACTCTTTGAGGATGCCCGCAGCCGCATTTCTGCTGCCGCCAACTACTTTGGTGCTGATTTGCTCCTCCCTGAGCTTCTAATGTTCATCTTTTTCCTCCTCGGCTCACTCCCTTGAATCTCTCTGTCCTGGCAGGGGTGCACCGCTTGAAAGGCTGATGCTGAGTGGCCTGCGCTCGTCGTGGGCCAGATAAGTAGTGGTAGTGGGGAAAGCGAATTCTATCCCTTCTTTCTCAAATTCATGCATAATTTGCAAATTGACTCTCTCACTGAAGGCGACGAAGGCCCAGTAGTCAGGCGGATGGTACCAGTAGATCATCAAGATATTTAAAGATGCGTCGTTAAATTCGTTGAAATAGACCCTGGGAGGAAAGTCGGGATGCATACCCTCGTGGTTGTCGAGAATATTTCTGATGATATTCACCGCCTTCTCCACCTTTTGTAGGGGTGTGTCGTAGGTGATGGTGATGTTAGAAAGTCGCCGGATGGAAGGCCTGTGCCCGATGTTCTCTATGTTGGCGCTCGCCATCTTCTCATTGGGAACTGTGACAAGGTGGCCGGTGAGGGTGCGGACCCTAGTGGAGCGGAAGCCGATTTCTTCCACCACACCATCGTTCCCCTCAACTACTACCCGTTGACCAACTTTGAAAGGTTTGTCCAGCATGATTACTATGCTTCCGAAGAAATTCTTCAGCGTATCCTGCGACGCCAGTGCTATTGCCAGGCCACCAATGCCCAGGCCAGCCAACAGGGTGCTCATTGGTTTTCCGGAAATGGCCCGCAGGAGATAGATAGCGCCAACCGCGATGACAATGACGCGACTAAAGATGCGGACCATCTGCACAAATGTCTGGTCCACACCAGTCTCTTCCCGCTGGGCATATTTTGTTAGCTCGTAATCCACCACATCGAGAAGACCATAAACGAACAGAATCACTGCCAGGGTGCCAAGAACACCTATAGCTCCATCCGCAATCGGGGTGACCATCGCTGGCAGCTGGATGATTGATTTGGCGGCATAGACGGCAATAGTGGCCAGGAGCAACCGGATGGGCCAGATAGCCGCTTTGAGTAGGAGGCGAAGGCGCATCTGTTCCTCCGACTCTCTGAGGGCAGCCGTCATGCCGGAGAGGAATTTACCGCTCAGTCTGGAAACCAGATAGACTGCGAAAACCACGATAACTATAAGTACATAGCGCCACCAGGCATATTTCCACAACCACTCCGGGAAAAAAGCTTTCTGGGTCTGGAGGTAGACAGCAGCCACCCCTATGAGTGCTACTACCCGGAAAGCGCTTTTGAACTTTGCCAAAGTCCTTTCCGGTAATGCATCTTGCGCGGCGGCAGGCAGAGCACCACGGAGCCGGTCCAGAAGTCCTACAACCTGGAAGAGCAGTAAGATGATGGCGAGAGCCAGTATCAATGTTTCCAGTCCATGAAGGATTTGGCGCAGCTGACCAGGGAGGACAAGAAAAACTTCCGCCAGTCGGAGGAGCAAGGCGGCAAAAGCCAGCCGGAGTGGCGGCAGCAAGAGGGACAGGTTCCAAACTTCTGGATCCAAGCCTTTCTTCTCAACGGAAGCCTTGATCTGACGGTTGGCTGAGCGCCAGAGGGTTTCGAGAATGAGGAAACCGATGACGAGAACTCCCAGGCTGGCAATGAACCGCCAAAGCTCATTTCCCACTGTCACTTGATGAATGAGGGTGTTTATTTTGTCAAAAAAAGCTTGCCATTTGCTCATAGGAGATCGCCTCCTTTTAAAGAACGAAAATTGTATTGATAACTCTGACCAAAGATCCAATGACTATTTCCAGGGTTTTTAAAAACCATTTCTTTTTTTTGAACCAAGCTACTATTGATCAGGGGACGTTGTTAACAAGTTATACGTATTGGTTTCTCCACAATATTCCTGCGATTACAGAGGAGTATAAGCTCCTGTTCGCGGCCTCTCTTCGTGGTTCCATGATGTATCCTGGCAGATCATGCTCCCCGGAGGACATTTTCCCCTCACAGCATTAGCATGCAACCTCATAAATAGCTCTGTAAAATTTGGAAACACCGTCCGCAATATCCTTCTCTGTACTCTTAAAAAATCAGAGAAAGAATTAAATCTCGATAAAGCTCGGCAGCGTCCACTACTTGCTGAAAAGAGATCGACTCTTCTGGGGCGTGCGCCTTATCCAGTTGACCAGGTCCGAGGAGAATGGGCTTGACGCCGGAAGCCCAGAGCTGATTGGCGTCGGAGTGGCTGGGGAAGGGCTGAGGCTCCCAGGCAAGAGAGTGGCGGGAGTAGGTAGCCTGCAGGGCCTCCACCACCGAGCCTCTTTCTGGCAGTTCATAGCCTGCTTCGATGGTGGCAAGGCGGATGCTGGTATCAACCTGGGGACTCTCTTTCTGGACTCTGTCTACAATCTCTTCCAGCTCCAGGGAAATATCACCTATGGGAGCGTGGGGTGGCAGGTGAACATCCAGCCAGGCCTCACACCAGTCGGGGACGGCAAAACCGGCCTGCGTGCTCAGGAGATTCCGGATATTGTAGACGCCTTCCGGCCGATCATTTACCATGTAGTGGGAAATGTGCAGAAGTAAGCCGAGCATGGTCTCGATGGGATTCTGATCCCGGCTGGCCAAGGAGGCATGTACCCTCTTGCCCTTGGCACTCAGCTGGACTTCCATGTAGCCGTAGCAACTGAGACATGGGCAGAGGTCCGTGGGCTCTGCTAAGATGGCCCAGGGGAAATGATAAGCCTCCATCAAGCGCTCAGCGCCGTCTCCCTCTTCTTCCTCTCCCACTACCATAACCAGGGCAACCGGTAGCTGCCGGTGTCCAGCTTCCCACAAACTCAAGTACGCCTCTATCATCGCGGCACAACCTGATTTCATGTCGGCTGCCCCCAAACCAGAGACCAGATCATCCTGTTCCTCGTAACCATAGTTCTCCAGATCATAGGCCACCACCGTATCCAGATGGCCAATGAGGGCGACACGAGCATCTGTATCCGGTGGGACCACAATCAGGTTGTAGCGGCTGTCGTCCACTTCCTGGCGGATGACCGGTAGACCTTTCTTTTTAAGATGGCCATGAAGGTAGGCAAGGATCTCCTCCTCCTTGCCCGAAGGACTGTAGATGTCCATGAGGCGAAGTAAAAGCCGGCGCAAACGCTTTGGATCTATGGCGGAATTCTGTTTAATCATCCTTACTGCGCAAACGGCGGGGCTGGGACCGCTCGTTTTCTTTCTTGCCCTTAAGCTGCTTCAGTTGGTCGGAGAGGTTAAGAGTCAAATAGATGTGTTGTTGGGGATGCCCGAATCCCATTTTCCTGAAGAAATGGAGAGCAGGCAAGTTGTCCGCCTCAGTGTCCGTCAGCAGCATACGTACACCGTCCTCCAGCATGAGATCCTGGAAATGCTTGAAGAGTTTCAGCGCAATTCCTTTTCTCTGCAATTCTGGTTCCGCGCCCAACCAGACAAGCTGGCCGTACTTCCAGGCGGACTGGGTCTTCTCTATTGTGGTTCCGAGAATGAAACCCACAATCTCGTCATCAATCTCTGCTACCAGGCAAAATTCGGAATCGCTCTGGAATAGGTTTATTACCTCGTACTCGTCCCAGGTCCGATAGAGATTCGGTACCTCACGTGCTGTAAATATTCTCTCACCAAGATGAAACACATCCGCCAGGTCATCAATTTCCATCTGGCGAACTACTACACTGCTTTTCTTCTTTTTATTAGGATCGCCTTCATCCATGATTGTTATGTTCCTCTTTGCTTGGTTATTTGCCATACCTATCTTCGCCCTAGAAATAGCCAAGACAGGAAAACGCTACAAAGATATTATCACGTCTCTCCTTTTGAGTCGTCAAGATTCCCAACTGGATTATAAATCACTTTTCAATACTCTGCGAGTGCATGACCTAAGCCTAAAATTCGGCTGGATTGTAAAAAAGTCAATCTCCTGAGCGACTGAGCAAGGAAGTCAAAGTTGCGGCAGAAGTGGTGGCGGTCAGAGGTAGTCTGGGCAGCGAATGATCTCTTGGCGGCTTATGAAATCTCAAGTTTCAAGCACCAAAGCACAGGGTTTCAGGTGTCAGGTGTCAGGGAAGAAAAACAAGAAAACTGAAAACTGAACTACTGGATACCGGATCTCGTCCGCCTTGGCGGACTCGTCCGGTATGACGATTCTTATACAGGTATCTCTCGTCACTTGGCCGCAGGTTCGACCCCCATCTTTCTGCTGAATGGCAACTTTACCGACCCGTTGTTTACCCCAGCTATGCCGACAAGAATGAGGGCTAACGCCAAGAACGCACTCCAGTGGAGTCTCTCGCCCAATAACAACGCACCCCAAAAAACCCCCGTTATAGGAAGCAAATAGGTCACCAGGCTGACATTGGTGGCACCTATTCGGGCGAGCAAATAATAATAGAGTATATACGCCAAGGCTGTTCCCAGAAGAGAAAGGCAGGCCAGGGCGCCAAGGGAGAGAAGTGTCGGCGACAGCTTCCAAGGAGCATCGATAACCAGACTCATTGGCAGGGTGAGAGATGCAGCGCAAATAAGCTGACCGGTGGCGGACACCCAGGGGGTAATTTCTCGTAGTCGCCGCCCGTATATGACTGAAATGGCATAGCACAAGGCAGCGCCCATGACCGCTAACTGACTCAGCACATGGGTGCCAAGGCCCTTCAAAACCGCGGGACCAAAGAGTGTTAGCACTCCGAGAAACCCCAAGAAAATACCCGCGACTTTCATAAAGTTGAGCCGCTCATCCTGGGTGAAGAAGTGGGCCAGCAGAACGGTGAACAGTGGCATGACCGCATTGATAATCGCGGCCAGTCCAGAGTCCATGTGTATCTCAGCCCAGGTTATGAGGGTGTATGGCAGAGCACCGTTGAAAAGGCCCATCAGCAAGAATGATCCCCATAGGGGACCGAAGGCGGGCATCCTCAGACCCCGGGAGCGCAAAACCACATAAAGCACCAAGGCGGCCGGTGCAGTTCGTCCGAAAGCCACGGTAAAAGGTGGAATAGTGACCACAGCCACCTTGATGAAGAGAAAAGATGCACCCCAGATGAGGCCGAGTACGATAAGTATTGCGAAGTTTCGTAGCGACATCCTGTCTCGTTCCCTAAAAATCACGCATTCAGTAAACGGTAAAATGAAGTCATCACACTGCGCTGTCACTCATGGTCATTTGGCCACCGAAAGTGGCCGTCACTACGCTCCGCTGTCATTTGTGGTCATTTATTGTAACGACATAATGACGGCCGTAAGGCCTAATGACGGGCGCAGCCCTAGTGACAACGAAGCGCACAAGCGCGAAGTTTAATGACCTCTGTCCGCCTACTGCCTGCTGCCACCTACCTACTGCTTGCCGCCCGCTGCCTGCTGATTACGTCGGCTTTCGACAAATTATCTGTGCCACCGCCCGGGTGGGATTCTCCTTGATACCCTCGAAGTAGAAAATCTCCTCCCAGTCTGCGAACATGTGACCTAACTCCCCTGATTGGAGCAGATAATCTGGATTGCGAGGCTTGCCAAATCGGGGCTGTTCCGCGGTGAAGGTCTCATATAGCAGCAATCCCCCTTTTCTCAAAGCCTTTTTTATGCAGGGTATCAGGGGCCTGTGCAAATAGCGAAAAACCATAATTGCCCCGTAAGCATGTTCGGGCAGGGGATTGACTCCCTCTGGTTCAAGATCCACCTGCCACACACTAATCTCTGCGCCGCACTCCGCTGCAAGCTCCCCTGCCCTCTCCAGCGCCTCACTGGGGAGATCTCCACTGATCACCTTCACTCCCTTCAGGGCCAGAAAAATGGAGTTGTGGGCTTCACCACAGGCGAGGTCCAAGACCGGGCCTGGAAGGGTCTTCTCAAGAAAAAGGCCACTGTGTTCTACCAGCAATTGGGCAGGTTTCAACTTGCTTTTCGCTGATTTCACCTAATCATCCCTTGCATATTTCGTTGTTATTCTGGTAATCTCAGTTATATAAAAGGAGTTCTACCAACTTTCAAGCTTCCTTTATTAAGACAACATTGTAAAGGAGTCTTATTAGCGACTATAGGATGCCCGAGGCCTGACTGGCCCATGTGCTCATCCTGCAATCCTCCAGTACAAATTCTCTCGGAGAAGTGGAGCTTTCTCTTGAGGGGTTTTAGTTTACTACAGTGGATCAAGTTTCATTCAAGCAAACCTCTGAACAAAGGAGGAAGGGAATGATTAGAAAAATCGGTCTACTCGTGTGTGGTCTCGTATTAGTTTTCGCTGTGACCGCATGTGAGAAAAAAGAACCTGAAAAGGCTGAAGCCCCCACCCCAGCTGTTTCCAAGAAAGAGGGTGGAACCCTGGTCTTTGGTCGCGGCGGTGACAGTGTGGGACTGGATCCGGCCTACGAGACGGATGGAAATTCCTTCATGATCTGCGACAACATCTATGAGGCCCTGGTCTTTTACATGGATGAGTCAACCGCCCTGGAACCGGGGTTGGCCGAGTCCTGGGAGATCTCGCCCGACGGCAAGACCTATACATTCAACTTGCGGAAAGGGGTGACATTCCACGACGGCACACCCTTTAACGCTGACGCCGTGGTCTTTTCCATCGGCCGGATGATGAAAGACAGAAACGTGAAATTCTTTGGCCCGGGTTGGGCTATCCCACCGCAGGAGCGTCCGCCCGAGTACTGGGTCTCCATGGAGATGGATGACACCATTGATTCCATCGAAGCTGTGGACGACTACACCGTTGTCTTCAAGCTCAAAAGGGTTGAGGCCCCCTTCCTGGCCAACATGGGGATGGACTTTGCCGACATCATCAGCCCTACGGCATTCACGAAGAATCCCAAAGAGTTTCTCCGCAATCCGGTGGGGACCGGCCCGTTCAAGTTTGTCGAGTGGATCAAGGACGACAGAATTGTCCTGGCGAAAAACGAGAACTACTGGGATAAGTCAGGCGGTCCTTATTTGGATAAGGTCATCTTTCGCGCTATTCCTGAGAACTCGGTCCGCTTCCTGGAACTGAAAGCAGGAAACATCCATGTCTGCCAGTTTCCCAACCCGGCAGATATTCCACTGGTCGAGCAAGATCCTAATCTAAAACTGGTATCCCAGCCTGGAATGAACATCGGCTACCTCTCCTTCAACCACACCAAGAAGCTTTGGCAGAACGTCCATATGCGCAGGGCCATCGCTTACGCCATTAATCGCAAGGCCATTGTGGACAACATCTACCAGGGTATGGGACAGGTGGCCAAGAACCCCATCCCGCCGACCATGTGGGGCTACAACGACGCTATCCAAGACTTTCCCTACGATCCAGAAAAGGCCAAGTTGGAACTAGCAGAAGCCGGCTACCCGGGAGGCAGCGATTTGCCGGAGATCACTATCTGGTCCATGCCGGTTCCCAGGCCCTATAATCCTGAAGGGTTAAAAGTAGGCGTCGCCATGATCTCTGATCTGGCCAAGGTAGGGATCAGGGCAAGGATTGTCAGCTACGATTGGGGAACCTATTTGAAACGCCAGCGCGAGCAGCCCAAGGATATGGACCTCTTCCAGCTTGGTTGGACCGGTGACAATGGCGACCCGGACAACTTTCTGGCCGTACTTTTTGATGGCCTTGCCTCACCCGCCATCAGAACCCAGTGGAAGAACGAGGAATACCACCAACTGATGCAAGCTGGAAAACAGACAATCGACCAGGCCAAAAGGGCCGAGATCTACCAGAAGGCCTTGCAGTTGATCCATGATGAGGTGGCAGTGATCTCCGTGGCCCATTCCACCGCGATTTGGCCGACGAGAAACAACGTTATGAACTTCAAGCTCCATCCCACGGCTTCGGTGCGGATGAAAAACGTCCGGCTCGAGTAAGCGTCGTGCAAGAGCTCCATAGACTGTAAAATGAGGGGGAGCGGGAAAGTACCCGCTCCCCTTCTTGCGCAACTGAAGATCACGAATAGTTGAGGTTTCAGGTGTCAGGAAAAAGAAACATAGAAGCCGGAACCTGAATCCTCAACATTGACACCCGACACCTTCGAAGAACTACTTCCTTTAGGCCTGGATTCTTTAATAATCCACCCAGTTGCTTGTCGATTCAGAAAAGGTTATATCTTTGAACTCAAGGTACAGCTTGGCCGCACAACCACTCTTGTCCGACAGGACTACCACTAATACACTCTCTCCATGCTAGCCTACATCATTAGACGGATATTGTTACTGATTCCCACCCTTCTAGGGATATCCATCATCATTTTTCTGATGATGCACATAACCCCTGGTGACCCGGCAGAACTTCTCCTGGGGGAGCGGGCCACGGTAAAGTCCCTGGAAGCGATGCGGGAGCACCTTGGTCTAAATGAGCCTCTTCTAGTCCAATACGGCATGTTCTTGAAGAGATTAGCGAAAGGGGATCTGGGAGAGACCATCTGGACCCGGCAGAAGGTCTGGATTGAGGTGAAACAGCGCTTCCCCGCCACCATAGAACTGTCCGTTGCCGCCATGGTCATCAGTACCTTTTTGGGCATCATTCTCGGCATCATCTCCGCAACCAAGCAGTACTCAGTTTTCGACTACATAAGTATGCTCGGGGCTCTCGTGGGGGTCAGTATGCCCATATTCTGGCTGGGGCTGATATTAATGTTGATCTTCTCCTTGCACCTTGGCTGGTTCCCCATGTCCGGCAGGCTCAGCGTGGGTATAGACCTGCATACTATTACCAACTTCTATATTTTGGATGCTTTGTTGACCAAAAACTGGGCGGCATTCAAGGACGCCCTTTGGCACCTCGCCTTGCCTGCCTTTACCTTGAGTACAATCCCAATAGCCATAGTGGCTCGCATGACCCGCTCCAGCATGCTCGAGGTTTTGCGCCAGGATTATATCAAGACCGCCAAAGCCAAGGGACTTTCCCCTCGAGTCGTTGTCCTGAAACATGCCTTGCGTAATGCGCTCATCCCTGTGGTAACCGTCATTGGCCTGATGTTTGGCATTCTCTTGGCAGGTGCCATCCTCACCGAGACTATCTTTGCCTGGCCCGGGGTGGGAAAATGGCTCTATGACGCGGTACTGCAGAGGGACTATATGGTCATTCAGGGGGGGACACTCTTTGTGGCCGGTATATTCGTGATCATCAACGTGGTTGTCGATGTCCTTTATGCGGTAATCAACCCCAAGATTAGCGTGCAGTAGCAGACATGGCTTCTTTGTCACAGAGAAAAAAATCCGCAAGAAATCCAGAAGACCGCCACCCTTTTCTCGATCAACTGGAACAGCTCTGGCGCAACAAGACAGCGGTGGCCGGGCTGCTGGTTATCACTCTTTTTGTATTGACTGCCATCCTGGCGCCTTTCTTGAGTCCCCACAATCCCGTCGAGGCTTCTTTGTACGATCAGATCATACCACCAATCTGGGAAGAGGGAGGAACCTGGAAGAACATTCTCGGCACGGATGATCTGGGCCGAGATATCCTTTCACGCCTTGTCTATGGTGCCCGGGTCTCGCTGGTTGTGGCTTTGGCCACTGTGGGAATTGCTGTTTTTTTCGGCTCTTTTCTTGGTGCTATTTCAGGCTACTATAAAGGTTTCCTGGACAATATCATCATGCGTTTCATGGATATACTCCTGGCTTTTCCCCACATTCTCCTGGCCATTGTTATCATGGCCTACCTGGGTCCCGGCCTGACCAATGCCATGATCGCCATCGGGATCATCTATATACCCCGCTTCGCCCGAATAGTGAGGGCTTCCGTCCTGGAGGAGTGTGAGAAGGATTACGTTACCGCATCCAGGTCCGTTGGCGCCAGGGACTGGAGGATAATCTTTGTCGCCATCCTCCCCAATTGCCTGGCCCCTCTCATTGTCCAGACCTCACTTGGCTTCGCCTCTGCCATCCTGGATGCAGCCGCCCTTGGTTTTCTTGGTTTGGGAGCCCAGCCGCCCACACCCGAGTGGGGCGCCATGATTGCCATGGGCCGTTCCCACATTCTCAGGGCCTGGTGGGTTATGACCTTTCCCGGCATCGCGATTTTGTTTGCGGTGCTTGGTTTCAACCTTTTCGGTGACGGTCTCAGGGACGCCCTGGATCCAAGGTTGAGGGATTAATGGACCAATTGAGCATTATCGCTCAATTGAGGTAGTGCACATGGGAAGCAACGACCTCGTCCTGGAAATTCAGCAACTGCAGACGTACTTTTACGTTCGAGGTCAGGTGGCCAAGGCCGTTGATGAGGTGGACCTGGCCATCGCTTCAGGTCAGACCCTCGGGCTCGTGGGAGAATCGGGTTGCGGTAAGAGTGTAACCGCCCATTCCATCATCGGCCTCATCCCTGATCCGCCTGGCAAGGTCGTTGGCGGCAAGATTCTTTTTGAAGGCACCAATCTGCTGGAACTACCCGAGGCCAGAATGCGGAAAATAAGGGGAAACCGAATTTCCATGGTTTTCCAGGAGCCAATGACCTCCCTGAACCCGGTTTATTCTGTTGGCAATCAGGTGGCGGAGGTCATCAAGCTCCACCAACACCTGTCCCGAAGTGAAACCCGAAACCGGGTTGTCGAGATGTTCCAGTTGGTCGGCATCTCGGAGGCAGAGAAATGCATCGCTTGCTATCCCCACCAGATGAGTGGCGGCATGCGGCAGAGGGCGATGATTGCAATGGCTCTTGCTTGCAGCCCCACACTAATGATAGCCGATGAGCCCACAACCGCCTTGGATGTAACTATCCAGGCTCAGATTCTTGCTCTGATGAACAAGCTCAAGGAAGAGACCGGGGCTTCCATCCTTTTCATCACCCATGATCTTGGTGTTATTGCTGAAATGGCTCAGCATGTGGCGGTAATGTACGCCGGTAAAGTCATGGAATACACTGATGTGAAGACCCTATTTGCTGAGCCCAAGCACCCTTACACCGTAGGATTGCTGCAATCCATCATCGTTCTCGGCAGAGGTCAACGGGACCAGAAACTCAACGCCATCTCCGGCGTGGTGCCATCTTTATTCAACCTCCCCAGCGGTTGCCTGTTCAGCGACCGTTGCCCAGATGTTTTTGCTGATTGCAGAACCATAGAGCCGCACATGTATCAAGTGGGAAAAAATCACACGGCACGGTGTCTTAAATATGCTTGACCCTCAAATGGCAAATGGAACCCTTGTTGAATTGAAAGCTTTGGTGAAGCACTTCCCCATTCGAGGTGGAGTCTTCTTGAAGGAGGTTGCATCGGTCAGGGCTGTGGACGGTGTCAACCTGAGCATACGTGAGGGTGAGACGCTGGGATTGGTTGGCGAGTCAGGCTGCGGCAAGACCACAATCGGTCGTCTCATCCTGCGCCTTGAGGAGCCGACTTCTGGTGAAATCTTTTTTCAAGGAGAGAACATCCTCACCTATAACAAGGAGCGCATGCGCAATCTGCGTCGGCAAATGCAGGTTATCTTCCAGGATCCCTTCTCCTCTCTGAACCCACGCAAGACAGTCTCTCATATAGTGGGAGAGCCCCTACTCGTCCACGGCATGAAGAACAGAAGGGAACGGGAGGACAGAGTACTGGAACTGCTTCGAGTGGTTGGCCTGCGGCGGGAGCACATGCGCCGCTATCCGCACCAATTCTCAGGCGGACAAAGGCAGAGAATCTGTGTGGCGAGAGCATTGGCTCTCCACCCCAAACTGGTCGTGTGCGATGAGGCAGTATCAGCTCTGGACGTTTCCATTCAAGCCCAGGTGATCAATCTACTCAAGGACCTCCAGCAAGAGTTCGGGCTCACCTACCTCTTTATTTCTCATGATCTGGCAGTGGTGGAGCACGTTAGCGATCGGCTCGCGGTTATGTATCTCGGCAAAATAGCGGAATTAGCTGATAGTGTAGAAATCTATCAGGCCCCTCTTCATCCCTATACCCAGGCTCTCCTTTCCGCCTCTCCCATCCCCGACCCCACCCTGAAACGAGACAGGATAATTCTAAAAGGAGATGTGCCCAGCCCCATCGATCCCCCTCATGGCTGCCGCTTTCACACTCGCTGCCTCTATGCTGAGGATATCTGTAGTCAACAAGAACCAGAACTCAAAGAAGTAAGGAAGAACCACCTGGCAGCATGCCATTTTGCCGGATCAGTGGGGTTGCACTGAAGATTGGAGGGGTGGAGTAAAGGAGGAATAGAAATTCCAAATCACAAAGACTGAGGTTTCAGTGTTCCCCGCTGCCGCTTCGCTTCAGACGGGATTTCCGCTTCGCTCCAACACGTTGCAGCTTTTTTGTTTTTCTTCCCTGACACCTGACACCCGACACCTGACACCTTGAGATTTGGTGTTTGATATTTGAGATTTTGCACTGGAGAGTTAGTCCTTGAAACCGATATACCTTGATTATAACGCCACTACCCCAATTGACCCGGAAGTTGCCGAGGCCATGCGCCCCTATCTTTTCGAACATTTCGGCAATCCTTCCAGTTCTCATTGGTACGGCATTCAGACGAAAAAGGCTGTGGATGAGGCCCGCCGCCAGGTAGCGGATCTGTTGCATTGCAACTCTGAAGAGGTGGTGTTTACCAGCGGCGGCAGCGAATCCAACAATTACGCTATCAAGGGTACTGCCTTTGCCAATCGGGAAAAAGGTAATCACATCATTACCTCGGCCATCGAGCATCCTGCTGTGCTCAAGGTGTGCAAGTACCTGGCAGAGAAAGGTTTCCAGATAACCTACCTGCCGGTGGACGAATTCTGTCTGGTGAATCCGCGAGAATTACAAAAAAGTATTACGCCACAAACCATATTGATTACCATTATGCATGCGAACAACGAGGTGGGTACCATTCAGCCCATAGCTGAAATTGCCAAAATTGCCAAAAAGCACGGCATCGTTTTCCATACCGATGCGGCGCAATCTGTGGGAAAGATACCCACTCGGGTGGATGAGTTGGAGGTGGATCTTCTCACCATTGCCGGTCACAAGCTTTACGCTCCAAAGGGAATTGGAGCTCTGTATGTCCGAGGCGGGATACGACTGGAAAAACTCATCCACGGCGCAGATCACGAACAGGATCTCCGTGCCGGCACCGAGAATGTCCTTGAGATTGTCGGCTTGGGTCAAGCCTGCGAGATCGCGAAACGTGATCTGGAAAAGAACACGCGCCACATGCAGAAGATGCGAGATTTACTTTACGCCGGTCTCAGGCAACAGGGGGGTGAAATAAGACTGAATGGCCACCCTGAGAAACGGTTGCCCAACACCCTGAGCGTGTGCTTTAAGTCCATTGAAGCCAACACCCTTTTAGCAGAGATTGAATCCGTTGCTGCCTCGGCAGGGGCTGCCTGCCACTCAGATTCCGTTCGGGTCTCCTCGGTGCTGGAGGCCATGCAAGTGGACCTGGAGTACGCCATGGGCACTGTACGTTTTTCCACCGGCAAAATGACCACAGAGGAGGAGGTGACTCACACCGTGGCCGTCTTCGTTAAGACCGCCCGGCGGTTGCTGGCGGAGAAGTAAAAGTGGTAATTTTTTACCAAAATTCTGGCTTTAATTACCTAATTTCTAATACCCCTCCCTACTCCCCAACCACATAAACACCTAAAATAACAACACTTATAGTACCACACCAAGTTGGCACGATCTTTTAATACTGATAGCCTTTTGCGTTACCCTTTGATTGCCCCGATGAGGCCGTCCAACCACCGTTTTCCCCTCCCCTGGCGGGCAGGGATTATGAGGTTATCGGAAAGGCTTATAGTCTATGCCGGGAAATTCCCTAGACCGCAGAAAAAAAACCGACAGACGCTCGGATAAAGATAGGAGAGCAGGTACGGACAGGAGGAGTGGTACCGATAGAAGGAGCGGGAAAGACAGAAGATCCGGCTGGGGACCAAGCCAAGAACATAGTTTTCAAGGAGTTCTCAAAACAACTTCTACTCTTTCCCACCTGCTAGGCCAACCCTTGACCGTAATAACCGGCTACGTCGATCTGTTGTCTGAGAGCACTAATGAGGAAAACACAAAAGAAAAATTGTCGATAATAAAAGGGCAACTAAACTTGATTAACAAGTATATGGCAGACCTGAGAAACATTAAGGAATATAAGACTATCAATATAGCCGGTGTTACTTTGCTGGACATAGAGCCGACAAGAAAAATTAAGAATGACTGATTCATATAATTTTGTCTAAGCAAGAAATTCCAGACCCTTCCGAAACTCCATTCTAATATTGTTTCCCACCATTTTTTATAGCCCGGATAATGCATGAATCGGCTGCTCCGAGCATGGTCTACTTCTTGCACTTAATTTGCATTGCCCGTCTTGGATTTTTCTACCGAATAGGACATTTCATTAATGGCTAAACCCATACCCAACTCAATTCGTATCCTTGTGGTGGACGATGAACCAGCAATTCTGTCCTTATACCAAGAAACACTCCAACCCGAGTCCAACCCCAACCATTTTGATTTAACTCTCTGCAGTCAAGCTGAAGAAGCTCTTGATGCTTTTAGAACAGCAGTGGAGGAGGGAAAGCACTTTGCAGTGACTTTCCTCGATTTAAGGATGCCTCCGGGGCCTGATGGGATTTGGCTGGCAGAGAGAATTCGGGCTCTGGACCCTTACACAGAAATAGTAATGGTGACCGGCTATTCAGATACCAGTACCACACCAGAAAAAATAGCCTCTCGCGTGCCGCCAACCGATAAGCTCCTATACTTGCAGAAGCCCTTTCACAACCTCGAGATTCAACACTTCGCTGCCTCCTTGAGCACAAAATGGCTTGGCGAGAAAGAACTCAGAAGAATTCATTACGACCTGGAAGGTCGCATTGAAAGACGAACCCTCGAACTGATTAAAGTCAACGATCAATTGAAACAAGACATTGTCAGGCGTGAAAGTGCCGAATCAGAAGTTCAATCTACCCTGGCCAAATTGAGAAGTGCCATGGGCGGAATCGTCCAAGCCATGGCCTTGACAGTGGAAAGGCGAGATCCTTACACCGCCGGCCACCAGCGACGTGTGTCTGATCTGGCTCGAGGGCTGGCAGTAGAGATGGCACTGTCAGGCCACCAAATTGATGGAATCCGTATAGCCGGCTTGATTCACGACCTGGGAAAGATCTGTGTGCCGGCTGAAATCCTCAGTAAACCTGGACAGTTGTCTGAAATCGAGCATAGTCTAATCAAGGATCATCCCCAGGTGGGATATGAAATCTTGAAGGAGATAGAATTTCCGTGGCCAGTTGCAAAGATTGTCCTGCAACATCACGAAAGAATTGATGGCTCTGGCTATCCTGTAGGTCTATCCGGCGATGACATCATGATCGAGGCTAAAACTCTGGCTGTGGCAGACGTAGTAGAGGCAATGGCCTCGCATCGACCGTACCGGCCAACCCTGGGCCGCGACATGGCCCTAGAGGAAATCTCTCAGAACAAGGGAGTACTGTACGACCCAGATGTGGTAGATGCGTGTATGAAGCTTCTTCAAGAGAAAGATTTCCAATTCAGGCAATAGCATATAGAGCAAAGCGCATAGGGCATGGAGCATAGGGTTCAAATTTCGAAATCCGAAACAAATTCAAAATCAGAATTCTCCAATGTCCTAAAAGAAAACTTGAGAACAAATTTCAGTCTGTCTTGTTTTGGTCATTTGAATTTTGATCATTCGGATTTGTTTCGTGCTTCGTGCTTATGATTTCGAATTTAATATTCAGTTTGCCCTTTGTCCTCTGTCCTCTGACCTCCGACTTCCGACCTCTGACTTCTCAGCACCTTTGTTCCTACTTGTCCTGAGCCTGCCTGCCCTGAGCCTGTCGAATGGGTCGAAGGAGTGCCTACTTGCAACGGCTGCGTGCCTGTCCCGAGCTTGTCGCGGGGCTGACTCGACTTATAACACCCACTCACCACCCCCATTATCTGCCCGACCTTGTTGTTTTACGGAAACAAACCTTTTTTGTTTTAGACAAACAAGAGTTGGTGTAAAATGAAAGTGATTGAAGCGACTGTTGGGATACACGCCGAGGTCTCCGGTGTTGGGGAATCCCGCGGGTTATAGCCTCTTGAATTGTGAGGAGAGAAGATGAGGAAGTCTCGAGACGACATTCAGCTGGGTGTGAAGGCTCTCAAGCTTGGCAGTAAGATACGTGAACTGAGACTGAAGAAGAATTACACTCTACAGGATGTGGCTGCCAAAACTGGCTTGTCTAAGCCATTTCTCTCGCAAATTGAAAATGACCACGTGGTTCCACCCGTGGCTACCCTGCTCAAGGTGGCCAGGGCCTTCAATGTTAGCTTAGCCCACTTCTTTCAGGACGAGGTGGGGAGCGATAAAATTGCCATCACACGACACAATGAACGGATTCGAGTAGAAAAGCGGCCTCACCACCGCAAGGGTGAGGTCAATTATGTGTATGAGACCTTAGAGACCAAGAAGACCGACAAGCAGATGGAACCCTTCTTAGTGGAATTTCCTGTGCAGGATAGCAGCGAGATGGTCTTCATGAACCATGACGGAGAGGAATTCCTGCATGTTCTTGAGGGCACGCTCGAGTTTCGCAGCGTGTCCCGGGTGGAGGTGCTTGAGTCGGGAGACAGCATTTATTTTGAATCAGACCTTAGTCACAGCTTTCGTTGCCTGGGGGAAAAAGCAGCGAGAGCTATTGTGGTGGTCTGGAATGGTTGAGGACTCAGGTGTCAGGAAAAGAACAAAAAAGCTGAAACGTGTTGGAGCGAAGCGGCAATCCCGTCTGAAGCGAAGCTGCAGCGGGGAACACTGAAACCTCCATCAAAGCCATGCAACTCTGGCCTTGCTTTGGGTACCAGGTTTTCTAGGTTCCAGTTTTTTGTCATTGGGGTATGCGTCTTGCATTTAACCCAGCTCGAAGTTACCATTGCTGTTCGGTTATCGGGTATTGAGTTTCTGCCTCTGGTTGGGAGAATTGGATGAAACGATTGGGCTTGCTTGGTTACTGGCTCATGCTGCTTATGCTGGTGGTTTTGTTTGCCAAAGCACCGCCAGTCTTGGCGGCAGAGGACCCAATGAATGGACCCTGGGATAGTCCAGTTCACCGGTCTTCTGCCCACCGGCACAGTGACCCTACCAATTCGTCTATAACTTCCGGCTTTTTCACTTCTCTTCTCACCTTTTTTTCAGGAGTAATTTCCCCGGTGGACGGGGATCGCTGCCCAAGCTACCCCACGTGCGCTGCCTATAGTAAAGAGGCTTATCAGAAACACGGGGCCTTTGTCGGTACACTCATGACTGTGGACCGACTTTTTCATGAAGCCGACGAATATCGCTTCTCCCCCACCGTGAAGGTCTACGGAGTACACCGTATTTACGATCCGGTCTCAGCAAATGAGTACTGGAAGCGTAAACCCTAACGTTGCAAACCCACACCGGCAAGAATCGCTCCCACCGCTGCAATCCGCAATCTCCAATGCAAAATCTGAAATCTAAAATCTACAATCTGCAATCTAAAAATTGACTCTGATGCAATTAAGTTGCATAATTCGTATTGGACTCCGGACTCGCAACACCGCCAGAACACAAGCAAGGTGACAGCACTGTGAAAAAGGTGGCCATTTCTGGACTGTTGGTTCTATTCTTGTCTATTGCCCAGATTACTCTCGCCCGTCCCCTCAAGGTGTTCGTGAGCATTTTGCCCCAGAAGTACTTCGTCGAGAAAATCGGCGGAGATTTCGTTGAGGTTGCCGTTATGGTCCAACCGGGAGCAAGTCCAGCCACCTACGAACCAAAGCCCAAGCAGATGGTCGCCCTGGCAAAGTCCGACCTTTACTTCGCCATCGGCGTGCCATTTGAAAAAACGTGGCTTCCAAAGATTGTGGCCACCAACTCCAAGATGCACATTGTGTATACCCAAGTTGGTATCGAAAAGAGGGCGATGAAATCTCACCACGCACATCAAGAAGAATCAAAACACCATTATGGTGAGACCGAGCACGGGCAGGATCACCACATGGGAAAGGATCCCCATGTCTGGCTTTCTCCGCCGCTGGTCATGCAGCAGGCCAGAAATATTCTGAATGGACTAGAAACTCTTGATCCAACTAATCGAGCTCTTTACCAAGCTAACTATAAGAGTTTCATCGCGGAACTCGTAGACCTTGATCTAGAACTGAAAAGATTGTTTCAGACAACGGCAGATCATTCTGAATTCATGGTGTTCCATCCTTCCTGGGGTTACTTCGCTCACGCTTACGGACTGGAGCAAGTGCCCATTGAAATTGAAGGCAAGGAACTCAAACCAGCGGAACTGAAATATCTAATTCAGTACGGCAAACAAATTGGTATCGAGGTAATCTTTGTCCAACCTCAATTCTCCTGGCAAGCAGCTCGAACAATAGCGCAAGCCACAACCGCGCAAATCGTTGTCGTGGATCCACTCGCCCCCGATTGGGCCGAGAACTTGCGCCAGGTAGCAGCCAAGCTCAGTACCGCTCTGAGGTGAGGTGTTTCATGAATGAACCAATTATAGAGGTTAAAGATGTCTGGTTTTTCTACAATGCAATTCCAGTTCTTCAGGACGTAAATTTTACTGTTCGCGGGGGAGATTTCGTCGCCCTGCTGGGTCCCAACGGTGGCGGTAAGACTACGCTCCTCAAACTGATGCTCGGCCTCTTGAAGCCCGAGCGAGGTGCTATACGTATCTTTGGCCAATCCCCGCGGGAGAGCTCCCACCGCATCGGCTACATGCCTCAGCACCTCCATTTCAACCAGAGTTTTCCAATATCAGTGCTCGATGTGGTGCTTATGGGAAGGCTGCGTCCGAGCCGGGCCTGGTCTCGATACACCCAAAAAGACAGGACGGCAGCCCAACAAGCCCTGGAAAGAGTGGAAATGGGGGAATCTGCAAATCGCCGCGTCGGGGAGCTCTCTGGGGGGCAGCAGCAGAGGGTCTTCATTGCCAGAGCGCTGGTGGATGAACCTGAGGTACTCTTCTTGGACGAACCCACGGCTAGTGTGGACAGTAAACACCAGACCGATCTTTTTGATATTCTCAAGGAACTCAACGAGACGGTAACTATCATTGTAGTCAGCCACGACATCGGTGTTGTTTCCAGTCATATCAAATCTGTTGCCTGCGTAAATCAGCAGGTTTTCCACCATGAACATGCAGAAATCAACGAAGAGATGATCGAGTTGGCCTATCAATGCTGTCCAGTGGATATCGTTGCCCACGGCTTGCCCCACAGAGTTTTGCAGAAACACGAGGAGGATGAGTAATAAACAGCTGATCCAGAAATAGTGAGGTCTATGGAATATTGGAGCATTGCAAAATATCAAATCTCAAGCACCAAACCGGGGCCCCGCCCAGAGGGTGGGGAC
>Ga0210140_1000036_pt1 | contig 24187 bp, 23 predicted proteins | sample China_Bullhead_C_3_FD_184858 | JGI IMG/M metagenome (GOLD analysis project Ga0210140, IMG submission 184858) | Wetland microbial communities from San Francisco Bay, California, USA, that impact long-term carbon sequestration -... | ecosystem: Environmental > Aquatic > Marine > Wetlands ...
CCGGGCCCAAAGGACCCGGCTTTTGGCTGCCCCCTGAGGGGGCTTCAATGGTCTTTCCTCTTTGCGGTAGTCTGCTGGAGTCATCACATTTCGGATTGGAGATCTCGGATTTCGGATTAAAAATACAAAGACGAAGTTCGAAAACTATTTGAGAATTCCGCAATCCGCATTCCCAAATCCGCAATTGAGGTGCTCCGGTACTCCAAAACAGCTCGCAATCTTTACCGGCAAAGCGGTTCAACGCTGACCTGGCCCTAAGGACCAGGTTTTCGATGTTGAATAAATTATCATTGCACGGTTCCCTTCCGGCCACACAATGCAGTTGTCTAATAGCTAATTGTTCTATATATTGATATCTGTTTGACCCAGGACCTAGATCTGGGAGTCGGTATAATCCTTTGATTTTGTTTTTTAAGTTGACATTTTGTGGGGCCAACTGTATAAAAGGTGTAAATAAGTGGGCAAAAGTGGTCATAAGTGTCAATTCAGTCCTACTATGGAGTCTACATGTTCAGGGGTCGTTCCGTACATACCCTGGATGTCAAGGGGCGTATACGCATTCCCGCCAGGTTTCGCGAGATCCTCACAACCCGCTATGAAGACCGCTGTATAATCACCAACCTTGACCGCTGCCTGATTGCTTATCCCTTATCAGAGTGGGAAATTATCGAACAAAAACTAGGAGAACTCTCCCTGGTTCGTCAGGATGTGAAGGCGTTTCAGCGCTTTTTCATTTCTGGCGCCACTGAATGTAATTTCGACAAACAGGGAAGAATTCTGATCCCTCAGACTTTGCGCGAGCACGCCTCGTTAGAGCGTAATGTGGTGCTGGCAGGTATGCTCAAGAGTTTCGAAGTCTGGAGCAAACCACTGTGGGATGAGGAAATTAACAGAGCCCGTGATGATTTTGCCGAGATTACCACAACTCTAGCAGAACTCGGCATTTGATAAATCGCAATATAGGGTTCTACCCTCCACATATAAGAGAAACGGAGACGCGGCGGCGCGGCGTGACTTTAACACTTACACAAAGAATTATGGTGGGTGAAGACAACAGGGGCTTCACGGATCAAGAATATGAACAGCGCAGCAGACCGTTTTATTTTGCCGCGTCGCCGCGTCTCCGTTTCTCAAACTCTGTCCAATCGGTTTGAGCCGATAAGAAACCCTACTGGGGTTTGTGAATCAATCTGTCAGTCCCCCCCCCCGCATCGCGCTATCTGATGAGGGGTTAGAATTGGGCTTCCATTTACCCGGCGGTGAGCGCGGTGCAGCAGCAGGAACACAGGCCGGTTCTCCTTGATGAAGTGATTGAGCACCTGCGCTGCACCGCCGGAAAATCCTTTGTGGATGGCACGGTGGGTGGTGGTGGTCACGCTCGGGCCATCCTGGAAAAAACGGCGCCTGACGGCCGCTTAATCGGCATCGATTGGGACGCAGACGCTTTGGCTAAGGCGCAGTCTAACCTGCAACCTTACGAGGGGCGGCTCGATCTGGTTAGGGAGAATTTCGCCCGAATCGGCCCAGTCCTGGCTCGGCTGCATGTGCAGGCAGTGGACGGGATCCTTCTGGATCTTGGGCTCTCCTCTTTCCAAGTGGATGCTGCCGAACGGGGGTTCAGCTTCAGCCAACCTGGACCGCTGGATATGAGGATGGATACGAGAACGGAGACTACCGCGGCCCAGTTGGTCAACACTTTGAGCGAGCAGGAACTGGCTGATCTCATCTGGAGCTTCGGAGAAGAGCGCTGGAGGCGGAGAATTGCCCGGAACATCGTTAGGGTGCGAGCCGAAGCGCCAATCGAAACCACTGAACGTTTGGCCGAAGTGGTCCGCAAAGCCATTCCTGCAGGTAAGAGGTCACGGAAGCGACATCCGGCCACTCGCACTTTTCAGGCCTTGCGGATGGCGGTGAACCGGGAACTGGATAACTTGCGGATATTCCTCGAGGGAGCTCTGGACTTGCTTCGGCCCCGTGGTCGGCTGGCCATTATCTCTTTCCATTCCTTGGAGGATCGGGTGGCAAAGCAAGCCTTTTCCCACTGGGCGAGATCATGCCGTTGTCCGCCTCAGTTGCCGCTTTGTCAATGTGAGGGAAAACCCCTGGTGCTGCGGGTCAACAAAAAGCCTGTAGTACCCGGTGCCGAGGAGATAAAAGCGAATCCTAGAGCCAGAAGTGGCCGCTTACGCGTGGTGGAAAAAGCAGAAGCTGCATGAGTAAGAAGAAAAAAAAACGAACAGGCAAAAAGGCAGCAACGCGCAACTGGAGGCAGCGGAATATATCCACCATTATTGCCGTTTTTCTCTGGCTTCTGTTCAGCGGCTTTGGCTATGTCTGGTGCCGGGTGCAGGTGGTGCAACTGGGCTATAAACTGTCAGACGCTCACAGGATACACACTCAGTTTCTGAATGACAGCAAGAAGCTACACCTGGAGTTGGCCCGGCTTAAAGCTCCTGAACGGGTGGAGCGTATTGCCATCGAACAGCTAGGGCTCAACCGCCCGCGCAAAGAGCAAATTGTGGTGCTCCGATGACGGTTCAACCTCGCCAAAATAACCTTGCGGTTCGCTGGATACGGTTCCGCGTTCTTCTCGTGGCCACCGGTTTGCTTTTCGGCTTTTTGTTGTTGATTGGTCGGAGCTTTCAGGTTCAGTTTTTCCAGTGGGAGGGTTGGGCGAGTGTTGCCAACAAACAAATCCGCAGAGATCTTCACATTGAGGCGCGGCGCGGAGAGATTTACGACCGCAACGGTCAAGAACTGGCCGTCAGCATTGAATTAGAATCCCTGGCCGCCAATCCGCGAGCCATAAAGGATCCGAAAGGCACTGCGAAAAAACTTGCCGCAGTCGTTGAAATCCCGGCGACCAGGCTGAGAAAAAAATTGCGCCAGCATCGCGCCTTTGTCTGGTTAAAACATTGTCTCACCCCTAGACAGGCTGATGCGGTTCGGGCTCTTGGCCTCGAGGGCATCCACTTCGTCAAAGAGAATCGCCGTTACTACCCCAATGTTGAGCTTGCAGGCCATCTCCTTGGGTTCGTTGGCCGAGACCACATAGGTTTGGAAGGGCTGGAGGTCGCCCAGGACCTGCTCTTGGGTGGCGAATCTGGTACCCATCCTGGAGCCAAGGACGCTCGGGGTCAGATCATTTACACTCACGGCCTGCCTGCTGCCTCAGATCCGCAGGCATACAGTCTCCGACTAACCCTGGACAAACGCATTCAATACATTGCTGAAAGAGAACTACAGAAGACAGTGACTGATTTTGGGGCCAAGGGCGGTATGACCGTGGTGACCGAGCCGAAATCTGGTGAAATCTTAGCCATGGCCGTGTTCCCATCGTTCAATCCCAATTCTTTCTCCTCCTCTGGGCCAGCGGTCTGGCGCAATCGAGCAGTGACAGATGCCTTCGAACCGGGATCCACTTTCAAAATCTTCTTGATGGCGGCAGCCCTGGAAGAGGCTTTGGTTCAGCCAGACGACCTTTTTTACTGCGAAAATGGCAAATACAAAGTAATGAACCACACTATTCACGATCTGAAAAAATTTGGCTGGCTCTCACTGGCGCAAATTCTGCGTTTTTCCAGTAACATCGGGTCTGCTAAAGTCTCAGAAAAACTGGGCCCGAGCCGCTTTTACCATTACATTCGCGGTTTCGGCTTCGGCGCTCCTACCGAACTTGGCCTGCCGGGCGAGACTGCCGGTTTGATCCGCCCGCCCGACGAGTGGACCCCGGTGGATCTTGCCGCCTCCAGTTTTGGTCAAAGCCTGTCAGTGTCTGCCACCCAGCTTGCTATGGCCCTGGGGGCTGTGGCCAATGATGGCCTGCTGATGCAGCCTCTCCTGATCAAGGAGGTGCTGGACGCACAAGGGAGAGTGGTCCGGCGAAACAATTCCAGGGTAGTGCGCCGGGTGATAAGTGCGACCACTGCCGAACGGCTGAAGGACCTGCTGGCGGATGTACTCACACCTGGAGGCACCGGGGCTCGGGCTGCGCTCGCCCAGTATCAGGCGGCTGGCAAAACAGGAACCGCTCAGAAGAGTAGCCGCAAGAGTGGCGGCTATGAGGACGATAGCTACACTGCCTCCTTTGTGGGCTTCGCACCGGTGGCAGATCCCAAAATCCTCGTGGTGGTGGTAATCAACGAGCCCCAGAAGGGTTATTATGGTGGGGTGGTGGCAGCTCCTGCCTTTCGTCGTATTGCCCAGCAGACTCTTCACGCCCTCCAGATACCCCCGGAAAAAAGGCAGAACAAGGGTAAGAATGTTGCCACCCTGGACAGTATTGGACCGCCATCGCAGTCGCCTGCGACCCTGCAACCGGTTGCCTACAGTCAGAGACAAAGCAACCAGCCAACGGTGATGCCTGATCTTACCGGCCTCAGCCTGAGAGCTGCACTTGACCATTTGCAGGAGTTCACCGGTTCGTTGGATATTCACGGCAGCGGCAGGGTGGTGGGACAAAACCCTGAACCGGGCAGAAATCTCAGTACGATCAGCTCCTGCAGCCTCATCCTGGCAGCAGACTAGGGGGGAACATTGCTGTTGGAACACCTGATTCAGGATTTTGCCACTCTCCAGGTGCACGGACGCCTGCAGCGTCAGGTGCGCGCTCTTACCTACCACAGCGGCCAGGCCTCGGAAGAAAGTCTTTTTGTGGCCATAAAGGGAACGCAAAGCGATGGTCATGAATTTGTCCATCAGGCCATTGACCGGGGTGCTCAAACAATAGTTGTGGAAAAACCACAGGAGCCCATATCTGGAATAACCGTCATCAGGGTTGCCAATTCCAGGGCGGCCCTGGCCCACATCGCCAGCCGATTTTACGGGTTTCCCTCCCACAAGCTCACGGTTGTTGGCATCACCGGGACCAACGGCAAAACCACTACCGCTTACTTGCTCGAGTCCATCCTACAAGCCTGCGGCCATCGAGTGGGAGTTATAGGAACAGTAAACATTCGCTATCCAGGTCATGTGCAGCCAGCACCCGTTACCACTCCAGAGTCCCTCGACCTCCAGCAGACCTTTAAGCAAATGGTTGACGCTGGAGTTACCCACGTGGTCATGGAGGTCTCTTCTCACGGCCTTGACATGCACCGGGTGGACTGCACCCGTTTCGCTGTTGGCCTTTTTACCAACTTGTCCCAAGATCACCTGGATTATCACGGCAGCATGGAAAACTACTTTGCGGCCAAGAGCCGGTTGTTTTCACACATTCTTCAGACACAGGTGGAGCCACCACCACTTGCAGTTATCAACTGGGATGACCGTTGGGGTCAGCAACTGTGCTCTCAAGTGAACGGCCCCCTGCTTCGCTACGGCCTGGCAGCCGACGCTGAGATTCGAGCTGACAAGGTTCAGTGCGATTCATCCGGGGTCAAGGCCTTGCTCCACACGCCCAAAGGTCAACTAGAGGTTCACTCTGCCATGATTGGGCGGTTGAACCTGTATAACCTGCTGGCAGCAACCTCCGTGGCCGTGGGCCTAGGTATGCCATTGGAGGCAATTCGTAGCGGCGAGCAATCCTTGGTCCGAGTGCCGGGCAGACTGGAGGCCGTTCCCAGCGATCTGGGCTTTCAGGTTCTGGTGGATTACGCCCATACTCCGGACGCCTTGCAGAAAGCCCTGGACTCTCTGCGAGAACTTGAGTTTCGAAAGATTATTTGCGTATTTGGCTGCGGGGGGGATCGTGATCGTTCCAAAAGACCACTTATGGGAGAAGCTGCAGCGCAAAGGGCCGACCTCTTGGTGATTACCTCAGACAATCCCAGAAGCGAGGTCCCGGACACTATCATGGCCGACATCGAAGCGGGAGTTCGCACCCAGGGCCTCCCCCTGTTCTCCTCCCTCGCCCAATGTGGTGACAACTGTAAGCGTGGCTACACCCTGGTAGTGGACCGCAGTGAAGCTATTCGGGTGGCAATCGAGCATGCCCAAGAAGGAGATGTGGTTTACATCGGCGGCAAGGGCCATGAGAACTATCAAATTCTCGGAAACAAACGCATTGACTTCGATGATCGGCTTGTTGCAGCCCAGGCACTGGAGGAAAGGAAGAAGAAGGAAGCTTCTTAAATCCGAATATCGAAATTCGAATATCGAAACAAATTCAAAATTGGTCCTGCGGACTCCCCACCCTGCGGGCGGGTCCCCAGTTTCGAATTTCAAATGTTCAAAACAAAGACAGAGGGACTAACGAGGAGTACTTTTGGTTTTGGTCATTTAGATTTTGGTAATTCGGATTTGTTTCGGATTTCGTGTTTCGGGTTTCGAATTTATTAGTTCCGAAAGCCAAGAATATACATGGTGACCGCATGATAAGTGAGGCCAATGAGTGAAGACCAAAAATTATGGACTCTGGATGCGGTCATGGAGGCCACCGGAGGTCAGCTTCTGGTGCAGGGTGGAGAGCAAAGTTTCAGCGAAATTTCCACTGACAGTCGCACCCTGGATCGAGGTGACCTGTTTGTAGCCCTGCAGGGGGAACAATTTGACGGTCATCAGTTTCTCGAGCAGGCCGTAAGCCGTGGTGCCGCTGGTGTGGTCGTGGCCTTGGAGGAGCAAGAAACGATTGGTCTTCAGGGCTTCCAGATCCCTGTAGTGGGCGTTCCTGATACTCTCCGTGCGTTCGGGGACCTGGCTGAGTTCTGGCGCCGCCGCTATCCCATCCCGTTGGTGGCGATAACCGGCTCCAACGGTAAGACCACTACCAAAGAGATGGTTGCGGCTATCTTTGGCCGATCTTGGAAGGTTCTCAAGAATCATGGAACCTTCAACAACCTGGTGGGTGTACCACTCACCTTGTTGCAACTGAACAGCAGCCATCAGGCAGCGGTGATAGAGCTGGGAATGAATCAACCAGGAGAAATCGAACGCTTGACCGAAATAACCCGCCCAGAGGTGGGAATGATTACCAATATCCAGCCGGCCCATCTGGAGGGGTTGGGAAGCCTGGCGGGAATTCAGGCCGCCAAAGGGGAACTTTTCGCTGGTATGGAAGAAACCGCAACCATAGTGGTCAATATGGATGATCCCAGGGTCATGGATGTGGCCTCCCCTTTCGCTGGCCGTCAGGTGAGATTCTCAACGGCGGGCGGTTCTGCCGACATAACCTTGGAGCGGCTCGTCTCTATGGACCTTGACGGTAGCCGTTTTCTCCTGAAACTGGAGGAGGAAACCCTCGAGATGTACCTGCCGGTGCTTGGCCGCCACCACATTAATAATGCGGTAGCAGCCGCGGCTGTCGCCTGGGCTTTAAATCTTCAATCAAGCACCATTGCCGCTGCCCTGGCAGAGTTTCGTCCTGTTGACAAACGAATGGAAATACTCACTCTTCCTGGCGAAATCCACATAATAAATGACAGTTACAACGCCAATCCCGGTTCCATGGCCGCCGCCTTGGAAACATTGACACACCTTAAGAAGCGAGGCAAAACTTTCGCCGTTCTGGGCGACATGCTGGAGTTGGGAGCGGATAGCCCAGACCTTCACCGGCAGGTGGGCGTCATCGTGGCCAGGGAAGGGGTTGATCACCTCTTGGCCATGGGTGAACAAGCCTCTCATCTACTTGCCGGTGCTGCTGAGGCTGGAATGAGTAGCGACCGTATGACCCAGGCCAGTGACCACCAGGAAATGGCAACGCAGGTCCGCAGCTTGCTGGCTGCCGGTGACTGCTTGCTGGTGAAGGGTTCAAGGGGAATGCGGATGGAAAAGGTAGTTGAGATTCTCGTGGCTGAACAAGAGAAACAAAAGGTAAATGTCTAAATTGAGCTAAAGTGCCTAAAATGTCTAAAATTTTTGGAACAGATTAGCGTAGGACGGGTCTCCGTACCCGCCGCCGATTCAGGGTGATGAATCCTGATAAGAAATAACCCGAAGTTTTCTTAACCAGTGTCCATCCGGAAACCCCCGATGGACATTAGCGAGTTTCCGAGCTAGAAACGAGCAATTTTTTGCAAGATCAAGGAAATCAAGGAATTGAGCGGAGACGTACCATGGTACGTCGCACAAGAAATTCCGCAGATTGACAAAGAGATTGCGGAAAAGGGCCGTTTCTGGACGGAAACTAACTAGAGAAGCACTCATGGAAGCCCTAAGAAACAAAAACGTACTGGTTGTCGGGCTGGCTCGCACGGGTCTGGCCGTTGCCGAGTTCCTTCTGGACCAAGGAGCTCGCGTTACCATTACCGACCATCTCCCGGCTGAAGACTTGGGCTCGGCGGCGGACTCTGCCTTGAGGCTGGGATGCTCATTGGCGTTGGGAGGCCATCCCGCGGAATTATTCACCGAGGCGGATCTCATCGTTGTCAGTCCTGGTGTTCCTCTGAACTTACCGCAGTTGCAGGAGGCCAGAAGCAAGTCCATTAAGATTATCGGTGAACTGGAACTGGCGAGTCGCTTTCTCAAGCTGCCTATCGTAGCCATAAGTGGCACCAATGGCAAAACCACCACAACCGAACTGGTGGGTGACATGATCAACAGCAGCGGCCAGCGCGTCTTTGTGGGAGGCAACATCGGTAACCCTCTCGTTAATCTACTTCGAGAAAAAGAAGACTTTGACGTAGCAGTGGTTGAAGTGAGCAGCTTCCAGCTCGATTCCATGGATACCTTTCACCCCCAGGTTGCAGTGCTGCTGAACATCAGCGAAGATCACCTGGATCGTTATGACTCTTTTTCTGACTATGTGGAAAGCAAGTGCCGACTCTTTTCCAATCAAACAGCGGATGATATTGCGGTGGTCCCCGCCCGCGACCCCCTGATCGGAGTGCGTTGTACCATCCGCAGTCGTCAACTCAACTTCAGCCTGTCCAAGCAATCAGCCCACGCCTACCTGGAGTCAGAGCAACTGGTCTGTAGGGTAATGCCTGGCCCGGTGCGTCGCTATGACCTGCAGCGCTGGCAACTCGTGGGTAATCATAACCAGCAAAATCTTATGGCTGCGGTACTTGCCGCCACCTGCATGGGGGCTAAGCCTGAGGCCATTCAGAATACTATCGACAATTTCAAACCACTGCCGCACCGCCTGGAACTTGTCCATCACTGGCGCGGCATCCGCTTTTATAATGACTCCAAAGCCACCAATGTGGATTCAGTGGTCCGATCCCTTGAAACCTTCACCGCGCCCATCATCCTCCTTGCTGGGGGGCGCGACAAAGAAGGCTCCTACGATCCTCTTACTGGTTTGGTTCGCCAACGCGTGAAAATGCTCGTGCTCATGGGTGAAGCTCGATTTCGATTGGCCAAGACTTTGGGCAATCTCACTTGCGCGGTGGTGGTGGACGACATGGAAGCTGCAGTCCCGGTAGCCCTGGGCGCTGCTGCACCAGGAGACGTGGTCTTGCTCTCTCCCGCATGTTCGAGTTTTGACCACTATGAGAACTATAAGGCCAGGGGCGACCACTTTCGTTCTCTGGTCCATAAATTCACCGCTATGGAAGTGTTTGATGAAACGCCTAGTTGTCCCTGGATCTCTGCAGGCAGGAACAAAAGAAAGCTCAACGCCCACAATTGACGAATGAGCAAGACAAAATGTTCAATCTGAAAGCTAGAATCACCTAGAGGTTTTGCCAGCATGGCTGGAGAAAAGGAACAGAAAAACAGCTACGATCTAGTCCTCCTGTTCGTTACCTTTGCGCTGATGGGTATTGGACTTGTGATGCTTTACAGCTCCAGTTCCATCATGGCTCAGCAGCGTTTTGGCGACAGCATGTACTTTGTCAAGAGACAGATCCTTTTTTCCTTGATTGGGCTTGCCGTCCTGATCGTAAGCAAGAATTTGCCCTATGTTGTGTATCGCCGTCTTGTCTATGTGATCCTCGGGGTGAGCCTGTTAAGTCTTCTTCTGGTGCTCTTGCCCCAGGTAGGCCATCGGGTTGGGGGTGCCAGGCGCTGGCTGCGGCTGGGCCCTCTCTCTGTACAACCGGCAGAATTTGCCAAATTGACACTCATCATCTACATCTCCTATTCCCTGGCCAAAAAGAAGGACCGGGTTCGAGAGTTCAGTGTGGGGTTTTTACCACACCTTCTGATTTCAACAGTCTTTATTGGCCTGGTGCTTATGCAACCTGATTTGGGAACTGCGGTAACCTTTGCGGCCCTGGTTTTTCTTTTGCTCTTCGTCGCCGGTGTACGTTTGCGCTTTCTACTGGCCACAGGCCTGGCCCTCATTCCCCTTCTGGCTTTGGCCATAGCCCAGACAAGTTACCGACTGGAAAGGCTATTGGCTTTTGTCAACCCGTGGCGAGATCCAAGCGATACCAGTTTCCAGCTCCTGCACTCATTATTTGCTCTCGGCTCAGGTGGTCCGTTAGGAGTTGGTCTGGGTTCCGGCCAGCAAAAGCTTTTCTATCTGCCAGAGCCACATACTGACTTTATTCTGGCGGTAATTGGCGAAGAAACCGGCATGGTGGGCATTGCTGTTGTCCTCCTCCTCTACGGTCTGTTGATCTACAAGGGAGTGAAAATCGCCCTGCGAGCACCCGACCGCTACGGCACCTACCTGGCTTTCGGCCTCACTTTGGTAATCGGGCTCCAAGCATTCATTAACAGTGCAGTGGTCATGGGGCTGCTGCCCACCAAAGGGCTGCCGCTACCTTTCATAAGCTACGGCGGTAGTTCTCTGCTCACCAATCTGGCAGCCATGGGAATTCTCATGAATATAAGTAGCTACGCCAGAAGCCAGGCCCAAACGTTTGGTTTTCAATCACGGGGGTGGTTGGATAACGCCCTACACGACGAGGCGAGGACGCGGTGACACAGAACATTTGAAATGAACTAAAATGCCTAAAGTGTCTAAATTGCCTAAAATTTTGCTAAGAGAGAGTAAAAATTAGTCGATGCAATCATTGGCTGCGTATGACTGACAACAAATTACCTAGCCCGGATGTTTCATGAATTGTCGTCGCGAGACCGTGGAGAAGGATGTGCCACCGGGCAACCGCAGGGGGTTGGATCTGAGGCGTACTTGAACAGTACGTCGCAAGGTCCGACATCCGAGGACGCCCGGAAGGACAGTCATATCCGCGGTCGCAGCAGACGATTCGTGAAATATCCGGGCTAAACGAGGGCTACCAGGCCAAGCGGACAAACTGACATAACTGGCGAAACTGGTTAACTGACTAATGTACAAACGTTCTTATCATATTCACTTCGTTGGCATCGGTGGCATCGGCATGAGCGGTATTGCCGAACTGCTTCTGAACCTCGGCCACCAGGTCAGTGGCTCCGATATCCAGGAGACCGAAATTACCCGTCGGCTTGAAACATTAGGGGCAACAATTTCCTACAGCCATCAGCCCCAGCAGGTAGCCGGTGCTGACGCGGTGGTGGTTTCCTCTGCCATTGATTCCGACAACCCTGAGGTGGCTGCGGCCAACATGGACTATCACATACCAGTTATTCGTCGGGCCGAGATGCTGGCTGAGCTCATGCGACTCAAGTACGCCGTTCTGGTTGCAGGAGCTCACGGCAAGACGACCACCACCTCCATGGTGGGTACGGTGATGGCAGAGGGCGGCCTTGATCCAACCGTGATCATTGGTGGTCGTCTGAATGCATGGGGAACCAATGCCAAGCTTGGCCAGGGCGACTTTGTGGTGGCTGAAGCGGATGAAAGCGATGGCACCTTTCTGCTGTATTCTCCCACCATTTCGCTGGTAACAAACATCGACACTGAACATCTCGATTTTTATAAAGACCTGGATGAGATCAAAGAAACCTTTCTCGAATTCATCAACCAGGTCCCATTTTATGGATTAAATATCCTTTGTCTCGAGGATGAAAATATTCAGGGCCTCTTGCCTCGGATCAAGAAACGGATGGTCACCTATGGTTTCTCAGCGCAGGCTGATTTCCAAGCCCGCGACCTTGCCTTTGATGGGCTGAATGTTTCCTACCGCGCTTTCTATTGCGGGCAGGAACTGGGAAAGGTCACCTTGCCCATCCCCGGGCAGCACAATGCCCTGAATTCCCTGGCGGCTGTGGCGGTCGGTCACGAACTGGAAATTCCCTTCTCAGCTATTTGCCGCGGTCTGCAGGAAATGACCGGTGTGCAGCGCCGTTTTCAAATAAAGGGTGAGGTCAATGGCGTTACCGTAATCGATGACTACGGGCATCACCCCACCGAAATAAAGGCAGTGCTGAAAACAATGGCCTCATCATTTCCGGGACGACGCCGCCTTGTGCTTTTCCAGCCTCACCGCTACACCCGCACCCAGGCCCTGTTCGAGGATTTCACCACCGCCTTTTATCAATCAGATGTTCTCATTGTCACCGAGATTTATGCTGCCAGTGAACCTGTTATTCCAGGGGTGCATGCAGAAAAACTGACAACTGCCATTCAAAAACATGGGCATGGCAATGTCAGGTACATCCCAGATCACTTGGCGCTGGTGCCGTCTCTCGTGGAGGAAGTGCGGGGGGGAGATGTTGTGTTGACCCTTGGAGCAGGTAACATTTGGCAAACTGGCGAAGCGCTATTGGAGAAACTTAAAGAGAGGAAAAAAGCGGATAATTAATCATAACTTGTCGGTAATGGGTAAGAGGTAATGGGTCATAGGGACTCAAAACCAATTACCCATGACCTATAACCCATGACCCATGAATATGGACGCTAAATTGAAAAAACAGCTTCAGCACCTGGACGGAGTTGAAGTCGAATGGAATGTGATGCTGACAGGACACACCTCGCTGCGCGTGGGGGGGCCGGTGTCCTGTCTCCTCCGTCCTCTTAACCTGGCAGGGCTGCAAACCGCCGTCCAGGTGCTGAACAAAAATCATCATCCCTACTTCATTCTCGGGCGTGGAACCAATCTTCTGGTGCGGGATGGTGGCAGCCGGGCTGCGGCTATCAGCCTGGAGAGTGGCTTTTCTCAAATAGAAAACCTGGATGCCGCTGGAAGAGTGAAAGTAGGTGCTGGAATGCGTCTCAACAGACTTCTTCGCTTCTGCCTGAAAGAAGCTCTCAGCGGCCTCGAGTTTATTGCCGGCATACCCGGTTCGGTGGGGGGTGCTCTGCGAATGAATGCTGGTACTCACGCCGGAGAAATGGCTGATGTTTGTGAAGCGGTGCTCCTTCTTCATTCTGACGGCGGGCTGAGCAGGCTGTCCGGATCCCAACTCCGCTTTTCCTACCGCAGCCTAGAACTGCCGCCAAACTCTGTGGTTCTTGAAGCTGAGTTCTCTCTTACCCCCAGCTCTCGAGAGCACGTTCGAGACAAGATTCGCGCCTTGCTTAATACTCGAAAGGATAAACAGCCATGGCGCCTTCCCTCAGCTGGTTCGGTGTTCAAGAATCCCCCAGGGGACTTTGCCGGTCGGCTCATTGAGGCCGCGGGTTTAAAAGGTATACGCGTTGGCGATGCCCAAATTTCTACAAAGCACGCCAATTTCATCGTAAACCGGGGCCAGGCACGGGCCAGTGATATCCTGGCTCTCATTCAACTCGCCCAGGAAAAGGTGGCGCATGAATTTGGCGTCCAACTAGAACTGGAAATCGAAGTCGTTGGCAATAACCATAACACCTGATTGTCGGGGCCGCATGCAAATTTCGCTGCCATTTGAAACCAGAACGGTAAAGAGCAAGAAGAATAGCTACCGGAAGAAACGTCTGCAGTTGTACCGACGATTGCGCCTGGTTGCTAAGATATTTCTTGTCCTTCTTGTTTTTGTTGCCTTGAGTGCTCTGTGCCTTGTTGGCTACCGTGCTCTACTCAGTTCACCGCTACTGCAGGTCACCAGGATCCAGGTGAATGGCTGTCAGCAGCTGGACCCTCAAGCTGTCATTCAACAAGCCGAGATCCCATCTGGGGTCAACATTCTTTCCCTGGATCTAGACGGGGTAAGAAATAGGCTCACACAACATCCCTGGATAGCGGCCGCCGCGATTAGCCGCGAGATCCCGGATCGGATTCGTATAGAGATTGAGGAACGTAAGCCGGTGGCCCTGGTCAAGGGGCATCAGTTCTACCTGGCAGACCAACAGGGCGCCTGTTTCGCCCGGGCCGCGCCGAGCGAACATGCCGGTTTGCCTATTATCACGGGACTTGACCCTGGAACCCTCGGCTCAGACTGCAACCTGCCTCGAGAGTTTACCGCTCTCCTTGAGAATCTCTATCGAGAGACTCAGTTGAAATTGCCCTGGCGACTCATCTCTGAGATCAAGTGGAACAGGAATGCAGGGCTCAGCTTTTTTACCGCCCGAGGCGGAATTCAGGTCGACCTCGGCAGCGAAGACTATGGCATCAGGATAGCCAAGCTTGAAAAGGTGTTGCGCTATCTGGAGAAAAAAGGCCTTCACGATCAGTTAAGAGGGATTGATCTAAGCCACGGAAATCGGGTTTTTGTTAGAGGACGTTTCAAGATTCCCAAGCAAAACCGATCTAAACAAAAGGGGGTTTAAACATGGCCAAAAAGGATTCTTTGATTGTGGGACTTGACATTGGCACCACCAAAATTTGCGCCGTGGTTGGTGAGGCTACCCCTGAAGGAATAGCTATTGTGGGAATTGGCACTCATCCTTCTGATGGTTTGCGCAAGGGTGTAGTGGTCAACATTGAAAGCACAGTGAATTCAATTAAACGGGCAGTGGAAGAGGCCGAGTTAATGGCGGGCTGTGAAATCAATGCGGTTTACGCCGGTATTGCCGGTGGACATATCGAGGGGGTCAACAGCCATGGTGTAATCGCCGTGAAGAACCGTGAAGTAAACCAGCAAGACATAGACCGGGTAATCGATGCTGCCAAAGCAGTGGCAATACCCTTTGATCGAGAAGTTATTCATATTCTTCCGCAAGAATATTTGATCGACGACCAAGGCGGCATTCAAAACCCTCTGGGCATGTCAGGCGTGCGCTTGGAGGCCAAGGTTCACATCGTCACCGGTGCTGTTACCTCAGCCCAGAATATCGTCAAATGCTGCCAACGTGCCGGTCTTGACGTCTGTGACATTGTTTTGGAGTCTCTCGCCTCAGCAGAAGCGGTACTGAACCCCCAAGAGCGTAGGTTGGGCGTGGCCCTGGTGGATTTTGGTGGAGGCACTTCGGATTTGGCCATCTTTTCAGAGCACAGTATACGACATAGCTCGGTTCTCTCCCTGGGTGGCAATAATCTTACCAACGACATTGCCGTGGGATTGAGAACCCCGGTGGAAGAGGCAGAAAAAATCAAACAGCGCTACGGCTGTGCTCTTACTGCCATGATTCAAAAGGACGAGACTATTCAGGTGCCGAGTGTCGGAGGTGGCAAGCCAAAGGTTCTCAGCAGAAACATACTGGGTGAGATTTTGGAGCCACGAGTGGAGGAAATTTGTTCGTTGCTGCAGCGGGAACTACTTCGATCCGGCTATTCGGACCTTGTGGCTTCCGGTCTGGTAATTACCGGGGGCTCCTCTTTGCTACCGGGGCTTGCTGACTTGGCCGAGCAGGTCTTCAACCTGCCTGTTCGCACCGGCCTACCCACTGACATCGGTGGCCTGGCAGATGTGGTCAGAAACCCCATGTACGCCACTGGAGTGGGGTTGGTCCTTCACGGTGCCAACACCGAACCCAGAAAATTGTTCCGCATCCGTCAAAACAATATCTTCAACCGCTTGGTCGATCGGATGCGGAAATGGTTTAGTGACATAGTCTAGGCAAACAAGGAACGCTAATTTACTCAAGCTAAAAGGGGGGTCAATCCTAAGGGGAAAGCTACGGTGCTCAAATTCGAAGCACGAAGCACGAAACAAATCCCAATGTTCAAAATTGGTCCTGCGGACTCCCCACCCTTCGGGCGGGGCCCCAGTTTCAAATGAACAAAACTAGGAGAACTTTATATCCGCTCCGCAGTCTTTGTTTCGAACATTGGAAAATTCGGATTTTGAATTTGTTTCGGATTTCGATATTCGCATTTCGGATTTCCTGTGAGTCTGTAAGTCTTGTGACCGACTTTAACGTGGACTTGCAAACTTAAGGAGGCTGTTATGACTACGTCGGACCTTTACTTCGTTTTGACCATGTTCTTTGTATGTATGGGCTGTTTTCTTGTTTTTACCACGGGGTTTGTCTTCTTCGCCCGCCGGCGACAGCAGAAGGGCTCGTGAACTGTCGCTTGGGATATGGATGAAATACCCTAATGCAGGAGGTAGATCATGATGTTCGAGTTTGTTGAAAGTGACAACGGAGCCACGATCAAAGTGATTGGCATAGGTGGTGGTGGCGGCAACGCTATCAACAATATGATCAACGCCAGTCTGAGGGGAGTTGATTTCATTGTCGCTAACACCGACGCCCAGGCCCTGGAAGTTTCCAAGGCTCACACCAAGCTTCAACTGGGAGTCAACATTACCAAGGGGCTTGGAGCCGGGGCCAACCCAGAGATCGGTCGCAGTGCCGCTCTGGAGGACGCTGATAAGATTCGGCAGGCCTTGGATGGCACTGACATGGTCTTCTTGACTGCCGGACTGGGCGGAGGCACCGGGACTGGTGGTGCACCGGTAGTTGCTCAGATCGCCAAGGAAATCGGAGCCCTCACCGTGGCAGTGGTGACCAAACCATTCAACTTTGAAGGACGTCAGCGCATGAAGACGGCCGACAAAGGTATCAAAGAGCTCAAGGAGACGGTGGATACCATCATTACCATTCCCAACAACCGCCTTTTGAGCCTGGCGGCAAAAAAGGCGACTTTCCTGGAAATGCTCAAAAAGGCGGACGACGTACTGCTCTATGCCGTGAAGGGCATCTCCGATCTCATCACCGTCCCGGGCTTGATCAATCTAGATTTTGCCGATGTCAAGACAATCATGAGTGAGATGGGTATGGCTTTGATGGGCACCGGCATGTCTAGTGGTGAAGATCGGGCCACTGAGGCGGCTCAGAAAGCCATTTCCAGTCCTCTGTTGGAGGATGTGTCCATAGGTGGTGCCAAGGGTGTGCTCATGAACATCAGCAGCGGATTGGACCTCACCATCGACGAGGTTCAAGAAGCATCCTCACTGATCCAGAAAGAGGCCCACGAAGATGCCAATATTATCTGGGGCACGGTGCTGGATCAGAGTGCTGGTGACGAATTGAGAGTTACCGTTATCGCCACCGGAATCGGTGAAGTCGACGTCAGACCCAAACCCGACTTGGGAGTTATCCGAGGGTCTCGCCATGACGATGACCTGGAAATTCCCACCTTTTTGCGCCGTAACAGGAAAATTGAGGATAACGCGACTGAACACAGTCGCCCCATGAGTTACAAAGATCTTCCCATAGACGAGGAAGAGCTGGAAATCCCAACCTTTCTCCGACGGCAGGCCGACTGAGGCGGGATGACTTCGGCTGATACCGGCCGTCGCTTGCGGCGGTCAAAGATTGTTTTCATCTAGCCCGGATATTTCATGAATCACTTGCTGCGACCACGGATATGGCTGTCCTTCCTGGCGTCCTCGGGTGTCGGCCCCTGCGACGTACCGTTCAGGTACGCCTCGGAACCAACCCCCTGCGGTTGCCAGGTGGCACGCCCATCTTCGAGGTCTCGCGACAGCAATTCATGAAATATCCGGGCTAAGTATTTTGAGGTGGTGAAAAGGTGAGGACGCGGCGCGGTCTCTGTGGCATAATTGAAAGGTGTACATTTGAAGCCCTAACTCCATGTACCAGTGCTATCTCCTGTGGTGTTTTTGAGGGCCGTAGGATATCGAGGACCTTTTTCCGGCGAGAACTTCCACGGGTCACCAATGTCTTGGCAACTGCAACGCAGATTAAAGAAGTGGCTGACGGACGAGACCGGCACAATCATCAAGGACTGGGGTGGGAAGATTCCCATTGCCCTGGTCTACCCCAACCGGTACTTTCTGGGAATGTCCAACCTGGGCTTCCAGACCGTCTACCATCGCCTGAACCAAATGCCCAACGTGGTCTGCGAGAGGGTCTTTCTGCCGGAATCGGAAGACATGACTGCGGCACGTTCGGGAACCGGCCCGCTTTCAGTGGAGAGCCAAAGGCCGCTGGCGGATTTCCGCATCGTCGCCTTTTCCGTAGGTTTTGAAAATGATTATGCAAATCTTGTTCACCTCCTGCAACTTGGCAAATTGAGCCTCTACACCTCCCGCCGCCGCCAGCACGAGCCCCTGGTGGTGGCGGGAGGTGTTGCCACCTTCCTTAACCCTGAACCTATCGCTCCCTTCATTGATGTCTTCCTTCTGGGTGAGGCGGAAAACCTCCTGGAGGAGTTCACTGCCGCTTGGCAAGAAGCGCAAGATGAGAATGCTTCCAGGGAAGAGCAGCTGGTCCATATTGCCCGGCGGGTATCAGGAGCTTATGTACCTTCCTTGTTCAGGGTGGAAAATGACAGCGAAGGTCAACTTATCTCTTTTGAACCCCTGACCGACATCCCTGCTAAGATTCCGGTCAGGACTGCTGCCATAGAGGCCGAAGGACCAACGGTCTCAACAATCGTCACCCCTCATACCGAATTCGCTAACACTGTCTTGGTGGAGATCGGCCGGGGATGTGGTCGGGGCTGCCGCTTCTGTGCTGCTGGTTTTGTCTATCGCCCCGTTCGTCATCAACAGGGGGAGAAGGTGGTGCAAGCGGCCCTGGATAGCTCCCCGGCGGGAAGAAAAATCGGCCTGCTGAGCTCGGCTGTGTCGGATCATCCCGATATCGACGCCATCTGTTTGCAGCTACGGCAAACAGGGGCACGCTTATCGGTGTCTTCACTACGAGCTGACTCTGTCACCCCTGCCATGCTGGAGGCACTCCGGGAAAGTGGTCTTCGAACCGTGGCCATCGCCCCTGAGGCTGGAAGCGAGCGTTTGCGGCAGGCAATTAACAAAAACTTGACCGAAGAGCAGATCCTCAATGCTGTCACGGCCGTGGTCGGCTCAGGTATTCTCAATCTTAGGCTCTATTTCATGATCGGTCTACCCACCGAAACAGAAGAGGATATAGAGGCAATAATACAGCTGGTCAAACGGGTCAAGCATGAGCAACTGGTTATCGGTCGAGGGCAGAAGCGGCTGGGCACTGTCACCCTGAGCGTCAGTTCCTTTGTACCCAAACCGTTCACACCCTTTCAGTGGGTTCCGTTCTCCGATCTTTCCATACTCAAACGACGAATAAAAAAACTAAGACGAGGCCTGGGTGCGGTGGCCAACGTGCGGGTACATGCCGATGTCCCCCGCTGGGCCTACACTCAGTCGCTGCTGGCCCGCGGCGACCGGCGGTTGGCACCCCTGCTGGCAACAGTGGCAGAAGAAAACGGGAACTGGAGCAAATCCCTCAAGATGGTCAATGTTAACCCAGAATTCTATGTTTCTCGCCAACGGGAGCGAGAAGAGCTTTTCCCCTGGGACTTCATAGACCATGGCGTCAATAAAGATTATCTCTGGCATGAATACCAGCAGGCCCTGGCCGGCGCCACAACCGAACCTTGCGAGCCGGAGGTATGTGAACGCTGCGGTGTGTGTTGATGGCATGAAGCAATTTGTCATTGGGTCATTAAGTCACTAGGTCATTAGGTCGTTAAATGAAAGGGGCACTGTTATGAGACTGGAGAATCTCCAAATTTATCAGCTTTCCATGGACATCGGCGAGCGCGTCTGCGAAATCGTCGTTCGTTGGGACTATTTTGCCAAAGACACTGTGGGAAAGCAGTTGGTTAAAGCGACTGACTCGATGGCCGCCAATTTGAGTGAAGGATACGGGAGGTTCCACTATAAGGAAAACAAGCAGTTCTGTTACTACTGTAGGGGGTCACAACATGAGGCCGTGACCTGGCTAAGAAAAGCGGAAAGAAGAGGATTGCTTGACTCTAAAGATTTTCGTCCCATAGTGGCAGACATGGACATCTTTGCCTTCAAGCTAAACAACTATATCAATTCCATTGGGAAAAAGAGGACTATAGAAAGTTAATCACCGAAACCGCAAGAATCGATCTATTGACCTAGTGACCTAATGACCCAGTGACCTAATGACCCAGTGACCTAATGACTCAGTGACCTAATGACTCAATGACTGTTCTCCCCTATGATTGACCATACTTTCCTACACCTCCCCCACATCGGCCCCCGGACCGAGATTGACCTCTGGCGCCGGGGAATCCTCACCTGGGATGACCTGGAGCTTCACCTCAAGGATTGGCCAAAAAATACTGGGCAACGGCGACGCATCACCAGACAGCTCCACGAGTCCATTGAGCACCGCGGGCAAGCCGGTTATTTCTACAACCGCCTCCCCTCTGCCGAGCGCTGGCGGCTCTATCGGGACTTCCGAAGCCGCTGCGGTTTTCTGGACATCGAGACCACGGGTATAAGCAGTTACGACCACGAAATTACCGTCATCGGTCTCTATGACGGCCTCCAGACGCACCACTTCATCAGCGGGGAAAACCTGGAGGAGTTCGAGGATGCCGTAGAGGGTTATGATTTGCTGATTACCTTTAATGGTTGTAGATTTGACCTGCCTTTCATCGCCGGTTTTTTCCCCAACCTCCAGTTCCGTCAGGCCCACATCGATCTGCTTCATGTGGCACGGCGGCTGGGCTACCGCGGTGGCCTCAAACGAATCGAGCCTCTTTTTGGAATCTTTCGCGACTCGGAGATCCAGGAGATGAGCGGCTACGAGGCGGTTGTACTCTGGCACGAGCATCTCCGTGGCAGTCCTGAAGCCCTTCCCAGACTGCTCAAATACAATGAAGCTGACGTGGTCAACCTCAAGACCATCATGGAGATCGCCTGGGAACGGCTACAGCAGGAGCTGGAGCTGGCCGCGGGCTGCATGTTGCCATTCGATTTAGTTAACGGTGAAAAATGAACCGGAAGCAGCCCCGCCACTGAGCTCGGCCGTTATGTGGCTTTTTAGAGGTATCCCAACTTGACCAAGCGAGGTCACATTCGAATCTTCCTGATCGCCACCGTTGCCTGGGCTGGCTTCTGGGTAGCTGGCCTGCCTTCTTACTATCAGCAGTACTCCAACCTTCTGATGGCTTGGTTTGACTCTCTTGTACTGATTCCCATAGCCGCTATCGTCTACCTCGTTCTAAGGCGGTTACGGCCTGAGAGGCGGCTTACGGTTGCACTTTGGCTAGCATTCTATTTCACGGTGCCACTAGCGCTCTATGACTGGCTCTACTGCGGGCTTTACCTGGGTCACGGTATCCAGTTCATCTTTAGATATTGGTATCTGACCGTTTACTATGCGATACCCTGGGTTCTACTGCCGCTCGTGGCACTTCTTCTCAATCGCACGCGCCCAGCCCAAATGGAGCATACGGGCGCCACCTAGCCACTCGCTGCAGTCGGACCCATTCGACTCAGCCTTTCGCCTAGCTCAAGGCTTCGCTCCCCGAGACTGCGCTCCCCGAGACAAGCTCGGGACAGGCGGGACAGGCAGGACCGCTGGGCGGCAGTTTCAAGAAAGGGATATTGAAGGTGTCCGAAGATGCACTTGCGGCTTGTGAAAACGATTATCGTGTTGCCTGGCACAGTGCTTGTTTTCATCCCTGGAGCTATTCTCCTGGCCACCCAAGACACAAGATTTGCACTAGAGTTAGCGTCTCCCGCTAAGATTTGGTTCTGGTTGGCCTTGTTTGCTGCGATCATTGGCCTAGCTTTGAGTGGTTGGGCAGCCACGCTTTTCGTAAAATTGGGCCAAGGAACTCCCGCTCCCTGGGACCCCCCGAAGAGATTGGTTATTCGGGGTCCGTACCGCCATGTTAGAAACCCGATGATTACTGGCGCCTTGCTCGTGCTTCTTGCTGAGGCAATATTATTCCAGTCTTTGCCGATAGCCATATGGATGACGGTATTCTTTATTGGTAACGCAATCTATTTTCCCTTTATTGAAGAGAAGGGCCTAGAGAAAAGATTCGGCGATGAGTACCGGAACTATAAAGCCAATGTTCCCCGCTGGCTCCCCCGAATACGGCCTTGGAAACAGGTAGGCTCTCATGAGAGCTAGGAAAGGACGAGGAGAAATGAAGTCTATAAGATTTTGGAACCTAAGAGTTCTTATCAGCATACTTTTTATCTGTGGATGGATGAGTTTGTCTTTTGCCCAAGACCGAAAAGTAGACATCAATGCTCTCGTGCAAGAGACTCAGAAGATGAGTGATACCTCAGGTGAGATGACACTCATTTGGTGGATTCCAGAGGAGTTTTGGCGGGCTAGTTTTGAACAGGATCCAAACATGACAGCAGCACAAACGGAAGAGTTCGTCAAAATCCTTCGCCCTTACATGCTAATCGTGGCTGTTGATGGCAATATCGGAACATTTGGAGGGGTTACCTACAAATCTGAGACAACTATCCGAGGCAGTATTCAGGTCATAGATAGCCAGGGAACTCGTTATCGCCCATTGAACAACGAAAATATCGATGCAGACACAAAAAATTTTCTATCAATGATGAAGCCTGTTTTTGTAAACATGCTCGGCCCGATAGGGCAAAACATGCATTTCTTTCTCTTTCCAGCCAAAAACACAATGGGGCAGAATATTGCAGTTGCCAAGAGTGAGGGAGCCTTTTCGGTGAAATTGGACAAGAGAGTATTCAAATGGAGATTGCCTTTGGGTTCGCTTCTTCCGGCAAAAATATGTCCAGTTGACGGAGAAAAGTTAAGCGGTGCCTGGAAATTTTGTCCGTGGCATGGAGTTGAACTTACATATAGAAGATAATAGAATCCTAACCATTCACTGCAGTCTGATCCGCCGTCGTCACGCCAAGGCGTGACTATGGCGAGACAAGCCCGCCTACACTCCTACTGGAGCTTCGGCGCGACTACTGAGCTCAACTGTTATCCGGCGGGCAGAATGAAGCTAAGATGATTTTGGCACGGGACATATGGGGAAAGGTAAATAAAGACTTTGAAACTCCTGAGGAGGCAGCTCTCGCATTGTCAGTTTTGGCTGACTTTGTGGACCAAAATCAAGAGCTGTCGAGTGATCGCATATTGCGATGTATTGTTTTCGTCGCCAACGGAGACCTCGATAGGCTGGAGAAAGCTCTAGACCTGGCCAAGACAGACTATCGAGATTTGATAGTCTGGGCAGAGTACGACGAGCGAAACGAACGAGTTCGTGACCTAACGAATCCGTTCTAGCCCGGCTGTTATTGAAGCTCCCTGCAGCAAGCTGCAGGGAATCTTCGAAATGTAAGGTACTTAGCCATTTTATTGTAGTTCGCTCGCTAACCCCGCAGCCCCGGCGACGGAATTTCCGCTCCGCTCCAACAAGCTACGGGGAATGCGCTCGCTGGAGCATTTTCATGCAACTGACATTTTATCAGGAGGGAAGTTAATGCAGATATGGGTCGACGCCGATGCCTGCCCCAGAGTGATAAAAGATATTCTATTTCGCGCCGCTGAGAGACTACACGTATCCTTAACTTTAGTCGCGAATCGGCTCCTGCACACCCCTCCGTCACCTTATATCAAGGCGATCAAAGTAGATTATGGCCTCAATGTGGCCGACAACCAAATAGTACAGAAATTACAACCCGGCGACCTGGTCATTACCGCTGACATACCTCTCGCCGCCGAGATTATAGAGAAAGGCGGCCATGCGCTTGATCCCAGGGGAGAGTTCTATACAAAAAGCAATATTGGCGAACGCCTTGCTGTGCGTAATTTTATGGATGAATTACGAAGTGGTGGCGTGGACACAGGTGGCCCATCGTCTTTCAATCTTAGTGACCGTCAGGCTTTTGCTAATCAATTAGATCGCTTTTTGGCTAAACACAGCGACACTTGAAGGGTCTTCTACCCGGGTAGCGCAGACCCGTCCAAGTAGCAATGAACAGTCTAAAATTATGAACAAAGATGCTTCCAAAAAGATGAGAGTGGTAGAGATTGAGGAAGAACCCATTGAGCTTTATAAAATTCTAAAGTTCGAGAACATGGTTCAAAGCGGGGGAGAGGCGAAATTTGTTATTGCAGAGGGGCTTGTGCGTGTAAATGGAGAAATTGAAACCAGGAAAAGAAAAAAGATCTTTTCGGGCGATATTATTGAATTTGGAGAAGAAACAATTAGAATTATTACCAAAGGGAGCGGCTCAAGGCTTGAGGCACAGGGCACAAGGCAAAAACAATAAAAGATAACTTATCTTATCTTTATGCCTTGAGGCAGTCTGCTCGAGTGATGGAGCATTGCAAAATATCAAATTCCATGCACTAAGTCTCAAGGTTTCAGGTGTCGGGTGTCAGGTGTCAGGGAAGAAAAACAAAAAAACTGAA
>Ga0210140_1000037_pt1 | contig 23732 bp, 23 predicted proteins | sample China_Bullhead_C_3_FD_184858 | JGI IMG/M metagenome (GOLD analysis project Ga0210140, IMG submission 184858) | Wetland microbial communities from San Francisco Bay, California, USA, that impact long-term carbon sequestration -... | ecosystem: Environmental > Aquatic > Marine > Wetlands ...
CTGTTGCTTTTCCACCGGCTCTTTCTAAAGATAAGAAGTAAAGAATCCAGGCCCATAGAAGATCCCGCTATGCCGGAAAAAACCAGATTCCCTAGATTCGGATGAATTTTATCATACTGACTCGTAGATATGTACCTGGCCCCATTGATCAGTCTGATTTAAATGAGGTATCCTATTTACTTCTTGCCTTGCTCGCACACGTATCTTGTGCTATCGATGTAGCTTTGGTAGTGGTCATATGCCGGTCATTACTCGAAATCGATATAGTTGTATTAGTAGGTGAACCTTCATTTGGACTAAAATCACGTATAAGACCTCCTGTGTCGATTATGGAATGCAGAAATAGGAGTTGTGATGCGGAAGATAGCCGTGTTGACCGCTGTACTGGTTGGAGTCCTTTTGATTTGGCCTTCTGCTTCGTGGGCCGGAGTCAAGTTAGAAATTGACGAAGATTCCAACTTGGAGCTAGGCTTCAGGCTCCAGACCCAGTTTCTCAGCAGCACCAATTCTCAGGCGGATGCAGAAAACGATCACGAGGAGAAATTTCTTCTTCGTCGGGCCCGAATCCGACTTGGGGGTGGTGTCACTAAATGGGTCAAGTTCTTCATCCAGGTGGGGTCAGACTCAGAAGAGGACGGAAGCGTTGGAGATGCAAAAGTGATCGACGGTTTTATCAATCTCCATTTGCTTGACCAAGCACAAATCATCATGGGGGCGCACATGGCGCCTGCTGGCCGGCAACACCTAACCAGCTCTGCCGCCATGATGGCCATCGATCATCCAGGCATCACCGACTATAATCTCACCTGGGGCCTAAACGGTGGTGCAGTATTCAACACCGCCGCCTTTGAAGATGGCAACTTGGATCTCAGCGGGGATGGTAATGTAAACCGTGATATTGGGGCAACTTTGTTCGGCTCCACATCTTTTACCGAGACATTTCATGCCAAGTACTATGTGGGCGGTTACACCGGCATCCAATTTATGAACAATTCTGAGGACAAAGAGCGGGTCACCGCCCGGGTGCAATTGAACTTTTTCGAGCCCGAACCGGGCTACTACAATCTCTCCACTTATCTAGGAGCAAAAAAGACTGTAGCCATCGGCGCCTCCATTGATCATCAGCAGAGAATTGCTCGCGATGCAGTTACGGATGACAACATAAACTATCTCTACTACTCCATCGATGCTTTCGCGGACATTCCTGTTGGTCCAGGTAGCACAACCTTCGAGGCAGGTTATAGTAATTTGGATCTTGAAGACTCCACCGCTCTTCGAGACTCAGCCTCTGGTCTTCCGAAAAATGCCAAAGAGACCGAGGGGGAAGGGTTCTATGTTCAAAGCGGATACTACCTCGAGAGCCTGAATCTCCAACCTTGGGCCCTCTTTGAGCGTTGGGACAGCGATGCCTCCGATGATGTGGGAAGCTGGTCCGCTTGGCGGGTTGGAGTTAACTATTTCATCAAGGGGCATAACGCCAATATAAAGGTGGGATTCGAGCAATTCAGGGCTGATGAGAACATCGGTGGTACTGCCGATAAAAACATCGACAGCTTTCTTATCGGCTTTTATGTGTCTTACTAAACCAGACAACACGATAGGATTACGTTTAGAACCTATTTCCTGGAAGGTTTTTATAGCAGGAAGTCCTTTAGGAGGGTAAATTGGACATTAAAACACTTCTGACCACTTTCGGCCTTATCTTTCTGGCAGAGCTAGGGGACAAAACTCAATTCGCAGCTCTCTGCCTATCAGCCGACAGCAAGTCACGGCTGGCCGTGTTCTTGGGTGCCTCTTTGGCTTTGGTTACCAGCGCTTTTTTGGCTGTGTTGCTGGGTGCCTTTCTCGCCCGGTGCTTCCCCCCCCATATAGTGAAACTCGTCGGCGGCATTCTCTTCATCGTCATGGGCGCAATCATGCTGATCACCCGCTAGCGCTCGACCCCAGGAATCAGGTATCTCTCGCCCGCTCACCCGCCTCTGCGGGCTCGCTAGAGAACTCAGAGAACTCCGAAAAAACTGTAGAGCCTCTTGATAGTGATCGTTTAAAGGCCCCGCAACGCGGGAGTCCCGATAGATTCCGATCGGGACTAGTGTGTAGTGCTTGAGGGCCACGAGTAAGCTAGCTTCCTCTGGCTTTCAAGCACTACACACACAGCCTTTGAGCTATACGTGCCAGATGAAACATGCAACGTTTTGAAAAATGGGGAGCTCACGGAGTTTTGTTTGAGGTCTCTGTGAGCTCTGAGAGAGATACTAAAACCTGCGGTAATGAAAGGTAATAGGCGGTCCTCCTGCTGGGGGGAACACGAAGATTGTTATGAACAGTGTCAGCACGCTGTAGACGATAGCCCCACCAAGTGCGCTCCAGAATCCGCCCACATGAAAACCTGGTACAAAAGCTGCGGTGAGCTTGAAAAGGGTGGCATTAATCACTAAGGTGAACAGCCCCAGACTCAGCACGGTGATAGGCAGAGTAAGGAGCAGCAAAACTGGCCTAATGAAGGCGTTGATGAAGGCAAGAATCAGCACAGCCAGAACTGCTGAGAAGAATCCTTCCAGATAAATGCTCTCAAACAGTCCTGCTGTAAGAATCAATGCCACTGCATTTAGCAAGATCCTGATAACCGTGCGTTGCGCATCCGTCAACTGTGATCCTCTCGTTGGTAAATCATTGTGATTCATTTGCATTCTTTAAACCTCTGTCCTTTGATCTCTGACCTCTGTCTTTTGATCTCTGACCTCTGTCTTCTGCTTACTGCTTACTGGCTTCCATTTCCACAATGAGCGTTATCCAGCCTTTTTCCTCCAGCACCGGCTCTTTTACCACGGCACAAGATGGAAGTAAAACTCGAACCTTGGGGAGTTTTTCTTTAAGGAAGCCGCCGACTATGGCCCAACGGTAGCGGCAAACAGCGGAACTTCCCAAAAAGGTCTCAAGGAAGTCAAAATGTATATTAACGCATAAAAGTTCCGCTTCAGGCAATTGATCGCGAGCATCTCCCCGAATCAATCTTACAACATCTTTAACCCCGTTTCGCTCGCAATTAGCTGCTGCAGTGGAAATAGCCATTGGATTCAAATCCAGAGCCTCTACCTGCTCGGCTCCGAGTTTTGCAGCGGCAATGGCCAGTATACCGGTCCCAGTCCCCAGATCGAGAACTCTAACGGGTCTGGCTTCAGCATAGAGCTGGGACAGCGCTCGTAAGCAACCCCGAGTAGTGGGATGTAGGCCGGATCCGAAGATGACACCTGGATCAATCCACAGCAAAATCTCACCCGGCTTCAGTTCCACCGACTGCTGCCGGGTGATAATACTGAAGCGGTCGATAATAAGTGGTTCCTGAGCAGCAAGCTGCTGCCATTGCCCATATGGCATCTGGTAGTGACGAGTGAGACTAAACTCCGGATGCTGTTGGAAGAATGATTCCAATATAGCTTCGGCAGGACTGGTAAAAAACAGATAGGTATAATCTGCCTCCGGCCATACTCCCAGGAGTCCATCCAGATCTAAATACGCTGGTGGCACTCCTCCCTTTAATTCATAGACATAGAGAGTTTGTTCAGGGTCTAGCATCCTCCGTCGTTCCTCCGTTGGCAAATTCGAAACCCGAATATCGAAATCCGAAACAAATTCAAATTACCAAAATCCTAATGACCAAAACACTAATTCTTATCGAACATTGGTGAATTTGACACCGGGGCTCCACCTTCAGGTGGGGAGTCCGAAGGACCAAACCGGGAACCCGCCCGAAGGGTGGGACTCCGAAGGAGAATTTCAGATTTGTTTCGTGCTTCGTGCTTCGAATTTCGGATTTAGTACTTCTACAGGGTATCCTTTGTCATCACGACCGTGCGAACCCCCTTCAACTGACGAAAGGCAGCTCCGTTCTCCACCATCCTTAAAACCACACTCTCTTCTTCAACCAAAGCACCACCGATTACATCAAGACCGCAATCAAGTAAAATGGTGCTCAATGGGGTCGAAGGACCTAACATAATCTTAAAACTTCCCGGTTTACAGTTGGCCATGATTCGGTCAAAGGTATGGTTTATTAGGCAACTCGCCGTAATGGCCACCACATCAGCTCCTGCTAAGGCCTGGTAGCCCTCCTCCTCAGACAGGTCACCACTGCGTGGTTCTTTCTCCATCACCCAGAGGTTGCGCACCTTCGAGCGCAATTGTCCAATAAAGGGAAAGTGTCCCACCACCATAAGATTCTTACCGATAGCCCGCTCTGCAATGATTTGCTTGGCGTTCACCTCAAGCAAAGCCTGGTAGTCAATCTCGAGAACGGAATTAAGAGCCGCCATGCCGATACCAGCTCTGACCCAGTGATCCTCGAGAACCCAATATGCCAGATCACGAGCGCGCCTCCCTATCAGAGTTCCAACCCCCTGCTCCGAAACTACTGCGTCGCTCTGTCCCTGGCTGTGTAAATGAGCGGCCAACCCAAGCCGTTGGCTTGCCACTGCAATCAGATGGGATCCGACAACCCCGGCGGTTACCGGCAAGTCTATCTTTAAACTCTCGAGTAGCTCCTGGAGTATTTCCATGTGCTGTCTTTAGTAAATGGTAAACCCTTCGACAGGCTCAGGGCAGGCGGTAAGCGGTGAGATGTCGCGGCTGGAAAGCCGCTCCCACAGGAGAATCCCTTTCTTCTATCTTCTATCTCCTGCCTCCTGTCTCCTGTCTCCAATCTGCAATCTACAATCTAAAATCTGAAATCCACCCGCTGTGTCATGAGATTTGACAATACTGTCGCTGTGAATTAAAGTAAGTGAAAAATTTATTTTGAGCTAGGAGGGTATTAATGCCAATATACGAATTCCGCTGTCTTTCCTGCAACCATTGTTTCGAGCTGCTCTCTGTTCGCAAAGATGATACCTTGGAAATGAAATGTCCAAGTTGTGAAGGTGAGGAAGTTGAGCGAGTGTTGAGTTGCGTCAGCTATGTCATGGGCAGTAGTAGCTCAAGTGGAGACTCTGACAAAACAAAGGTTACCACCAAATCATGCGGTGGCGGCAGCTGTGGCATCATTGATATTCCTGGTCCCAGTAGATAACAAGCACGAGGAACGAGGCACTAAATACTCCCCCAATTCTACAGGCGCACCGTACCTATCCTCCCTAACCCGGATATTTCATGAATCACTTGCTGCGACCACGGATATGGCCGTCCTTCCTGGCGTCCTCGGGTGTCGGCCCCTGCGACGTACCGTTCAGGTACGCCTCGGAACCAACACCCTGCGGTTGCCAGGTGGCACAACCATCTTCGTGGTCTCGCGACAGCAATTCATAAAATATCCGGGTTAAACGTTATAATGTCAGGGAAATTCTGGAAGTGCTTCTCCGAAATGGAAGGTAATACTCGTTACTGGTCGGCTACGGTCTGAAGAAATTCCTCAACGAGTTTGCGTAGGTAGGGATTGGTTTCACTGAATTCGACGCCCATACGGGCTTTCTTGCCACCCATAGCTCGCGCCCAGACAATGTGGCCAGGCACGCGGACCATTGGTTTGCCAGGAAGGGTAAATTGGAAAACGAACTTGGCTCCCAGTGGATGTGTCGATTCACTAAAACTGGTGGTATACAAGGCGAGACCCATGCCGGTCTTGGCCAAATCCAGCAGAATGCCCTGGTAAGACTGAGAGCCGCTCAAGGTTTGCCTACCTTCCGTTTCCGACACATACTCGACCTTGATACGCAACGTCTGCAACGGGTTCCGTTTGGCAGCCCGACGCTCTAGGCTTGGTTTTTCCATCCGCCTAGCGGCAAGGCGAGATGCAAGTACGGTGGTCGTGCTAAATCGTTCTGCCAGATCTTTCAAAATCTTTTGGAAGAGAGGCGAGAGTGTTCCATACTCAGTTGACAATTTTTCTTGGTCAAGAACCCCAACCTTGACCTTGCCCCTTGCGGCTATAGTCGCAGAGCGAGCGCCATATATCTGGGCCAAAAAAGAAACCTCTCCGAAAATATCGCCCTCTTCTAGCAAGGCAAGAGTTACCTGGCCCTTATCTGTCTCCTTGGTCACTCTTGCCTGACCTTCTAAGAGAACATAAATATTCCGGTCACTTTCTCCGCCTTCCATGAGGATGAGTTCTCCATCCTCGTATTCAACCTCATGCTTTACTTCCATGCGGGATATCTCCTAGCCCGGATGTTTCATGAATTGCTGTCGCGAGACCGTGAAGATGGGCGTGCCACCGGGCAACCGCAGGGTGTTGCACCCGAGGCGTACCTGAACGGTACGTCGCAGGGTACGGCACCCGAGGACGCCCGGAAGGACGGCCATATCCGCTGTCGCAGCAAGCGATTCATGAAACATCCGGGCTGGGTACAGAGATTTCTTGGTTATTACCTCAATTTACTGAAAAAAATCAACTACAATATCTTCTGGTTGCACCTATGGCAGTACATCGTACCAGCCGAGTTGACAAAACCGCAGCTCTGGCAGGTCTTCCCCTCGACCGGATCATTGGTCGTTAGCTTGCTCCCACACTTCGAACAAAACAAAGCGTCTGGATCGGCAGGAGCACCGCACTGGTAACACTCACTTGCCTCAAGTTTGATGCCACATCCTTTGCAAAAACTCGCACCAGCATCGTTTAACGCGCCACACGCCTTACATTTCATGAGATGTTTCCTTTAAACATCGTAGGTGACTGTCGTTCCTTTGGCCAGAGATGTAGGTTCGAGCTTTCAGAAACTGCTCGATGCTGATCCTTTTTATGATTATACAGGAATTTTCTACACACCGTCACCTCTTTTTGGAGCCTTTTTCCTTAATCTCATCTACTTCATCTCAGTCTTTCCAATGGAGGACAGACTCGCTGTATCATGGTCTCCATAGGTGCACCTATGGGCACTCCGCAGTGATCCAATGGATCTGTTTGGTAACGAAGCACCTCGCTGCCATCAAAATAGCCGTCCCCATCGCTGTCGATGTCGGACCAGGAGGTTCCATACAACACAAACTCGGCGTAATTACTCAGTCCATCTCCATCGGGATCCCAATTCTGCAACCCATCCAGTAGTAGGGTCACTATCTGCTCCATTTGATCAATGCTCTCACTTGCCTCCGACCAATTCCCACTCTCCAACATCTTCTCAATCTCTTCACTTAAACGCATGGCGTTCGCTACGCCTTCAGGGTCCAAACTGTCTGCACCCATGGCTTGACACTCATTCAAATGAAATCGAGCAAGCTGGTATGAGCTGAGCAGGTCTGCCCGATTTCTATCTGTATCACAAGTGGCATTGGCGACGACAAGCCAAAGCAGCGCCAGTCCCACCAATGTCAGTATGCGTTGTTTCACCATATTTGTTCCTGAGAATCTTACACCAAAGGGAGAAAAAGCGTGTCAGCCTTAAATCCCAAAAAATGGCCTTACTCCGCTTGAAAACCCAAGTAAAAGGCCTTCAGGTTCATCTTTAAGAAAGCCTTCTTTGTTTTAGTATTGAGGACCGTCTCCACAACCTCTCTACCAAAGGGCATTTCCGCGTGTCGCATGAGTGCACCTATCATCACCATGTTCACCGATAGTTCGGACCCGGCCTCACGCGCAAGCGATCTGGCGTCCAAAGCAATAAGCCTGTTTACATTATTTGACACAGTGCGCATCATCTCACCCACATCCGGGTATTGCTCCCGGCCGCTGGCAACAGCAAATGGAGAAATAGGGCTGTTATTCGAGATTACCAGGCTGCTCGATGAACACTTACGCAAAGCCCTCAACGTTTCCAACGGTTCAAACGACATAAGAATGTCTGCCTCACCGTCGGAAATAACCGGACTCTGGGCCGCTCCCATAACCACCGCAGACTCGACCACACCTCCCCGCTGGGCCATGCCGTGAACCTCGCTCACCACCACAGGAATATTCATGAGTAGGGCTGCTTCCCCCAGCACTCTGGTAGCCAACAGAGTTCCCTGCCCTCCTACTCCGGTGAAAAATATACGCCAGGCTTTCATAGAACCTCTTTCTTCTTTGTGTTCTTCACGCTCTTCGTGGTGAAAAATATCAAAACATAACGATCAAGCTGTCTTCTTCTTTGGCTTTATGGCGTGACAGATCTGCTTGCAAACACTACAGCCGCTGCATAGATGTTCATCGATGCTAATGAAGGCGCACTCTTCCTCATCCTCACAGTAGGTAAAGGCGGGACATCCAAGCTCATCCAGGCACCTTCTGCACATATCACATTCATTGGTCACCCGGAAAACTACTTTTTGCTTCTTGCCGGTGACACGCCTTTCGAATAACGGGCAAGGCGATTTGGAGATGAGCACTTTAACTCCAGGGCGTTGCTTGTCCTCAAGCATTTCCTTAAGTACCGCAACTGTTTTATCTACTTGAAGGGGATTCACTGTCTCTACCCGATCTACGCCGCATCCCCGCACTACGGCCTCAATGTCCACTTTTGGAGTTTGGCGTCCTTCAGGAGTAAGCTCAATCCCGGGGTGGGGCTGTTGCCCCGTCATGGCAGTGGTGCCGTTGTCCAATATAACCAAAATAAAGTTGTGGTCATTGTGTACCGCATTGATCAATCCGGTAATTCCAGAATGAAAGAAAGTTGAATCACCGATGAAAGCCACCACCGGTTCCTCCTGAGCTTTCGCAAAACCACCAGCGCTAGAAACGCTGGATCCCATGCAAAGAAGAAAATCAGCCGCCTCGAGCGGCGGCAAGATACCGAGGGTGTAGCAACCAATATCTGTGGGATAGATGGCTGCCGCATCGCCCAGAGCCTTGTTCACAGCATAGTAGGAGGCCCGATGCGGACATCCAGCACAGAGATTGGGCGGGCGCTGTGGGAGAGCCGATTCCATTTCCACCTGCCCCGGTTGATATTTGAGCTGGAAAAACCGAGCCATTGCAGATTTCACTTGAACTGGGTCAAACTCGTAGTACCGCGGTAATAATTCTTCTCCTTTGCCTCTGATTTCTAAGGAGAGCCCATTTTCCTGGGCAAGTATCTTGAGCTTGTCTTCCAAAAACGGCTCCAGTTCTTCCACCACTAGGACTCTCTCCACCCCTTTAAGAAAATCAAGACAGATCTCGTCAGCAAACGGGTAGGTCATGCCCATCTTCAGCACTCTGACCCGGTCGGTCATGTCCAGTTCTCTGACGGCATCCGCAACATAATTATAGCTCACACCGCTGGTCACCACCCCCCAGCCGCCCTTCCCTTCCACTCTATTGAAAGGGGAAGCACTGGCCTCAGACCCAAGTTTATTAATTTTTTCAAGTAGTTCCACACGTAGCCTGCGCCCTACCATGGGCACTGTTACCAGGTTGAAGGGATCTTTCTTAAAAGCGCCACTACGACGTGGTGGCTGAAGCAAACCCACTTCCACCGGGGTACGACTGTGGTTTATCCTGGTGGTGGTGCGCAACAATACAGGAATCTTATAGGCCTCTGAGAGCTCAAAGGCAGCCCGAGTCATCTCCAAGGCTTCCTGAGAGTTGGCCGGCTCCAACATGGGCAATCCCGCGAGCTGGGCGTAATAGCGATTATCCTGTTCATTTTGACTGGAGTGCATGGACGGATCGTCAGCACTAACTACAACCAAGCCTCCCTTCACTCCCACATAGGCAAGCGTCATAAGGGCGTCAGCCGCCACATTCAAACCCACATGCTTCATGCTGCACATGGTACGCAACTCGGAGATTGCGGCTGCAGCAGCAGTTTCTAAGGCCACTTTCTCATTTACTGAATATTCGAAATAAAGATCTGTTTCCTGGGAGATCCTATAGAAATTATCACCGATCTCCGAGGAAGGAGTTCCAGGATAGGTGGTGGCAAAAGAGATGCCTGCCTCCAAAGCCCCCCGAACAATTGCCTCGTTTCCTAGAAGCAGTTGCCTGCTACCCGGTTGGGCTGTTAATAGTTCATGCATTGTTAACCTCTTAACTTAGGGTGTCAGTGGTCCATAATCGCATAGCGCATAGCGGCAAAATCTAAAATGCAAAATCGCTATGCGCTTGGCGCTCTGCGCTTCGCGGCGAACGAAGTGAGTTACGACGGACAACTAACATCCATTATTGAGATAGCTTCCTGCGGTCCACCACCCCAGGAGCTGTCTCTTCTTCACGATTGATGGAGCCGGCTTCCACCAGTTGAATGCGTGGAGTGACCCCGATTCCCCCTGCAACCTTTTCCCGTATACTATCCACCAGGGATCGCTGCTCTCCCATCTTATCAAAAAAGAGGTCCTCAGACACCTCCACCAGCAACGTAAGTTTATCCAAATAGTCTGCTCGCTCCACCACCAACTGACAAGGAGGCCGGCCACCCTGGATCTCTTCAAGAATATCCCCAACCCTACTCGGAATGATGTTGATTCCTTTGACTATGATCACTTGATCGGTGCGTCCCAGCACCCTGCTCATCCGGACCAGAGTTCGGCCACATTGGCAAGGCTGGTATTCCAGAGAACAGAGATCGCCGGTACGGAATCTGATCAGGGGAAACGCTTCTTTCGTAATGGTGGTTATGATCAATTCCCCAACTTCTCCAGCTTCCATTCCTTTACCGGTTTCCGGATCCACCACCTCTACGATGAAGTGATCCTCATTTAGATGCATACCCGCCTGGTAAAGACATTCGCCGGCTACACCAGGTCCCATTATCTCGCTAAGGCCGTAATTATCTGTGGCCTTTACATAGAGGCGATCCTCGATCTCTTGGCGCATTTCTTCGGACCACGGTTCCCCGGCAAGCATGAGATACTTGAGAGTAAGCGTCTTGGCATCGATACCCATCTTTTTCATACGCTCAGCAATAACAAAGGCATAAGAAGGGGTTGCCACTAACACCGTGGTCCGGTAGTCCTGCATGATCGTCACTTGCCGTTCAGTCCGTCCCACCGAGGTAGGAAGTACGGATGCACCAACAAGTTCGGCGCCATAGTGAAGGCCCAAACCTCCCGTCAGAAGTCCATAATTTAAGCTTACTTGTACCACATCGTCGGCGGTGACTCCCCCGGCGGTAAGAATCCGGGCCACAAGCTCGCTCCAGTGTTTGAGGTCTTGTCGTGTATAGCCCACCACAACAGGCTTGGTGGTGCCTGAGGAAGAATGGACCCGTACCACCTCACGCAAGGGCACAGCAAAGAGATCATAAGGGTAGCCGTCGCTGAGGTCCCGACTGCAAGTGAAAGGCAATTTTTGCAGATCATTCAGCTCAACTAGATGCTCTGGCTCAAAACCGATTGTATCGAATTTCTTCCGGTAGAAAGAGACGTTTCTGTAAACCCGATTGAGCGTTGCCTGCAGCCGTTCAAGCTGCAACTGACTCAGCTCATCCCTTGACATACATTCATATTCTTGGTCCCAAATATTCATGGCCTCCCACTCCGTCGGAGTGTCCGTTGTCGGTTGTCAGTTGTCCGTTGCCAAAGGCAGCATAGGACAAAGAGCTTGGAGCATGGAATAAATAAAAGAGAGATACTTTAGCCATGCGCCGTGCTCTATGCGCCATGTGGTTCTAGGCAACGGACGACGAACCACGGACTTTGAAATTTTAGTCCTCCCATACTTCCCGGTATCCCTTGCCGAGATAGGCCCTCTTTACTTCATTATGTTCCAGCAGCATCTGGCATTTCCCTTGAAGAACGATTTTCCCTGTTTCCAATACGTAGCCACGGTCTGCTATGTGCAGGGCGGCTCGGGCGTTCTGCTCAATCAGCAAAATAGTGGTTCCCTCCTCGCGCAATGTTTTAATGATTTTAAAGGTTTCCTTCACAAGCAACGGCGAAAGCCCCATGGAAGGCTCGTCAAGAATAAGAAGCTTGGGCCGAGCCATAAGGGCTCGAGTGATTGCCAACACTTGCTGTTCGCCACCGCTCAGCGTACCAGCCATTTGATTCCAGCGACCCTCAAGAATGGGAAATTTCTCCTTGAAATACGCCATATCTGCTAATACGTCTCCCCTGTTCCGACGTATAAAGCCACCCATCTCAAGGTTATCTCGCAAGCTGAGGGTAGCGAATACCTTTCGTCCCTCGGGTACATGCGAAATACCGCTGCGGACGATTTGCTCGGCTGCCATCAGAGTAATGTCCTGACCTTCAAAGGCAATGGAGCCCCGGCTGGCGGGAGTAATTCCAGAAATTGTCTTCAAAACCGTGGTTTTACCGGCGCCGTTGGCGCCTATTAGGGTCACTATTTCGCCTTGGTTCACATGAAGAGACACGCCCTTCAGGGCGTGGATGTTACCGTAGTAGGTATGGACACTCTTTAGGGTTAACATCTATCAATCCACACGGTTTGCAGAGCACAAGTAAGACTAGGCACTAGTGGGTAAAAGCAAGAAGTCAGGTTTCAGGTGTCAGGAGTTAGAAAGGATATTTCTTTCTTTTTTTCCTGGATTCGGGATTCTGACTCCTCTTTTCTTACTGACGAACGGCCGCCTGCTGCCCAGCGCGAAGCGCAATGCACTTCGCGCTAGAGATCGGAGTAATCTACCTCTTCCCCCAGATAAGCCTCAATCACCAGGGGATCATTCTTTATCTGTTTCGGTTTGCCCTCCGCAATCTTCTCACCAAAATTCATGACCATAATCTCATCAGAAATATCCATTACCAAATTCATGTCGTGTTCAACCAGCACAACTGTAATCCCCTGTTCGAGAATTCGGTGGATCAAAGCCGCCAACCCCTCAGTCTCCCTGGTATTGAGTCCTCCAGCAGGCTCATCCAGCAACAGTATTTTGGGGTCAGTGGCAAGCGCCCTCGCCACCTCAAGTAGCTTTTGTTCCCCCAGTGGCAGATTAGCAGCCAACTCCGTTGCTCTGTTCTCCAGCCCAACGAATGCGAGATGTTGCATCGCGCTTTCCCGGATCTGTCGCTCTTCCCGACGCATCCCTACCAGTCTAAGACCGGTGCTGATAATTCCGGCTCGACTCTGAATGTGCCTTCCCACCATTACATTTTCTAGAACAGTCATGCGACCAAACACTTCAACGTTTTGAAAGGTTCGGGATACGCCCAGGCGAGCGATCTCTCGAGCCTTACACCCTTCAATGGACATGCCATTCAGGGCAATAGCTCCACCATTTGGGGGGAAAACACCGGTGATCACATTGAAAAGCGTGGTCTTCCCTGCCCCATTAGGTCCAATGATCGCTTTGATGATTCCAGGAGACACCTTGAAGCTGAGGCCCTTCAAGGCCTGGACGCCGCCAAAAGACTTTTGCAGGTTCTCTACGTGGAGGAAAACAGGGGAACTTTCGGTATTCATCTATTTTTCTTATCAGTGGACGGTTTAAAGACTCAGTGCCTCAACCTCGTTTCCAGACACGGGACATGCGTGGTACCAGGTGAACCAGTCCATCGGGTAAAAACATTACAACAGCGAGAAGAATAGCACCATAAACAAGAATATCAAAATCATGGAACACATGAAGCCATTCGTTACCCAGAAAAGTCAGTAGCCACGTGCCGAGCAGTGCTCCCCAGATGTTATGCATGCCGCCCACCACAACCATCATTACCAATTTTATTGAAAGAAAGAAATCAAAAGAACTAGGGCTCAAGAAACCCACATAGTGAGTGTAGAGACTGCCGGCAACAGAAGCATACACTGCACTCAATACAAAAATCATGACCTTGTACCTTGAGGTTTCAACACCCATGGCATCCGCAGCCAATTCACTGTCGTGCAAAGAGCGCAGGGCTCGACCAATGCGGGAGTGGATCACATTGAGAGAAAAGATTAAGGTCAGCAGCACCAGAAACCACACGAGTATGTAGTAAGAGAGGTCACTGTTGAGGCTAAACCCCAGGATGGATAATCCTGGGATGTCCGAAAATCCAGAAGGCCCGCCGGTAAGGCTCACTTCCTCATTGAAAAAGATGTGGACGATAACCCCAAAACCCAGGGTTGCCATGGCCAAATAGTGTCCTTTCAATTTCAGGGACGGCACCCCCACAATGTAGGCCACCAGCGCTGTAATTCCAACGCCCGCAACCATTGCCAGCCAAGGCGACATGGCGAACTTTGTACAGAGTATTCCCGAAGTATAGGCTCCCAGACCGAAAAAGGCCGCGTGCCCAAGAGAGATCTGACCGGCGTAGCCCATGAGCAAACTGAGGCCCATGTTTATCAAACAGTAGATCCCCACAAATATCATGATGTCCAGATAGTGGCCGATTGCCGACACATTCATGGCCACCACCGGAAACAGGATAAGAAAGAGAGTCAGCCCGAGAAGGGCTTTTCGATTGGATGATTGCATGTCCAACGTGTCAAATTAGGGATTTAGCCGCTCTAGCCGGTCATGAACCGGTCAACCCGCTAAACAATCTCAAAACTCTTTTATCTTGCTGGCTTCCACATTGCCAAACAAACCACTGGGACGGACATAGAGCACCAAAAGCAGTAAAATAAGCGCCACCGCATCCTTGTAGCCGGAAGACACCAAGCCAGCACACATGGATTCAATAATGCCCAGAAAAATACCAGCCACCACGGCCCCGTAAAAACTCCCCAAGCCACCCAACACCGCGGCGCCAAAACCTTTTAAGGCTAGAAGTGCGCCCCGGTCATACTCCATCAGAGATATGGGGGTAATGACGGCTCCAGCAACTGCACCTATGGCCGCGCTCAGGGCAAAAGAGATTAAGATCATGACGTTAACTCTAATGCCTACCAAGCGGGCTGCCTCCGGATTGTCGGCACACGCCAACATGGCCTTACCATATCGTGTCTTCTTGAAAAAAATGGTCATCAGCACAACCATCACTGCTGTCATAAACAGGACCCAGAGAGTCTGGGTTTGAATGGCAGCTCCGAAGAAGAACAATGGTTTGCTTCCGCTGAAGGGCGGAAAAATATAGGGATTCTTGCCCCAGACGAACATGGCAATCCCTTTAAAAAGGATGGAAACAGCAATGGTGACGATGATCATTGTCAATACTGAGGCATTCTTAAGTGGATTAATGGTAAAGCGCTCCATCAGCGCCCCCACGCCGGTGACCGCCGCAACTGTTAAAACAAAAGCCAATGGGAGTGGTAGTTTCGCGGTAACCGTGAAAAAGACCATGATGAGTCCACCCAACATGACAAATTCACCCTGGGCGAAGTTGATTATTTCTGTGACGTTATAGATGATGTTAAAACCCACGGCCACCATAGCGTAAATGCTTCCCACGGTGACCCCGGTGAAAAGGTACTGAATGAGCTGCCCTGTAAGCGTAATCTTTGTCATGACCAAAAAAATCTCACACCATTATGGAGATCGAAGCGAGCGTCAACAGAAAGCCTCCCCGGGTAGAACCACCGGAGAGGCTTTCATTGCGATAACAACAGTGACAGAATCTACGGAGCTAAGGCCCAATCGCCGTCCTTCACCACCACCATTTCAAATGCCTCTTTGGTGAGTCCATTGTGATCGGTAGGGGAGAAATTGAAAACACCATGTTGACCGATAAAGTTGGTACGGGTTTCGATGTAGTCCCTTATTTTGGCTGAATCCGGTCCTACAGCTTTCAATGCATCGATCACCAGGTTAAGGGCATCCCAGCCATGGCCACCAAACGAAGACAGGGGCTCATTGTACTTCGCCTGGTAGGCCTTATTGTATATCTCAATGACTTTTTTCTGGGGATGGTCAGCCGGGACCAGATCCGGGATATTAACGCGTCCCAGAGGACAGAAAACACCTTCAGCGGCACCAGCTGCCAATTCAATGTTCTGGCGACTACCAAAGCCATGGCTCTGATAGAATGGCATATTCGTCATCCCTAGATCATGCCAGTTCTTCACGGCCAGAACCTGGGTTGGTCCCACGGACCAGTTGACAATGGCCTGAGCGTCTGTGCCGCGAATACGGGTGAGTTGGGCGGTGATGTCGGTGTCTTTGGGGCCATAGCGCTCGTCGGCCAATATCTCGATACCCACCTCAGGAGCCAATCGCAGCAACTCTTCCCGCCCGCTAGCACCGAATCCTGTGGAAACGCTCATGATGGCAATCTTCTTAATCCCATTCTTCAATAGATAGTCATAAATCTTTTCAACCGCATGGGTATCTGACTGCGGTACCTTGAAGACCCATTTGCGATCCACCACCGGGGTTACAATCTTGTTGCTGGCGGCACAGGAGACCAACGGCACTTTTGCATCGTTCACAACCTTGACCACCGCCAAAGTGTTCCCACTGAGGCTGGGACCGATGATTACAGGCACCTTGTCTTTTTTAAGGAGCCGTTTTACTGCGAGTACGCATTTGGTCTCGTCGCTCTCGTCATCATAGACCACGAGCTCCAGAGGATGTCCATTGATCCCACCGACTTTGTTTATTGCCTCGGCGATCATCACGGCTGTCTTTTTTTCAGGCTCACCCAGGAATGAAGTCCGACCGGTGACTGAAAAAACAGCACCCACCTTGTACGGCTCTTTTTCCTTAGTGCAAGAAAATACCAAAGCAAGTGAGACTATCAATATCAGCGCTATCCATATCGCTCTTCCCTTGATCTTCATAAACCTTCCCTCCTTTTAGATCAAACTATATCCTTCTATATCCTTGTCTCTCACCCCAAAACTCTAATTGAGGTGTCACCTCCTTTCTCCCTTTTGTTGATTTTTGTCAATAGCAAATATTCGGTTCTTGGCACATATGACTCTGAGCTCCAGAAAAAACACCCCTTGCTACAACACCCCAACGAAAAAAGCCGCTTTCTCGTTGCGGCGTTTTTAGTAAAGAAAAAAACCGCAGGCAGTTGAGTCTGCCCACGGCCTTGATTCTATTGGCTGAACAGGGCTAGTGGACAGACCCCTCCCCACTATAATAGTAATAATAGTAGTAGCTCCGGGAGGCTGTCTGTTTGGAAAAGAAGGCCATGAAGTACTCTCGACTCCTTGCCCTTGGGATAAATGATCTTATACCATAGATAATAGCCGTCATTGTGTCAAGAATAAAAGGTGTGTATGCTAGCGAAAACTGGCCGGTTTCTGGTTAGACATAATGCCGAGGCTGACGGTGAAAAAGTACCAATCCAAAGAACTGGGAAAACTCATCGAGTATATTCTCTTTCATCGACCCGACGAATTCGGTCTATTTTTGGACGATGATGACTCGCTCCCCATCAAAGAACTCATGTGGGCCCTTCATGAGGAAACTGGATGGAAGCATATCCGTCTTGGCCATCTAAAGGAATTAGCTTATTCCGGTCTTGAGCTTGCCTTTACCCTTGAAGAGACACAGATACGGCCCAAACTTGAGGTCAGCAAGACAGCTTCAGATACCCTGCCACCACGACTGCTCTTCTTTGGGGCAAGACGCAAGGCTTACCCTGTGATCCTGAAACACGGACTCAGGCCCGGAAGTCGTCTTTACGTGCCATTGGCAACCACAGAAGAAATGGCTTTGCGTATAGGTAAACGGCGTGACCCCAAGCCAATTCTTTTGACCGTGCATGCGGCTCAGGCCCACGATAGTGGCCACCTGTTCTTCACATGCGGTGATTTACTCTATCTGGTGAAGACTCTACCTGCCCCCTTCCTCAGTGGGCCACCTCTGCGGGAGCCCCCACCATCCCGCAAAATCCCCAAGAAAGAACCTCCCAAACCGCTTAAACCTGAGGTCCCCGAGATGACTGGCTCTTTTTTGCTGGATCCCGAAAGGGACCCTGACCCAATGAGAAGGCAGCGGAGAAAACGGGAGAAAGAGCAAAAACGCCAGAGAACCAAGGAAAGACGTGATAAGAAGCGACGCCGGTCGTAGGGCATAGGGCATGGAGCATGGGGCATAGGGAAATAATTTCGAATTGCGAACTGCGAATTTCGAATTGCAGCTTGACTTAAATCTAAATCAAGTTTTTAGCTGAAAGCTGATGGCTGAAGGCTGAGAGCCAACAAAAAAAGCGGGGCCGAAGCCCCGCTGGAAAACTCCCACGAACTGAACCAGCTCCACCCACAGAACTCGCTTTCGTTGCTAATAACCTACTTGCGAAGGGAAGCGGTAGCCAACGCTTGCGGCCGACAGGTATATGCGACCGCAGCCGGAGAGCCCATGGGAGTTACTTGTAGTCTACAACCCGCCAATCAAGGGCGTCAAGTATTTGTTTGCAGATCATTCTAATTCTCGCAAAGAAATTCGAAATCCGAATATCGAAATCCGAAACAAATTCTAATGACCAAAATCGAAATGACCAAAACACTGACTCGTTTTGAACATTAGAAAATTTGAATTTCGGATTTGTTTCGTGCTTCGTGCTTCGGATTTCGGATTTCATAATTTTTGATTGCTTTGCCTTAAAATCGCTCTAGATTAGGCGTCCCCGTCATTTTCGCTCTGATATGGCTTCAACTCCGCCACCGTGGCTCCCCAGCCGCCAGATTTCCGAGGAGCATCATAAAAGGAAACTACACGTTGATCGCGTGCCAAAAAACTCCGTACATGACGGCGGAGGGTGCCGGTACCTTTCCCGTGGATGATATTGACGAGGTTAATCTTAGCCTGCTGAGACAGGTGGATGAACTCGTCTAGAAGCGAGGAGACATCCTTGGGTGAAAAGGTGTGTAGATCAAGGGTGTCGCCTGGCTCTATAATCTCCGGCCCACTTTTGGAAGCGCCTTCCCCATGTCCGCTGCTAATTTTCGAATCTGGATGATAGACGGTTTCATCACATGCTGGACAGTGAAAACTGGCTCGCCGACGACCTTGTATTGTATGACCACAAAACGGACAGGGCCCCCCCATATTCTCAAAGCTCTCCAAAGGATTATCCAAAACAAACCAAAGCCCGACCAACAGGAGAAAAATCCCAATACCTTTACTTTTACCACTCAATAAGAGGAATCCCCCTGCACTGAGGCAGACCAGTAGCAGAAACCATCGACAAACTTGCAAAATGCGCCGGTTGGTAATCTCCATTACTCCGTTCTCATTGTAGATCGTAGAAATCTTTCAAAGCGCAAGATCGCGGCTGAAAGCCGCTCCCACAGGATAATCTCTGACCTCTTTGACTAATTTTCTAATTCTCTAATAAACCTATCCTGTCCTCCCCACTGAAGGCATTACTTGTAATTCTTAGACCTGAAACGTAGAATGGACTCCGAGAAGCTGGCTGGCGTAAGGCCCAGCAATGCTAAAGCATTGCTACATCACCGTGCTAATATAACCTACCAACAGGCGACTCAGGACGAGAGCGTCGCCGGCTGGTTCGAGCTTTCTACCGTCAGGAGTTGATTTGGTCCGCCTGAGATCTCTGGGTAACTCTAGCTGCATTCCTTGAGCCGGTGGGAGATTGACTATATTATTAGGATTTTGGCCCCTTATTTCCGGGGGAATGCTCTCCGGATTAAAAATCCACTCATAGTGGCAAAGAGCTGCCTGGGCGACTTCGACGAATTGGTGCACCATGGCTTGGTGCAACCCGCCCACATAGGCGCATCTCTCATTGCGACCATGACCATGGATCGAAATGGCCATATTGACATGATTGAGGAATTGCATGACAAGAGGACGGTCTTCAAGTTTCATGCGGTGGCTTGGTCGGTGCAAGGAAAGATTACCCGTGGGCAGCCGACCAGCGTACACGTAGAGGCTGGCCCCGCTGTGATAGGCTACGAAACGCGCTATCTCCTCAGTACCTGGTTCGATGCCTCCCCCGTGCATGGCCACCAGACCCAAGGAGCTCCCCAGGTGAAGATGTTCACTGGTGTCGCTAATTCCAGCCATAAGGATCAGCTCCTGCAGCGTTTTCAGCTCATGAATAACCAGTTTCAGCACTATAGCAGAGAAGGAAAAGCGATCAAACTGGAATCCGTTTGTTGGTCTCAATGCGGAATCATGTTTCGTTTAGATCAACTGTTGGATAATCCCACTCTGCGGCTCACCTCCACGGTCAATAATGAACACAAGAAATATTAATGTATACTCTCAATAAAAAGATATAATTTATTGTAATCTCAATTTAATAGAAATATATGAAAAAGATAACTTATCGATCCAGATCAGTCCGACGTACTCCAAAACGCGGCCGCCCGAAAAGGGGTAGAATTCAACAGCATCCGCCCCGATTTCGACCTCAAGCCTCCCGCCAGCTCAAGCCATTGCTCGAGCGAATCGGCGTCCCCAAAGCTGCCCCCTTTGTTCCCGACCCCTTCCAACGAGAGGCCGTGCTCGCTATCGACAAGAGTGACGTACTCGTTACCGCCGCAACCGGATCGGGCAAGACCTGGATTGCCCTCAAGGCTATGGAGAAGTTGCTGGCCAACAAGGGGCGAAGCTGGTACGCCTCTCCCCTCAAAGCGCTGTCCAATTCCAAGTATACCGAGTTCAGCCAGCACTTTGGTGCAGAAAATGTGGGGATTCTCACCGGAGATCGCAAGGAGAATCATCAGGCACCAATTATCGTGGGTACCACCGAAATCCTCCGCAACCAGCTCTACGATGCCATGTATCGGGGAGAGGACCTTGGGGTCGAACTAGTCATTCTCGATGAAGCCCATTACCTGGGAGACGAGGATCGTGGTGTAGTCTGGGAAGAAGTAATGATTTATCTCCCGGCTCGAACACGTTTGTTACTTCTATCTGCTACCATTTCCAATGCGGCTGAAATTGCCGGTTGGCTGGAATGGCTTCGACAGGTGGATTGTCAAATCGTGACCGCGCACAAACGTCCCGTCCCCATTCATCCGCTTTTCATGTTTCCCAGCGGCGAAGTGACTCCCCTTGGCCAACGGCGAGAAATGACCGGTAAAGTTCGCCATTTTCTTCGAAACAGCCCTCGAGCCGGTCTGACTCCGAGACGGGGGGTTGCCAATTTTTCCCAGATAATCGCCGCACTTCGTCACCTCAATCTGTTGCCTGCCGTCTTTTTTCTTAAATCAAGGGCGGACTGTAACCTGGCCTTGCTTGCAGCGCTTCCCCGGCTGAGTCCCGATGAGAGCGACGAAGAACACCGTCGTTTTAATGAACGATTCCGACAACTTCTAGAAAATCATCCATACCTTAGAAACCATCGGCAGCTTTCTTCTCTCCGCAACGGGCGGGTGGCCGCCCACCACGGCGGCCAATTGCCCCAGTGGAAGGTGCTGGTGGAGACTCTGATGAAAGAAGGAGAGCTCGAGGCCATTTTCTCTACCTCAACAGTGGCTGCCGGTGTCAATTTTCCAGCCCGCAGTGTGGTACTTTCCCAGAGTGATCGCTTCAACGGACGCGAGTTCGTTCCGCTTGGTGCCACTGATTTACTCCAGATGACTGGTAGGGCCGGTCGTCGCGGCATGGACAAAGTGGGCTTCGTTATTGTTCTTCCCGGACCATATCAGGACCCACGACTCATCTTCGACCTCCTGCACTCTACGCCTGAGAGCGTGGATAGCCAAATACAGATAACCTTCTCTATGGTCCTCAATTTACTGCTTTCCCATAGATCTGAAGAAGTGCGGGATCTACTTGCTCGCTCCTTTGCAACCTTTCAGAATCTGGAAAAATATCGAGAACTGGTTGAGGATCTACGGGGACTCGAAGAAGATGTGGCCACTGAGCTGGAGGCAGCTGGATGTGGTGATTTGAATACAGTTTTGCACACTCTGTCTAGAAAGCGCCAGCTGGAGCAGCAGCTCAAGCAGGCGCAACTGGAGCAGCGCCGGAGTTGGGACGCTCTCTGCAAACAGGCCTACCTTACTCCTGGAAGGCTATTTCGTAGCAAGAAAAGAGAGCTTTTCGTGGTATTGACCCGGGAGAGTCGAAGCGGAACAGAGGGCGCTACTGCCATTCGGGTATGGCCACAGCATCGATTGCGCCGTGGTCGTTTGCGTAAGCGCTGGCTGCGTTTTGCAAAAGTCGCCTCTGTGTTGGACGTTTGCTTTGACCTTGCTGCCCTGGACACTCCGGAGCAGTGGCTAGAGTCTGTCCTCAGCATCCCGCTCGACACCTATCCACAGCTTGAAATGAAAGAGCCCCTGCCCTACCCAGAGCAAGAAGTCTGGGAGACTCTGAAATCACGAGCACAAGAGGCCACGGCAGCAATTGCTGTACTCCCATGCGGGCAATGTCCCCATTTGAGCAAATGTGAACCAAAAAAACAGAGTAAGTTCAGAGAAAAAATAAATAAAGTCCTCAGTCTTCGCCAACGCGTTGATGACGTCACCAATCGGCTTTGGCACGAGTTCAATCGCCACTTTCACTTTCTGCAAGAAGAGGGCTACGTGGACGAGGCAGGCCGACCGAGCGCTGACGGGATCTGGGCATCACAGCTCCGGCTCGATCAACCCTTACTGGTAGCCGAGTCTATCCGCCTCGATGTTTTCCCTCATAATGATCCAAGAATGCTGGCCGGCCTAATGGCCCCTTTTGTCACTGATCGGGAAAGTCAGAGCGAATCCTTAGAACTGCTGAGCCTTAAAAACCCGAAGCTGGGCCAAGCGTTTGCCAAGATGGTTTCGGCCTTGCATCCATTGCGCCGACGCCTGCGGCAGAGCGGCTTTGCGGCAAACCCTTTATCCTTCTGGCCAGCGGCCGCCATTTACTTCTGGATTGCAGGAGCTAAATGGGAGGAATTAATGGATATTTCCGGTCTTGACGAAGGTGATCTGGCCATGCTCATTTATCGCACCGCAGATAGCCTCCGTCAGCTGGAAGGGCTTACCCAGTCACACCCACACCTTGCAGCTAGTGCCACTGAGGCAATCCAACGCTTGTTACGAGAACCGGTACAGGTTCCCAACTGATAATGAGTCATAATTGTTGTAATCGGTAGAAGTCAGAGGAAAGAAGAAAGGGATTCTCCTGTGGGAGCGGCTTTCCAGCCGCGATCTTGCGCTTTGAACGATTTCTAAGACTTTTACGACTTCTAGGATTCACACAACTTCAACGATCTACCGCTTATCGCTGACGGTGAAAGGCTGTCCTTCTCACCTTTCTCGCTTTTCTCGCCTTTCCCGCCTACCCTAGACTAGCTCCAGAATCTTCTCCAGCTTGTAGTAATCCTCTTCTTTCAGAGCCAGAAATTTCAGACCCATGCCTGTTGGGTGGAACGTAGCCTCCAGGGGATCAACCCAGACTACTTCGGCCAATGCAGTAAGCGTTTCCACTGCCTCGGGCAGTTCGATAGAAACAAACATTTCATATCCCACTTCATAAGGCGTCGCTGTTGTTACCGCCAGGCCGCCCTCGGATATATCCCTGAGCCCCCCCAGGTGAATACCCCCATTGGTAAAGATTTTGACTTCGCCATCCATATTCTTGCGCGCAAAGCGCCGGCATTCCTTCATTTTCCCCTCACCTATTTTTCCTCAGAGTCCTTCTTCTTCACAATCACTTCCTCGACGTCGAGGGTGATGGGGCTTGCCAGATACCCGGACACTGCCTGCTCAACGAGTTCTTCAAGAGTAATCCCCTCCAGAGCAGCTCTAGATTTGGCCTGTTCGTGCAGATCATCAGGAAAGTTTTTGAGACTCAGTGTTCCCATGCGTCATCCCCCTATGAGTTTTTGCGCTGGGTTTTATTACTATCAGGGGGAGGTAAAGAACGCAAGGAAAATGCAGCTGGCAGGAGGCAGGGGGCAGTAGGCAACAAGGAGAGGAAAGATGACAGAAGTCGGAAGTCAGAGATCAGAGGACAGAATAGGTTTATTAGAGAATTAAAAAATTAGAGAATTAGTCAAACAGATGAATTGTTTACCGTTTACCGTTTACCGTTTACCGCTTACTGCTTACTGTTTACGATTTACGACTTGAACGACTTGAACGATTTCTACGACTTCAACGAAAAGCGCAA
>Ga0210140_1000038_pt1 | contig 23675 bp, 19 predicted proteins | sample China_Bullhead_C_3_FD_184858 | JGI IMG/M metagenome (GOLD analysis project Ga0210140, IMG submission 184858) | Wetland microbial communities from San Francisco Bay, California, USA, that impact long-term carbon sequestration -... | ecosystem: Environmental > Aquatic > Marine > Wetlands ...
AAAAAAACACCATACAAGGGGTGCTGCTCAGCAAAGAACGGGCGACATCGGAAAGTCGCACCTCTTTCGGGGGCCTCTACCGAGTCGCTTGTCCTCTCTTTGCTGAACTGCTCGGCTGCGTGAAATGGCAAAAGAAATTTTCAACTAGTTTTGCGGTTAAACTTTTCCAGTTTAATCTATAAAAACCTCATACTAACTGGTCTCTTTAAAATGTCTGACTGCAATATTTAAAACAACTCATCAACCAATTACTGCAATAGAAAATCCATGGAAATAACCCTCACCACTCCAGCCCTGCTTTTCCCGGCCGTTTCACTGCTGCTAGTCGCCTACACCAACAGGTTCCTGGCTCTGGGATCCCGCATCCGCAACCTGCATGCACAATACAGATCTACCCCGGACAGTATCCTGGAAGGCCAGATTGTCATTCTGAAAAAACGTGTTGTCCTTATCCGGAATATGCAATTCTTAGGAGTGGGCAGCCTGTTTTTGTGCGTTTTATGCATGTTTATGCTTTTTGGCGGCAAGCTTATGCTTGGTAAGATACTCTTCGCTGTAAGTTTAGTTTTCATGCTGGGATCATTGGGAATTTCACTTCAGGAAATCCTGATTTCCATGCAGGCGCTCAATCTTGAATTAAGCGATATGGAAAGTGGACCCTGAATCGCTGTCGTCCCATCAGCAGTTATCCTTTTTGAAGGGCAAACTGCGCCATAACAAAAAAATTGTGTGCATACCGGTTCTGTGGTACATATATTTTTTACTATTAGCTGTTTTCTCCTTTAAACCATGGAGGGCTTCACATGCATAATCTCTTATGGCTGCAGGGAGCTAGCTGTGGTGGCGACACCATCTCCTTCCTCAATTCCGAGCAACCCTCTGCGCTTTCATCATTCGAAGTATTAAACATCAACCTGCTCTGGCACCCATTCCTGAGCCGTGAGCAGGGAGATGATGTTTTGAAGATCTTTGCAAGTATTCTTTCCGGAAAAACAAAACTGGATATCTTAATTCTTGAAGGTGCCATTCCCAACGGCCCGGATAATACCGGAAGGTTTTTCATGTTCCATGGCCGGCCTTTCCGTGACTGGATTGCCGAATTCTGCAAACATGCTGAAATGGTCATGGCTGTGGGCACCTGTGCTGCCTTTGGAGGTGTCGTTACTGGACATGAAAATATTAACGAAATGAGCGGCTTGCAGTTTCTCCATAATCAAAAAGGAGGATTGCTTGGTGCCGATTATGTTTCAAAAAACAGGTTGCCGGTGGTTAACGTCCCCGGCTGCCCTTCGCACCCGGACTGGATTGTCGAGACCATGACCGCTGTGCTGAAAGGCTGGCTCGGCATGGAGGATCTGGACGAATTCCACCGGCCGAAGGTATTTTTCAGCAAACTTGCCCATCACGGGTGTCCGAGAAATGAATATTATGAGTTCAAGGCATCCGCAATCCGTTATTCTCAGCAGGGGTGCCTGTTTGAATTCCTCGGCTGCAAAGGAACCTTGTGCGAGTCTGACTGCAATGAAAGGCTTTGGCTGGGCCGGACAGGCAGCTGTACCCGGGGTGGTTTCCCCTGTATTGCCTGCACCTCACCACTTTTTCCTGACAGACAACGGCCATATTTCAGCACCAGAAAAATTGGGGATGTACCTGTTACCCTTCCCCTTGATGTACCTAAAGCATGGTTCGTAGGCATTTCAGGAATGTCGAAACTTGCCTGCCCCGAGAGACTGAAGAAAAATGCCGTTTCGTCAAAATGGATCAGTTGATTTATTTACTTTATGCTGCATTAGTTCGAGTAACTCTGGCAAATAACCTCTGGAGATATCATGCCTACCCTGATTGCAATCGACCCCTTTAACAGGATCGAAGGGGATTTGCGTATTGAGATTGAAGTTGAAGACAATACGGTGCATTCTGCGAAGAGTTCAGGCATCATGTTCCGGGGGTTTGAACGGATTATGTCCGGCAGGGCACCCATGGATGCACTGGTTATTACGCCCCGCATCTGCGGTATCTGCAGCGGCTCTCACGGTGTAGCTGCGGCAAAAGCCCTGGCCCAGGCCCAGGGGGCTGAAATGCCTGATAATGGTTTTTATATGAAAAACCTTATCCTGGGCATCGAGGTGGTCATGAGCCACCTGAGCCATTTTTATCTCCTTTTTGCCCCTGATCTGACCAATCAGCGATACAAAAACTTACGTGGATATGACACCGTAAACCAACGCTTCACTGCCATGAGCGGCTCTTCGGTTGTACTTGCCTTAAGGGCCAGACAAAGCGCCCTGGAAATTATGGGACTGGTGGGGGGGAAATGGCCCAACAGCCTTGCAATACATCCGACCGGCACCACCTCCACCATGAACCTCAGCTCTCTAACGAGGGCAATCGGCATCCTGAAGGAATTCCAGGACTTTATGGAAAAACGTTTCCTCGGCTGTTCCTTAAGCGAATGGCTTGATATCGACAGCTTTGACAAACTTTTAAATTGGCAGAAAAATGGCGCTCATAGTGACAGTGACCTGGGTCTCTTCCTGGCAATGAGCCTTGATGCAGGTCTGGACAGGATAGGCAAGGGGCCCAACAGGTTTCTGAGTTACGGCGCTTACGACCTGCCTGATGCTTCCACCTGGCTGCCGTCCGGCTATTTTGATGATAGGATGCACCCCTTCGACCAGACTCTCATCAAAGAACATATCGGATCATCCTTTTTCAGGGATGCAGTTGAAGCTCGGCACCCCCTTGATGGGGTTACAACCCCGCTGGCAGATAAAAGTGGCGCATACAGCTGGGCCAAGGCTCCCCGCTACGATGGCAAAACTGTTGAGGTAGGCCCCCTGGCCAGGATGATTATTGCCGATGATCCTCTGCTGACTGACATGGTGCGCCAGATGGACTCCTCTGTTATGACACGTATGTTTGCCAGGCTCCGTGAGATGTGCAGGATCACTAATGAGATGTCAGGGTGGCTTGAAAAAATCAACCCGGCTGAACCCTTTTATGATATCCCCTCCAGCCGTTTCACCTCGAACGGCATCGGCTTGACAGAAGCGGCACGTGGCAGCCTGGGGCACTGGATGAAAATTTCCTCCAACCTGATTGAAAATTACCAGGTTGTAACTCCTTCTGCCTGGAACATGTCACCCAGGGATGAAAACGGGCAACCGGGGCCGGTTGAGCAGGCCCTTGCCGGTGTACATGTGGCCGATGCCAATGATCCTGTCGAGGTAAACCACATTATCCGTTCTTTTGATCCCTGCATGTCCTGCACTGTCCATTAACTTCAACTCACTGGAGTTGCTGCAGCAAATGCTGAGTACTCAAACATTCTCCGAAATACTTGGTGCAGGCTTCAGGGAAGCCGTTGTCATTCTCTCCCGGGACCTTAAAATCATAAGTGCCAATGAGACATTTCTACAGGACAACAATCTCAGTCTGCCCGATATTGAGGGTAAAACCTGTCACGAGGTTCTCCAGAGCTGCATGAACTTCTGCAAGCAACAGAGCGATGAATGTCCTGTATACGAAGCTTTGTCAACTCAAAAGCCTGTCAGCGTTACCCACCAGGATGTCATGGTGGACACCGTCCCGCATCACTATAAAATTGATATCTATCCTGTCTTTGGTGAAAAAGAGGATGAAACCTATTTCCTGCACATCGCGCGCAACATAACCAACCGTATTGAAGAGGAACGCCTTAAAGACAACATGTGGATGGAGATATTGAGCCGCATGGAAAGCCTCTATGCAGCCATGGTGGAGGGTAATGAAAACATTGAAAATATACAGGGAGAAATTGACCAGCTCATTGAAATTGTCCCCCTTGCCGTTGTCGGCTGGGACCCGAAGGGGAAAATAACCCGCTGGAATACAAATGCGGAAATCCTTTTCGGCCGGTCGGCCACTGAGGTTTTAGGAAAGCCTTTTATTGATTTTTTTGCCAGCGGCAAATCCCAGGAAAAATTCACGGAAATTATGCGCATCCTGCAAATGGGTCAGACAGAGGTATATTCCCTGGCTGAAAACAGGACCGCTTCCGGGCACATTATATCGTGCGAGTGGTACCATAATGTCTATCAGTTCGACGCCAGGGGCGACATGTCGCTCTGCCTGTCCCTGGCCCAGGATGCAACCGAACGCTTAGCCACGGAAAAAAAAGTTGAAAAACTTGAAACCCAGCTTAAGGCAATCCTCAATGCCACCGGCGATGCCATCGTCGGCCTGAATAATCTCAGGCGCATAACCCTTTGGAACCCTGCGGCGGAAAAACTTTTTGGCTGGCTGTCCAGGGAGGTTCAGGGCCGCGAGATAGAGATGCTGATCCCTGACGATCTCCGAGAAAATCAGGCGCAGAAATTCCGAAAATTCCTTGCGGGGCAGGAGCAGAAAAAAGGCCAGAAGATCACCTTTCAAACTTCAGCCCTGCGAAGAGACGGGATCACTATCCCGGTTGAAATCACCCTGTCTTCTGCGCTCATTGAGGATAAACTCAGCGGCTTTGCCGTATTTCACGAAATCACAGAAAGAAAACGCACAGAAAAAATACTGCTGCAGTCGGAAAAAATGCGCTCACTGGGGGAGATGGCAAGTGGGGTTGCCCATGACTTTAACAACAGCCTGACAACTATCCTGGGTAATATTGAGCTGCTCAAAGAGAAAGGGATTGATAATGCAGTTGCCGAGAAACTTGCTGCCATTGAAAAGGCTGCCCGGCAGGGTGCGGAGACCATTGCAAACTTGCAGGGATTCAGCCGCTCTGCTGATGATGCTGCGCATAAGCACATTGAACTGCTGGCCTTAAAACCCCTGATTGAGGAGGTGCGAAATCTCACCCGCTTCAGGTGGAAAGACCTGCCCCAGAAAGAAGGTTATACCATTGATTTTACAATGGAAATTGAAAGCTCCCCTGCTCTGCACATTAATGGCTCCGGGTTTAAGGAAATGCTGACAAACCTAATCTTCAATGCTGTTGACGCCATGCCCAGGGGCGGGCATATCCATCTCAGCGTGAAACAACAAGAGGAAAAGGTTGCACTGATAGTGCAGGACAACGGTATCGGACTGGCAAAAGAAGATGCAGCTCACATTTTTGATCCCTATTTTACCACCAAGGGGCGAGGGCATGCCGGCCTTGGATTAAGCATTGCCAAACGCTTTGTTGAGCGTCACGGCGGCTCTATCACGGTGGAGAGCATCAAAGGAGCCGGCTCCACCTTTACAATCGAGTTTCCTCTACTCACTACTTCTGATCCGGCAAAAGTGGACATGATTAAAAAGTCCGCACAGCCTATCCATTTGCAGATTCTTGTCATTGATGATGAACCTCTTGTCCGGAGCCTTTTAAAGCAGGTCCTCGAAAATAGAGGGCATGCCGTGACGGAAGCCGGCAACGGCCAGGAAGGTGTACGCTGCTTTCGGGAAAACAATATTGACCTGGTCATCACGGATCATGGCATGCCTGTCATGAATGGTTTGGATGCCGCTTTCCGCATCAAGAAACAAAAACCGAAAACGCCTGTACTGCTCATTACCGGTTGGCAGACGGAAACCGATGCTGTTTTTCAGAAGCCAAGCTCCATAGATGAATTTATTACCAAGCCGTTCGATCTGGAAAAGATCATTGCTCTGGTTGAATATTATGGAGGTAAAGCAAAAAGTTTACAGCACCAATGAGAACAAAATGCCAGAGCCGCTGCATACTTTTCCCCGGTTTACTAGCAAACTTACCACGGTGGCCGGGAACTTTCCCGGCAGAACAGCAGCAATCTTTTTCCCTATCCTTCAACTACATCAGTATGTCAAAAAAGAAGCACTGAAATTACAGCAATCACTATAAGGGGCAGGTAGCGAAAAAAAGGTGGCGCCACCTTTTCAGGCGGAAGTGCTGCCGTGAGTCTGTTTGCGACAAAGAAGGAAAAGATCAGTCCGATAATTAATATTGCAATCTGCAGAATATGTATGGATTGCATATCCAACCTGAACGCTATCAGCGGGAATGAGTATCCCACCTGGTTTCCAAGAATAACAAAAAAATCAGCCGCATGGTTTAAAAGAGGTATAAGGCGGATGGCAATTTCATTTGCATAGATCAGGGGCAGCATTACCATAAAAAAAGTTGAACCAAACCCTTTGCCGGCATCTGTGTCAACCATACCGGTAAAGGCAACACCGGCAACAGCCACATGATAGGCGAACATGACCGCACCAAGCATAAGCAGCCCATATGTGAGTTCCATTGAACCGATGTATGCATCAAGGCGTTGCGGTATTGAGGTGAGAGCAAGCCCCCTGAAAATCTGGGTCCCCCAGAGAAGCGGCACAAAAAGGATCATGGCAATATCAGCCGAACGCGTATTCCAAAGCTCCCAGCCGGGCGGTCTCAAGTTGAACCGTACTGCCTCATTTTTACAGGCTTTCATGCAGTTGCCGCACAACACGCAATCCTGGTTGGTATCCATGGCAAAAGGGCCTTTTGACATGGAGCAGCCGGGCACATCATCTCGTCCTGTATAGCAGTCAAAGGTTGTGCATTCATGACTGCAGTAATTGTAATTCGCCCTGACTTCAACAATTGAAGCCCTGGCAAAAGTTGCAACCATCTGGCCCAGGGGACAGAAAGACCGGCACCAGGTCCTTCCTTCAAAAAAAACGGCAAATAGAACCGCTGAACCTAGCATGGCGATAAGCAGCCAGGCTGTTTCCGAAGGCCTCTCCCACATATCAAGCGCGGCCTGGGACCAGAAAATGATGGCCAGGCCGAGAGCACTGATGAAAAACCCCACATTCTGGTATTTGGAAGAAATTTTCCACCGTTTGATCTTCAGCTTTCTCACCAGATTACTGAAAAAGCCTATGGGGCAGAAACTGCACCATATTCTGGCGAGAAGCAGACAACTCAATATTAACAGCGGTTCCCAATTTGCCCACACCAGCAAAAGCGATATATTGGAATCAGGTGATGGGTTCCCCCAGATTCCCAGGATGACAACAAAAACAAACATAACGGCCACAACAATCTGCGGCACAATAGGATAAAAGGGGCTTTGGAAGAAATTACGGATAAATTTAACCGAGAGAAGATTAAAGGCATTTTTACCGGTTATAGGCACTTTCCCTATGAAAACATCTTCTGCCGCAATGAAGCTTCCCTTGGCCAAACTGATTGAGCGCGCAACGACCTCCTCAAGTTCTCTGAAATTACCCGGCCAGTTGTAAGCCATCATTTTATTCAAGGCCTGTGGGCCCAAATTCATCGAAGGCTTGCGCTTTTCACGGCCTATTTCTTCCAACAGAACACCAATAATCTCTTTCAGATCTCTTTTCCTGCTGTGGAGAGGTTCCAGCCGAACCTGGTCGGCTGCCAGATATTCGTAAAGTGTATTTTCCAGATTTAGATCATCGGTGACATTTATGATTATCCGGGTAGAAGCCTGGGCCGGACGTTCAGCCCCCAAGGGATAGAACATGCCGGACGTAATATATTCAAGCAGCATCCTTTGGACCTTGGGCTCGAGCTTTGAACCGTCCTTTATAACCAGGGTGCCTTTATGGGCCAGCTTCAAGAATCCTTGCCAGGGCACAAAGGAGCGGCCATACGTTTCAATATCATACCCGAAAAGGGCTCCAATCTGCTGCAGCTCGCGATAATAGACAGTCCCTTCTTCATGCTGCAGTCCCTTGGAAACAAAATGCGGTACTGCATCAGGATCAAAAATTATATAGGACCCCACACTGTCGTTACTATGCCTGAATATATGCTGGGCCACCCTTGACTTCATGGAACCGGGTTCGCCGACGAGCAGAATTGAACTTCCGGTGCGACAGATAGAGTCAATCTGGCTGCGGAGCTTTTGGGCCCTTTTTGAACTGCCGACCAATGGAATACAGGGGCGGGATTCCATTTTTGTCATGAGTTCACGGTAATGATGGTCCTGGTAGATCTGACTCTGCTCACGGCCCTCCAGCATTGCGTTGAACCATTTTCGTATGGCTGCCTGCGATGCCTCCGGATATTGCCTGTATAATGCGAGAAATACATCACGTGGAACTGCGAGAATGCTGCTTTTCTCCATTGATCTTGCTGTTACGAACCTGGAACTTTCAGTCAGCAGGCTCATTTCCCCGAAGACTTCCCCAGCCCTGTGAACGGCAAGGTCAATCTCTTTTCCCGTTTCTGGTTTGTGGGAAAGGCTTACGGTGCCAAGCAGAATGACATAAACAAAATCACTGCCCTCTTTCTGCCTGAAGATTGTCTCGTTGGCCTGGTAAACAAGCCTTTCTGACTTGGAATGGATTTGAGCAATTACGCTTTTGGGGAGAGAATAAAAAATGGCCGAGTTGGCGAGACGGTCTATATCCTGGAGCTTGAGAGCCTGCGTCAGGTCCTTCTTGGTGATGGCGCCTGCATCGAGCAGCAGCATGCCGATCAGCGGGTCATAGCCTTTTGTGCGCAGATTTTCCTGGCGGTCCAAGGCAACCATGACCGCTGTCTCATCACAAGCTCCTGCAGCCAGTAAATATTCACATAACTTTCTGGCCGGCTCCCTAACCTGTGTTAGAGATTGAAAATGTTTTTCACTATACGGTTCAATCATATCTGCCACCCCTTGCAAGGATGGAATTTCATAGATAGTTTATCTGATTTCCTTTTTTATTGCGAATTCATTTGTTTAAAGACATTACTCCCAGTAATGACCGGGCTGCTGTTAGCATCAGTTTTGATAATTCTGCTTGCGTCAATGTTTTTTCATGATAGCATTAATAATATTATTATATAGTTATACTGGTAATCCTAACTAAGATCAGGGGGAGCGTTATTCTGGTAAAAACTGGCATGTATGGAGAGAATCTATTGTCTCTCTTAGATTAATTATGGAGAACAGCTGTGAAGAGTATCGTTGTTGCCTGCAGCAATTGCGGCACAAAAAACAGAATACCTGCTGACAAGCAGCACCTTGGACCAAAATGCGGGAAATGCAAAGCGCCCCTATCCTTAAGCGCTGCAGCGGTTCCGGTAGAATTAGATGATTCCACCTTCTCAGGGTTCACTAGCCGGGCCTCAAAACCTGTTCTGGTCGATTTCTTCTCACCAACATGCGGCCCATGCAGGTTGCTCGCTCCGACCATAGATACCATGGCAAGAAAATTCTACGGCCGGGTTATTATTGCCAAGCTCGACACCAGCCGCAATCATATAACAGCCGCACAATACAGGATCAAAGGTGTCCCCACCCTGCTCTTCTTTAAAAATGGCAAGCTTGTCGATCAGGTAACCGGTGCGCTTCCCGAACAGGAGCTCACCCGGCTTCTTGAGGAATTTGCGGAGTAATAGCGACCACGGATTACTGCAGGCCCAGTTTTTGAAGTCTTTTTATAAAATCTTCACGCCCCGCAAAATGATGGGTCTGTAATCCTGCTGCTGCTGCCCGGTCAACATGGCCAAAGTTGTCATCCACAAATAGTGCTTCGCCCGCATTGACTTTTAACGCCTGCAGCGTATCAGCAAAAATCGTGGGATCGCGTTTTGTTTTGCCGAGATGGAAACTGTTGAAAACAGCATCAAAATTCTGGAAGAAATGATATTGCGAATCAAGCTGGTCAAGCCAGTCGGACTGATCGCTTAAAATTGCTGTTAGCAGTCCCTGTTTTCGCAGGTCCCTGACTGTTTCCAGCATCCAGTCCCGCGGAATAAAGCGCGAAAGAATTTCCTGCCGTAATTCTTCATCGGAAGCCTTGATGTTGCTATGTTTTCTGACTGCATTCCAATAGTCATTTTCTGAAGCGGCGCCGGTCACATACCCTGTGTTGTAGACAGCCTCGTTGGCAAGCTGGAAAAACCGTTTCCGGTCTAACCCGAACTTTTCGGCAATGGCACAGAGTCCCTGTTGGAATCCTTCTTCAGCCAGCACCCCGCCAAAATCGAGTAGAACAGCATGTATCTTCATATCCCTCCCAGACAATGTTTTGCAGCAGCTTTCCTGTCAGGCAAAAATGTTTATATTATTTACTTAATTTTTTGGATTAGTCCATCCGTTTAGACCATGCAATTATGGTCGCATCAGTGTACAAACAAGTTATATAGAGTATCAGAAGTAGTGCATCTGGTCTAGAGCCAAAAAGAATTAAGAAGTTCAGGATCAGATCTTATATCGGAACAATCACATAATGGAGGCAGCTCATGAATTTAGCAGGCAAAAAAGTATTCATCCTGGTGGAAACCATCTATAATGATCTCGAGTTCTGGTACCCATACTACCGCCTTAAAGAAGCCGGCGCCGAGGTGATTGTCGTGGGCCCCATGGGCGGCATGGTTTATAACGGTAAGGCCGGATTGCCTGTCAAGGCCGATGCCGGCATGGCTGATGTGACCGCAGGCGACTGTGACGGCCTGATTATTCCGGGCGGCTATGCCCCGGACCACATGCGCCGGCATCCGCAAATGGTGCAACTGGTCAGAGACTGCGTGGAGTCGGGCAAGATCGTGGCTGCCATCTGCCACGCCGGCTGGATGCTGGCCTCGGCCGATGTCCTGCACGGCCGCACCGTCACAAGTTTTTTCGCCATCAAGGATGATTTGGTGCATGCCGGCGCAACCTTTGTGGACCAGGAAGTGGTGGTTGACGGCAACATCATTACCAGCAGGACACCTGATGACCTGCCGCCTTTCATGCGAGCCATCATATCGGCACTGGCATAAGTGAAGCGATCAAGGGGGCATGGAATTGCGGGGTGTTACAGTAATGGTGTAATGGGTAAATAGTTGTTGATTTGATATTTTATTACTCCAGTAGTTGTCAGCAGTATTTGTCTGCAGGCAATACTCAAACACTCCAATTATTCATAATCTGATGCAACTGACTGCTGGCTGAATAAAAAAACTGAGAATAATCGCAATTTCAGCTTCCTTTGTGCGGCAGGAAAACTGCAGGCTATTTATTCTTGACAACTATAGCCTTTCGTTGTAGACAAACGGGTTTGTCGCATCTACATCTTCAATTTTTACAAAAATGTAATAAATTGACCTTTTAACAGTCCTTTACACGAAGCATTATCATCCTTAAAAAGGGAGATTTCTACAAGGAGAATATTATGTGCCGGCTAGCTCTTAAAACCGCCAGCAAACCCTTTTCACCTTATGATGTCCTGACAGCCATGGAGGCCATGCAGGAAGGATATGACGGCAGCGGCTTAGGCCTTGTCCTGCGTGGTGTAAAATTTACAGACTTTACCTACCGCACGCAGGACCCTATCCTTTCCGGGATTGCACACACAGAGGCAGCCTATCATCGACTGGACGCCTTTATGCAGGAAAAGGGATTTCAACTTAAATATGACCACGAGTTTGATGTTGACTTCAAGAAGATCGAAGCACAGGATCGTTATAAGTATTTTTTGCGGGTCTATAAACTGCCTGCCTCATGGAAAACCTATGCTGCCGATGAGGTAGAAGAGCAGTTGATGCTGAACCGTCTTGAACTGCGCAAAAACGGGGAAGACCACGGTGGCGACCTTACCGTCTTTTCTTTCTGGCCTGATGTGGTGACAATCAAGGAAGTCGGCTGGCCCCTGGGAATCGGTAAAGCCCTGCACTTGAACGATGACCGTATCGAGGCCCGGGTTGTTATGGCCCAGGGCCGGCAAAACACGAACTACGGCATCAACCTGTATGCCTGCCACCCCTTCTTTATCCAGGGTATCGCCACCATGACCAATGGTGAAAATACTGCCTATGTGCCTATCAAGGAATTGCTGACCGGAATGCACTATCCAGGTTATATAGGTTACCAGAGTGACTCAGAGGTTTTTACCCATATTCTGCATTATGTTCATAAACGCCTCAAACTGCCGCTTGAAACATATAAGCATGTAATCACTCCTCTGAAAACCGAAGAGCTGAATATGCATCCCCAGGGAGATTTTCTCAAGGGGATGCGCAATGTCTGTAGACGCATGATCATCGACGGCCCGAACTGCGTCATTGGTTCCCTGCAGGATGAAACCTGCATCATGGTCCAGGATCACAAGAAATTGCGTCCCGGCACTGTCGGCGGTAAAAAAGGTGAATGGGCCATGGCCTCGGAGATGTGCGGTGTTGACGCCATGATCCCGGACCGGGACCGTTCCCATGATTTCCAGCCCATGCGTGAAAATACAGTTATTATTCCTCCAGACCGCAAGGAGATGAAAATATGGTCTCAATTCGATCCATACCCTCTACCCCAAGTAGCTTAACCCACCTTGACCTGCAGTGGATCATCAAGCACCGCGAGGACAGGTGTACCCTGTGCGGCCGATGTACATCCGTCTGCCCCAAGGAAGCAATTTTTTTAACCTACCGGCGGCAGAGGATGCCGAAACTTGATATCCTCAAGAAAAAACGGAGCAGCGAATACCGTACCTTTACCGGCATCCGGCAGCGCACTGAGCCTGCAAACCGCTGTATCGGCTGCGGCATGTGCGCCACTGTCTGCCCTAACGAAGCCATCGGACCGGAACCAAACCCCAATGACCCCCGGGTCCGTCTCCTGCATAACGACAAGGGCGAGGCCTGGAAACGAGGCGGCAGGCGAAATTTTCGCGGCTCTCTTCTTGACAGGATCATGTTCACCCGCATCTCAATGTTGACCGACCCTGCCCTTGATGCCGGTCGTCACGAGTTCCAGTTGAATACCCTGCTCGGACGTGTGCTGTCCCCTGAAGAATTTCTTCGCCGTAAAGCAACCGGCGGATGGATACCGCCGGTAAGGGAAATCTTTCCCTTTATCATCGGCTCCATGTCTTTTGGTGCCCTGTCACCGAATATGTGGCTCGGCCTGCTCCAGGGAGTCGCTTACTGCAACGAGGTGCTGGGCATTCCTGTAGTCATGGCCACCGGTGAAGGCGGCTGTCCTCCCTGGGTTCTGAAGAGCCCCTATCTGAAATATATCATCCTGCAGATTGCTTCCGGTTATTTTGGCTGGGACGAGATCATCAGGGCCATCCCTGATATGCAGTGTGATCCTGCTGCCATAGAAATTAAATACGGCCAGGGTGCTAAACCCGGTGATGGCGGCCTGCTCATGTGGTTCAAGGTGAGCAAGCTGATCGCCCGTCTGCGTGGTGTCCCGGAAGGGGTTGATCTTCCTTCACCACCTGTGCATCAGACCCTGTACTCCATTGAAGAGTCGGTCATGAAAATGATCCAGTCCCTCTCCATGGCCTGGGGCTTCAGGGTCCCGGTCTATCCGAAAATTTCCGGCTCCACTTCGGCCAAGTCGGTTCTCAACAATCTGGTGCGCAATCCCTATGCTTCTGCCCTCATGATCGACGGTGTTGACGGCGGTACCGGAGCAGCCTACAACGTCAGCATGGATGCTACGGGTCATCCCATCGCCTCCAACCTGCGCGAGTGCTACCTTGACCTGGTCGCCCAGGGCAAGCAGAACGAGATCCCGCTTTTTGCTGCCGGTGGTGTCGGCAAGAACGGCAATGTCACCCAGAACGGCCTGGCCCTGATCATGCTTGGCGCTTCCGGTGTGCATATCGGCAAGTACATGATGCAGTCTGCAGCCGGCTGCCTGGGCAGCGAACAAAACCGCTGCAACGTTTGCAACTTAGGCATCTGCCCGAAAGGCATTACGAGCCAGAATACAAAACTTTACCGGCGCCTCGATCCAGATCAGGTTGCCGAGCGGGTCGCTGACACCTTTATGGCCATCAGCACTGAGATGCGAAAGGTCCTGGCACCGTTGGGCCGCTCCCAGAGTCTACCCATCGGTATGTCCGATGCCATTGGTATAGATGATGCTGCTGCAGCAGAGAAGCTGCAGATAAAATATATCTGTTAATTGTTCGCTTTGAGCCTATGAATGGAGCACAATCGTGAGTCCTAAGAAGAAGACAACCCCGAAAAAGAAAGCAACAAAGGTCCTGACAGTTAAGGGTTTAGACAGTAACGGCCAGCGTATCAGCTCCCAGAAATTTGAGGAGACAGTCCAGGCCGCGGCCCAGAAATCCAAGAAACTTGTCCTGGAAACATACGGCCAGCATAATGTGGGCGGCAGGTTGATGCCTCAGGGCGGCCCCTACCACCTGACAATCACGGGTCCGGTTGGCCAGCGTCTCGGCTGCATGGGACAGCCCGGCACCACTATTATCTGCGAAGGCCCTGCCTCTGATGACGTCGGCTATCTCAATATCGGGGCTGACATCGTTGTCCTGGGTGATGCTACCAACGGTGTGTGTAATGCCCTGGCTCAGGGGCGCGTCATGATCAAGGGATCCATCGGGGCCCGCGGCCTTACAATGACAAAGTGGAACCCTGACTATGAAAGGCCGGAACTCTGGGTCCTGGGATCGGTTGGTGATACCTTTGCCGAGTTCAACTGCGGCGGCATTGGCATTATCTGCGGTGTGGAACCCAAAAACCCGAACAATGTCCTGGGCTATCGTCCCTGTGTCGGTACGGTGGGCGGCTGGATCTATTACCGCGGTAAAACCGACGACACTTATTCCCGCACCAATGTCAAGGAAATCGAACCGGATGACGAGCAGTGGCAGTGGCTCATGGACCGCATGCCTGATTATCTCCAAAAAATCGGCAGACCAGAGCTTTTAAAAACACTTTCCAAGAGAAGAGAATGGAAACTTCTCATGGCCATTTCTCCGCAGGAGCGCGCCCTGATCTTTTCCGGCCCCATGCCCATGAGTGAATTCCGCTATAAGGTTTGGGATAAGGCCTTTGGCGGCGATCCTTTGCGCGACCTGGCTCCGGGCCTGGACCGCAGCCCCATCGGCCTCATCGAAACCGGCGAATTACGCAGGCGCCAGCCATACTGGGCCAACCATGAAAAAGCCGCGCCCTGCACCTTTTACTGTCCGGTGCATATACCGACCATCGACCGGCTGCGCCTTATTCGAGACGGGAAAATGGAGGAAGCTTACGAGCTGGTATTGAAACATACGCCCCTGCCAGGTTCTGTCTGCGGCCATATATGTCCCAATCTCTGCATGGAAGGGTGCTCACGCCAGACTGTTGACAAGAGTATCGATGTGGCCATGATGGGCCGGGCCATCAAAGATGCCCCGCCTCCAAAGACAGCGCCGAAGGTTAATAAGAAAGTCGCCATCATCGGTGGCGGTCCGGCAGGCATGAACGCCGCCTGGCAGCTTGTTCTGGCCGGTATCGAAGCCCATATTTTTGAAAGGGACCACAAGGTCGGTGGCAAGCTGGCCCAGGTCATACCGTGGGACAGGCTGCCCAAGGCCATCTGGGATTCTGAAATTGACCGCTTTCTATCAATGGAAAACATCCACGTCAATTTCGGCGTTGAGATGACAAAGTCAAAATTCAAGGAACTGCAAAAGAAATTTGATTATATCATCGTGGCGGTCGGCACGCATGAGCCGCGCCGCCTGTCTTTTCCAGGCAAAGAGCGTGTCATTGCAGCGCTTGACTTTTTAAAGTCAGCCAAGAGCGACAATCCCATGAAGGTCGGCAAAGAGGTCGTGGTCATCGGCGCCGGAAACGTGGGTTGTGACGTAGCTTACGAAGCTTACCAGCTTGGTGCAGAACAGGTTACCCTGGTTGATATCCAGAAGCCTCTGGCCTTTGGCAAAGAAAAGGAAGCAGCCGAGGCTCTTGGCGCCACCTTCCGCTGGCCGGTTATAACCAAGGAAGTAACCAAGGACGGCCTCGTAACGACTGAGGGTGACCTCATTCCGGCGCAGACCGTAATTATCTCCATCGGCGACATCCCGGCCCTCAAATTTCTGCCCGATACAGTGGAATGCCTGACAGTCGGTGGTGCTGCCTGGATCAAGACAGATGCAGCCGGACAGACCAGCGAACCCAATGTTTTTGCTGTCGGTGATGTCGAGCGCCCTGGATTGGCAACCAATGCCCTTGGCAGCGGCAAGAAATCGGCTGACTATATTATCTCGCATGTCCAGGGGAAACAATGGGTGCCCTTTGACAAGAAACTGATCGATTTTAAAAGCCTGACAACAACCCATTATATTCCGGATGTCCAGTGTGGCGTGAACGTTGAGGGTGAGGCATATCGCTGCCTTTCCTGCGGCAAGTGCCGGGATTGCCATCTCTGCGAGACCATGTGCCCGACCAGTGCCATCTCCCGCCGGGAGGTGCCCACCGCTGTTGGTTATGAATACATCTCCGACCCTGATAAATGTATTGCCTGCGGTTTCTGCCGGGATACCTGTCCCTGCGGCATCTGGGTCATGCAACCGTTTTAGTACCTGTCCATAAACGGTCTTTTTGTCGTTCCTGAACAGATACTTATATAGTTGTTTTAAAAGGGGGGTCAGATTCAAAATCTGTCTCCTTTTTTATTTTGCATATAGTTCTAACTTAACATAGTTAATAATGCCATTTCACGCTGCCGCGCAGCACAGCACAGAACGGAAAAGCGACTCGGCGGAGTGAAACGACATTCCGATGTCGCCCGTTCTTTGCGAACAGCACAGGGAAGTCCCGCAGAATACTGGACCAAGTGAACGGCTGCCCTTTCTTTTTGGTACTTTTTCTTTCGGGCAAACAGAGAAAAAGTACTACTATAAAAAAGAATTTTTTGTTTCTGAATCATGCCACATTTGAATAGTTGGATTATCAATTGAGCCTATGGATTTTTCTGCTGTTGCCAAGATCCTTTTTGTTTTCTTTGCTGTTCTTGCTGCCAGTCGTTTACGGATTCCTTTGGGTGTGGGGCTCATTGGCGGCGGCATGGCCCTTGATCTGTGGGCCGGGAAAAGTATGCAGGTTCTGCCTGCTGATTTATGGCAGGCCCTTATGCGCCCCGAACTTTGGCTTCTGGCCACAACCATCACCCTTATCATGGAAATCGGGCACTTCATGGCATCAGAAGAAAACGGCAATGCCATTGTTTCACTGGCCCGCCGCTATGGCGGCAGACATGGACAGGCGCTCAGCCTTGTTCTCATTCCAGCTGCCATCGGCCTTGTCCCCATGCCCGGTGGAGCACTCTTTTCCGCTCCTTTAGTGGGCCGGACTGCACAAATCAACAGCAATTCTCCTGAATGGAAAGCCGCCGTCAACTATTGGTTCAGGCATATCCTGGAATACTGGTGGCCGCTCTATCCGGTTGTTATAGTAACTCTGTCAATTTTTACCCTACCGACCTGGAAATTTATGCTCCTGCAGATTCCCTTTACCTTTGTAAGCCTCGCGGCCGGATATTTTTTCCTGCTTCGACACCAGACATTTTCTTTCAATACCGATGACCCTGCGGAACAAAATCCGGCCAGCATTGTGCAGGTTCTGCTGCCAATTGGCATTATTGTCGCTGCGACTCTTATACTTCCAGGACTTTTCCATAGAATGCTACCCGGCCTGAATCCAGCCTCCTGGAAACTTCTATCCATGCTGGCCGGACTTATTGCCAGCCTGATCATAATCTGGCTCCGCAGAAAAAATGATTCCCGTAAAATGTTTTCAGACCTAGCTTCCATGAAAACAGCGAATGTATTCATTACGTTGGCCGGTGTCATGATTTTTGAATCACTGTTGAATTCATCAGGGCTCATCCCCCTGGCCGGCCGAGAACTTTCAACAGGCCGGGTCCCCATTGGACTGATCATTGCATTTCTGCCCTTCCTCGCCGGCCTGGTGACGGGCATTGCCATCGGTTTCGCCGGGGCGGCCTTTCCCATTGTTGTTGGTTTTATCTCGGCAGGTGAGATCGGCATGCAGCCCATGGCCGCCCTGGTTCTGGCCTTCAGCATGGGCTACGCCGGCATGATGCTCTCGCCTGTGCATCTCTGTTTTCTGCTCACGGTCGATTATTTCAGTGCTTCATTTATAAAGGTCTATAAATATATCCTCCCCTGTGCCATGAGTGTCATGGCATTTGGTATAATTTTATATCAGATGCTGCAATCATTTTTAGGTTAATAAATGTAATGCCTGTTTATCAGCTCACGGATAAACTTGTTTTCCCCCCAGCCGAACTGGCGGAAAAAGATGGCTTACTGGCCATCGGCGGTGATCTTTCCCCGGCAAGACTTCTCCTTGCTTACAACAACGGCATCTTCCCTTGGTTTTCGGAAAGGGATCCTATTCTCTGGTGGGCACCTTCTCCACGACTTGTTATCTTTCCGGATGAATTTAAAATTCCTAAAAGACTCTCCCGTTTGATGCGGCAGAAAAAATTCTCTGTGACCATGGACACGGCCTTTCGACAGGTCATTGCTGCATGTGCAACAGTTGATGTGCGAAAGGGAAACAACACCTGGATTACCAAGGACATGATTACAGCATACAGTCATCTACATGACATGGGCTATGCGCATAGCGTGGAATGCTGGCAGGATGATGCACTTACTGGAGGGCTTTATGGCATTTCCCTGGGTGGATTTTTTTTCGGGGAATCCATGTTCAGCCTGCAATCGAACAGTTCGAAAATTGCCTTGGTTTCCCTGGTAAATAAAATGCTGGAATGGGATTTTGACCTGATCGACTGCCAGATGAAAACAACACATCTCGAACAGTTTGGGGCCCGGGAAATTCCCGGGCCGGAATTTCAGAAGCTGTTGGCAAAAAGCATGTCGCGTCCCACACGGACAGGGAAATGGCAACTTTGCTGATTCATACAAAGATCCGCATATAATAGTTCACATAACAACTTGTAATCATACCATTATTAACTTTTCGAAAAACTTTTAAGTGCTAAGCTTCTAGTTTCAACCGTGAAATTTTATATTGTTTATCAAATTCAACCGCCATTCCCTGATCATCCGTCCGTATCACCTTGCCACTTGTACTAATATTAATTCTTTCATCTTCTGGCATACTGCCAAATTCAGGCTGGCGCAGCAAAAGGTTCAGGTCAAGATTGGTGCCGATGGGAAACGGGCAGTCTGTAGCCAGAAAAACTCCGTCGCACGATATATCACGGGAAAATAGTACCGGTGGCTTGTCTGCTATTGCTTCATCTCGAACTTTCAACAAGGTTTCAATTCGGAGATCGAAGCGCTCAACCTTTCTCGTTTCCATCAGTGAAACCTAATCATTTGACTACTTCCCTTCTCGGTTTGCTCATCTGTTTTTTAACCATCCATCTTTCTTGCCACATTGCTAACAATTTTAAAACTTTCACTGACATTGAAGAGTTCAAGTTGTAATCCACCACCATACAACTGAACATATTGTCTCATAAAATCCCTGATAACTTGCGAGGCCGGTCTTTCTTGATTTTTGCAAATTTCTAAGAATTGATGATGTAGATTCGGGTCAATCCTAATCCGTAACGCAGATGTTTTGTTCACTGAATCACCTTTGTTATTTTGTTGCAACATTGGATACACATTGTTGCAACAATAAATTTAACTGGACAGTTTGTCAATCGAATAATCTTATGACAGGCGTCAATAAGTAAAGAAGGTCCGGTGGAGAAGGTAGGATTATGGATTAATGCAACTGGATGTTTTTAATGAATATCAATTTGTATGATTAGCTTTTCATGTATGACATGAAGGAGTCAATATTAAAATTGTGGGAAACAAGAAGGAACTATCCTGCCTCTTTTGTCAGAAAGTCGACATACCAGTTGCTTCCATCCAGCGATACTGCAACCGGCGAAGAAATGAATTATCCGCATATTCAATATAATCAACACTGAATTCTCTGCCGTCAATATTACTCCACAGCAAATCAACATACTTTCTAACATCCTGAAATATTGGTGTGGTTTTTGGCCCGCGTATTGCTATATCTGTTTCCAGGTTCAGAGCTTCGAGGTTTCTCCTTGTAAAATTTGCCGATCCCAATATTACTGTGCTCCGCCCTTGTCTGTCTTCTGCCAGAAACATTTTGGTATGTGACTGTTCTCCGTGGGTATTGCTCCACCTGACCGGGATACCAGCCTTAACCAATTCACCGGCCACTTGCCTGTTGGGGATGCCGTTTTTCTCCCTGCCGAATGCATCCTTGTTGGGATCAAGAAGAACTCGAACTGTTGCACCGCGACCATGGGCCTTTTTCAGGGCGCTAATAATATCTCTATCCGAAAGGTAGAATGTTAGCATTGCCAGTTTGTCCCCAACGCCTGCCTGACTTAAGGCTGCAATAAGAACATCCTTGATTTTTTTTTCTGTGACTATCTGAATCGTTGTTTCGGTATCAATATTTTGTAAGTTTCCAGCTGGATATAGAGGCAAAGTGGGCCCACCGGAAAAATCAAGTACTGCTTTCTCGCTTTGCAAAAGGTCAAGCACTGCCGGGCCTGTAAAGTATAGTGCCACATTTCCGTGGACACTGCTCCCATCATGCGGATTGGCTGAAGTTACGAGAGCCGATAAGCCTTCAGCACCATCACATATTATGATTTTGCGGTGATTGGCCTTGAAATTAAATAGGGCCAGATAACTGCGCAGGGTAACACGGCCTTTTCCGAACGGATTTGGTAAAAGTCCGCCGGCACTGTTGCCAAAAGGCTTCACAAAAATACGCCAAAAAGCTGAATAGGCAGGGTTGCTGTCCCGCAGCCGCTCAAGGTCAGTAAATACCACCTGGATGTTTTCAGCTTCCATTCTTGAAAAATAAATGCTTTCCATGCCGTTATAGACCGTATTTATCGGATCTGTGATGACCACTGTCAGCATTTCAGGATATTTTGTTTTCTGGGCCACAAGCGCATCGGTAACTTCCTGTGCAAGTCTGCGATAGGGTGCCTGTTCTTTGCCGATAAAATCATTAAAGAGAAACATATCGAGCATGATAAAATCTCTTGCACCATTAATCATAGTCAGAACCTGATCAAAAATTTCCTGTTGTGAGTGGCGCCTTCCCTCAACATCGACCCATGTCAGGTCCTTGTAAAAGGCTATCTCGTTAACCTGCCTTATCTGGCCTGCAAAGGAAAGTCCGACGGGTAAGGGTTTAAAAACGTTATAGCCACCGACACCTACTAAAATAAAAGTGCCAATGATTATGAAACCAAGAAGAAAACGTTGGCTTTTTGTTTTCCAAATTTGCATCATTGAAGAGCCTGTCTGCGATTATTTTTCAACATTCTGTAAACTATACGCAACCATTTTCCTTACATTTCATTCGAGTGAAGGGGTATTACTCTTAACGCAAAACGAATTTCAGTTGTACTACATTTCCGGTTTAAAATGTTTTACGACTTTAGGTATAAAAAAAGAGCTGATAAACAAAAGCAGAGAGAGCAGGCTCTTCCAACCCCAAAGTTTTTGCCACTCTCCGTTACTCCAGACCTCTGTTATGGTGGCAAAAAAGAATGTCATAACAAATCCCCCGGCAAGTATGCCGAAAAACGTTCCCCAGAAAAACTGCGCAAAGCTTACCCTTGTCAAGGCCATACCGAAAAGCACTGCTCCAATCCCGGTGAAAAGAGTTGCGGGCAGGAAAAGACAAATTCCTGTGGCATAGGCGAGAATGAATAGTACAGGAGCCATGGGGCCGCTCTTATCAATAAATTCTTTTAACGCTTGGGGATGCAGATATTCCGCTAGAGGAGTAAACCGGAACAGCAGGATGACAGATATGATAAAAATGACAAAAAGAAACGCTTTTATTGTTGGAGAAGAACTTTTTTTATCAGGGCTCATGTTTTAGTGGCTCTAAAGAGTGCAGCAACCGTAAACCCAGAGGTCCTGAAGCCTGTTTCTCCCAGAAACTCAACATTTGAAAAGCCCGTCTGCTGCATTAAATCTATCTGATCCCGTACCGGGATCGTGCCGCCTATTCATTGGGACCAGGCTTCGAGGCTTCCGGCAAGCGTATCAGGTAATTCCTTTTCCAAAACAACATCGGCAAACTGCAGCTTTCCCCCATTTTTCAGTACCCTGAATATTTCCTGAAAAAGTTCCTGCTTACATGGGGAGAGATTTATCACACCATTTGAAATGACAGTATCAAATGTATTGTCGCTATATGGGATTTCATCTGATGAAACGTGAATCAGCTCGATACTGCTCATACCGCACCCGGCCAGATTCTCTCGGGCGCGGTCAACCATTTCCCTGGTCAAATCAATGCCGCAGACCCTGCCGGACTCACCAGCCAAACGCTTTGCAACATAGAGGTCAAATCCTGCGCCACTTCCTATATCAAGGACATTACTTCCGGGAAGAATTTCTCCTACAGCAAAAGGATTGCCGACACCGCAAAAGGATCGTAACAGTGATGCAGGCGCTTCAATGATAAAAAGCGGATTATACGCCAAGGCCTCCGCACCAGCCCTGCCTGTTGGATATTTAAATTTTCCCTCAGAGGAGATTGCCACTTCCGCATATTTCCGCCGGATGGCATCCTGTATTTTTTGCGGGTCAGGTGGAGAAAGGTCACTCGTATCATTTGGGTTGATACAATCTTGCTGACGACCGCCAGTTTCACCTGGAGGCGGTCAACCTTTTAAGCCTTTTTCCTTTTTCAGCATATCAAACATGGAACACCTAAATGTTTTGAAAATCATTATGCGAGATTCAGATTCCCTGTCAAATCTTCCACATTGTGACATATTATAAAATAGCATTAATATTATCAGCTTTCACCATAAATTCCTACACAGTGGCTGCTAGAAGGCAAATAAAAAACCCCACCATTTCTGGCCGGGTCAACATATCCACCATACATCTTGCCCTTTTAAGAATGATTCACGAGGTCAATTGAAGCAGTTATTGATAGTTTAAACTGCTGCCAATCCATAGTCTTTTCTAGTTGCCACTTTCAGACATATCAGCAGACACTTGGACTTATGTTGAAGCTCAAAAATATTTAATCTAAAGCAGGATCTGATAGTTAACCCTCGACTGCGGTTGCTCAGGTTGTTTGCCACCGGGGGTAATATCACTTCTTCTTGTATGTTTATCTATTATATTACGAACCGGTCTATTTTGCATAGAAAAGGTCTGTTTGGTTAAACTTAGTAATATTGGGCAAAAGATATGAAATGTTAATTAGAAAGTTTTTGCCGTCCTGTAGGTTTATGTGCTATAGAAAATCATTACCAACTCCCAAAAGTGAGGCTTCTATGAAAAAACTTATACTGTTGATATTTGTTATCTTTCTTTTTGTTTTTCCTGCCGCAAATGGTTTCGGTGCTACTATCAAAACTCTTGAAACAACGAAAGATAAGGGATATACCACCCCTGTTGTTTACGAACAAGACTGGGAAACTGTCTATGCTGCTGTCAAATATGTCTGGCGTCATAGTGAGAATAATGACATTTCACAACAATATGGACTTTCTGTGGTAGATTATGCAACTGAAGATAAAGCAATTTATGTGACTTACCCCACGAGTGGTTCCACAGAAATAGGGATTTTTTTTAAACCGTTACGCAACAATCGAACTAGAGTTGATTATGTATATGATGGTTCTATTCAAAGTGTATTTAAGAAAGGCATAATAGACAGCATTGTTGATGAAGTGGCTTATTTCCTAGCACATAATCAACAAGAATATCGTGAATACACTCACAAATTAAAAGAACAATGGCTTAAAGAGCAAGAAGAAGAGAAAAAGAAGAAAAATAAATCTATCTTTGAATGAAAACACCATTTGCCCACCACGCTAAATCTATTCAATTATCAAAGATCAATATTTAAATGCTGATCCTTTTTGACTGGGCCTCTCTGGGCCATAGGTCATTAAGGGTGCAGACACCCCGCAGGGGCTGTATACCCGACCCTATAC
>Ga0210140_1000039_pt1 | contig 23446 bp, 22 predicted proteins | sample China_Bullhead_C_3_FD_184858 | JGI IMG/M metagenome (GOLD analysis project Ga0210140, IMG submission 184858) | Wetland microbial communities from San Francisco Bay, California, USA, that impact long-term carbon sequestration -... | ecosystem: Environmental > Aquatic > Marine > Wetlands ...
TTATATTTGGCACTTACTGTTATAGGGTGCTGCCCCGGGAAAGCGAACCGGATATCACCATACCCAACGTCTTTGTTTCCACCAGCTATAAGGGTGTTGCCTCCAAAGATATCGAAACCTCCATCACCATCGAGATAGAAAAAAAGCTCAAGGGACTTGAAGGGGTAAAGAAAATCCATTCCGTCAGTTCTGAGGGCCTTTCTTCAATCAATATTGAGTTTATCACCGGTACCGATATAGATGATGCCCTGCAAAAGGTGCGGGATCGTGTGGATGAGGCCAAGAATGAATTGCCGGCTGACCTGGAAGAGGACCCTTCTGTTTTTGAGGTAAACTTCTCGGAACTCCCCATAGTTGTCTTTTCGCTTTCTGGTACCTGCGGTATTGTCTGCCTGAAAGAAATTGCCGACGATCTCAAGGATGATATCGAGGCCATCCAGGGTGTTCTTGAAGCCGAAGTAACAGGAGGGATCGAACGGGAGATTAGAGTTGAGGTCTTCCCGGAAAAACTTGCCTATTACAATATTCCGATATTTGCCCTGCAGAATGTTGTTACCCAGGAGAATAGAAATACATCCGGTGGTGTAATCCGCCTGGGAGAGGGACGATTCCAGTTAAGGGTGCCTGGCGAGTTTGAGAGTCCGGATGATATCTACCATCTGATTGTCGGAACCCATAAGGGACAGGCAGTTTATCTTAAGGATGTGGCCCGTGTAATAGACGGTTTTAAGGATGAGACCAGTCGTTCAAGGTTGAATGGCAGGGAAGCTGTCAACATCATGGTCAAAAAGCGGGCTGGTGAGAACATCATTGCCATCACCGATGGTGTCGATGAATTACTGGAACGTGTTCAGCCAACATGGCCCAAGGGTACTGAGATTACCAAGCTCATGGACAAGGCCAAGGATACTCGAAACAAGGTGGCAGATCTTGAAAACAACATTCTCTCCGGCCTCGTTCTTGTCGTGTTTGTCATTCTTTTTGCCATGGGCATCAGGAATGCAATCCTTGTGAGTCTGGCCATCCCCTTTTCCATGCTTCTTTCATTTACCGTTCTTTATCTCATGGATATTACCTTGAACATGGTTGTTCTGTTCAGCCTTACCCTGGCACTTGGTATGCTGGTGGACAATGCCATTGTTATCGTTGAAAATATCTATCGTTATCTCGAGCAGGGTGTGCCGCGACTGGAGGCCGCCCAAAAGGCGACGTCCGAAGTGGCGTATGCAGTCATCGGCTCCACCATGACAACACTTGCTGCATTTTCCCCCATGCTCTTCTGGCCCGGGATCATGGGTGAATTCATGAGTTACCTGCCCCTGACCCTGATTGTCACCCTTTCTTCCAGTCTGTTTGTTGCAATGGTAATCAACCCGGCCCTGGCGGCCATCTTTATGAAGGTCAGGCCTGCAAACGGAAAAATATCAGAAACAGGGAAGATCAAAAATCCAAGTGCAGAAGAAATTGCTAGGGCTGGAGAAAGTCCTGTTGCAATAAGCGGGCCTGTACTCACAGTGTATACAAAGTCACTGCAGCAGGCTTTTAACCATAAAATAGTTGTCATCTTAATGGCTGTCTGTGTTCTTGTGCTTCTTATTCAGATATGGCTCCTCAGTGTTGGCCTTGAGAAGCCTGTGGAATTTTTTCCCAATATTGAACCAAATGCAATGTATGTAAATCTGGATACCCCGGAAGGTGCAAGTCTGGAATACGTTGATTCCGTTGTGCGCCAGGTGGAAGAAGCCGTGAATGGTGGTCATATAGTTCCTCAGGATTTCGGATCGGCATTAGATCAATATATGGCCTCGTACGAACCGAAGGAACATGAGAAAAAAGATGGCAGGAAGTTTTTCGGCCCGAGCGATATTGCTAATATTGATTATATCTATGCCAAGTCAGTAGTAACATCCGGGCCCGGCATGATGTTTGACCCCAATGCCCCGAACCATGTCGGCATTCAGTTTATTGATCTGGAAGACAGGATCAGAGCCAGTTCTGAATCCATGGAAAAAATACGTGAGCGGGTGAAAAATATCCCAGGTGCCAAGATCACGGTCGCTGAACAGGAAGAGGGGCCGCCAACCGGGGCAGCGATCAATATTGAAATTGCCGGCGATGATTTTGAGATTTTAGGGGGCATTGCCAAAACCATACGGGAGTTGATCGCAAATGTTCCTTTTGTTGTTGATATCAGGGATGACTATGTGGAAGGCACCCCCACGGTCCGGGTAAAACTTGACCGTCAGAAAGCAGCCCTTTTTGACCTTACTACATCTAATATCGGCACCGCGCTGAAAACCGCCTATAACGGTCTTGAGGTTTCCACTTACCGGGAGGGAGATGAGGATTACGATATCACCGTTCAGCTTTCAGATACAAGCCGCAGAGTAACGGACGTGCTCCGGGAACTGATGCTGCCGACTCCATCAGGAAAAATGGTACCGCTGACAACCCTGGCGCGTATTGAGTTTGCTGGAGGACTTGGGGATATAGTCCGTATAAATCATGAACGTGTTGTGACTGTAAAGGCCAATGTTGATGAGAATAAAATTCCCGGTCCGGTAGCCAGGGCCCAGGCGGAAGAAATGTTGAAGAGTTTCCCCATGCCTCCGGGGTATCGTCTTACCTTTACAGGAGAGTTTGAATTTCAGAAGGAGTCTGAGGAGTTTCTTACAAAGGCCTTTGCCATAGCTCTTTTCCTGATATTTTTAATTCTGGTAACCCAGTTTAACTCTGTGGCGCAGCCCTTTATCATCATGACAGCAGTTATTCTTTCCCTTGGCGGTGCCTTTCTGGGATTGACCGTTATAGGTTCTCCATTTGGTATCATTATGACAGGTGTCGGCGTCATCTCCCTTGCAGGTGTCGTGGTCAACAACGGTATTGTTCTGGTTGACTATATTAACAAGCTCCGGAAGCGTGGTTATGAATTGCGCGAAGCGGTGGTGGCTGCCGGGGCGACCAGATTGCGTCCAGTGGTTCTGACAGCCGTAACAACCATTCTTGGTTTGCTGCCAATGGTGACCGGGGTTTCATACGATTTTCACAAGTTGGCGATCTCGTGGGTAAGCGAATCAAGCCAGTGGTGGAGTTCCATGGCAATTGTGGTCATCTTCGGCCTGATGGTTGCCACCTTCCTGACCCTGCTGGTGGTGCCTGTCCTGTACGTTTTGATTGAAGAAAGCAAGGGCAAGTTGGCAGTTTTTCGAGCGCGGCTGAAATCCTATATTCCCGGTAGTTGAGAACCGGAAAGGGAATGTGTTTGTGAGCAGCCCCATCTTTGACAGTGAACGTATCAACGGGTGACCAGGTTCCAGGCATTATCATGGAATATTTGATGGGGTTTGAATCTTGCCTTATAGCTCATTGCATTCACACCTTCAATCCAGTAACCGAGATATATGAATTTTATTTCTTTCTGCTGGCAGAATTTAATGAGATATAAAATATTGTAGGTTCCGGGACTTCTTTTTTTTTCTGCAGGATCAAAATAAAAAAAGACAACATTGAGCCAGGCAGTGCTTAAATCGACAATGGCGACACCTATCAGTTTAGACCCGGTGCGGTAACTGAACTCGACGGTGTTGGTTATGTTGTTGAGGAAGAAACCTGTATAATAATCAAGCGGAACACTTTCCCGGCCGGGGTATCGGGAAGCCAGAAATTTTTCCAGCAGCGCCAGATTCTCCTCACTGCAGGTGAGAGGGTTAATTTCAAGGGTAATATCCTGGTTTTTCCGCAAGACCCTTTTTTGATTCCGGCTCGGTATAAATTCTTTGGGGGTAATACGGAGAGGAATGCACGCCTTGCACCCGGAACAATGCATATTATAGATGATATTACCGTTACGACGATAACCGGATGCGAGGTATGCATCCATGACAAAATCAGGAACGGTGTCAAAGAGGGCCTGGTTGTAAACAGCCTGAAATGGAAGACCATAGGGGCATTCTATCGAAGAATGGACAAAATGCTGTTGCAGTTCATCTCTAATGCGTTCCGCTTCCTGGGAAAGGATATCCTTGTTTTCTGCCATGTTGTAGCGGTATCAGTCATCCTGAAGGACAGGTTGTTTCTGTAAGCGCTTGTAATAGAAATTCTGCCCGTAGAGGACGGATACCGGGTTGTGGCCGGCAACACGATCCTTTACCACAAGGGTGGTGACAGGAGCGTCGCAATACTTGGTAAACAGGATATCGTGGCCCACGCAAAGTCCGACTATGATATTAAGGTCTGTCCCGGCCCGATTTAAAAGCCTGGCCTGGGCTACTGGATTACAGGCGGGTTCAAAGGTGTTGGGACGCACTTTTTCTGCCTCGGTGAGTCCAAGTTCCAACTTGTCAATGCTGCCTGACTTGCAGCAGACACTGACCGGCTTGAAACCCTGTGCCTCCAGAATAGCAGCCAAACGGTTTGTTTCATCCAACAGGCCGATACAGGTTGCCATGCCTATCTTTTGGTACCCCATAAGCTTGGCAAAGGCTATTGTATCTTCCACCCTCGTCCAACGGGCATTTATCGCATCACTTCCGGGTATGGGTTGGTAGCAGAGGCCTTCCACCTTGGCTGCAACGCTGGCCATCCTGGCATCTTCAGCATCACCCTTATAGAGCTCAAAGGATTCCTTAATAATGTCGGAATGGTCCCTTGTAGGGCAGTTACCCGGTTTGGCCGGTTGGTTTTCCGGGTCAACACTCCAGCAGTTGGTGCTGCCACTTTTACGCCAGGCAGCGCTGCATTTGCTGCAGGTAAAATCAATTTGTTTGCTCATGGTAAATTACTCCTTTGGTCCTGTAAAAAATATTATTTACTGCTTATTAAAACGGCAACCGTCTTCGTGGCTTCAATTTGCTCCATGGCGATCCTGATTGCTGCAGTCAGAGGAATCGAGAGCAGCATGCCCGGGATACCCCAGAGCCATCCCCAGAAGATGAGGGAGAAAAGCACAACAAGTGGGCTTAAATTCAAACCGCGTCCCATTAATTTTGGTTCCAGGACATTACCGACCAGGAACTGAATGCAGAGAAGCAGAATTGCAATAACAAGTGTTTTGCTGATTGATGCAGACTGGAACAAAGTGATGGCAATTGGTGGCAGGGTGGCAACAATTGAACCAATGGTTGGTATGAAGTTTAAGATAAAGGTCAAGACCCCCCAGAGCAGGGCAAAGTCAACACCGGCTATGGTAAGAACAATGGTGACGAGAGCTCCGGTTAAAAAGCTGATAAGGGTTTTTAAACCCAGATACTGTTGAACTGAATTGTTGATCTGTTGCAGTGATTTTAAAATAGGTTCAGCATTTTCCCTGCCGAGCTGATTTACCAACCGCTTAGTAAAAGATTCACGCTCAGCCAGGATAAAGGCCATAAACAGCACTACCCACAACACATTACCGAGAAAGGAGAAGAAGGAGCCGCTCAAGTTCTGCACGAGGCGGGGAAAGGAGAATCCGCTCTGTTTGATCTTGCTCAGGAACGCATCCATGGCCTCATTAGCTTGGACCCGGGAGATATCGAATCGTGAAAGGATGATGTCAGCGTATTCCCAGAATTTTGTTTCGTATGCCGGCAATTGCGCCTGGAAGTCGGCGACGTTGAGTACCACGAGTTTGCCGAGCATGTAGATGAAAAGCAGCACGAGCCCCACAACCAGTATTATGCGCACAAAGCCCGGCAGCCTGAACCGTTTCAGGAAATCCAGGGGGATGCCGAGGGCATAACAGGCAAGGATGGCGAAGCACAGCGGGATGAAAAGAAAAGAGAGGCTCTGCAGGATAAGTGTGACGAGTACGACCAGCAGCAGCCAGGAGGCTGCAACTGTTACATTGAATTTACTTCTTTCACTGGTAGAGTTCATGTCTGTAAACCGGCTGTCACGATCTGTGCCATCTGTGCACCCATGAATATAAATTAAATTTGTTTGTTAAATCAATGAATTAATCTGTGCAGCACTATTTAGCTCCATGCAGCGGCAGAAAATAGTGTGGACTGCTGCCGTGAACAACAGTTCAGGCCTTGTTTTCCAAAAGGGCAGCCCTGCTGAACCGTATTTTAAGTGCCATGCTCATGCTGAGGCCTGTTTTTTCAGCAACAGCTAAGATTTTCTGGTATTTGCTTGCAGAAACATGCCAGGCCGGTTCAGCATAAAGCAGTTTTGCTGAAGGCTTGAGAATTGCCTTAACTTCTTTGAAAAAAATTGTGGGATCCGGGACTTCGTGGATCATCCAGAATGCCAGGCCAAAGTCAACAGGAGTTGTAACGCCGATTGCGGTCGGGTTAGCGCGCTGTGGAATAATTCGATGCGCCAGCCCTTTTCCTGTGGCCCGTTTCAGCATAATATCAAGCATCTGCTGCTGCAGGTCAGCAGCGATAACCAGCCCTGTATCCCCAACAAGCTCAGCCAGCCCCAAGGTAAAGAAGCCCATGCCACAGCCAATATCAATGGCAGTCATTCCTTCTTTCACATAGGCGGAAAGAATTTCCCGGGGGTTATGTATCAATCGGCGCAAAGGATTATCAAAGCTGTAGGCAAGCCACCAGGGACAGACATGATGATTGGACATGACAGTAATATTAATGATTTGTTTTATAAAACTAGAGGGTTATTTCCCTCGGATCTTGCGGGGAGTTCACAACTTTCCATTCCTGGGCTTCTTCGTCAAAATCGGCAATTTTCTCCAAAGGTGTTTTAAGGTATTTTCCGTATCCTTCAGCTGCCACTGAACCGTCATGCAGTAATAATTCCCCGGTGCCCTCAAAGAATCTGCTGCTGTTTTGGGTAATTCGGCCGACTACACGCAGTTTCTCATCCAGGGGTGCTGGTTTTTTGAAACGGATCTGCAGATCTATGGTGACACCCCAGATTGCTCCTTCAGATTGTATCATGATAGCACGGCCAATTGTTTCATCGAGTATGGTTGAGATAATTCCTCCATGCAAACGGCCGGGATAACTCTGGTGTTCCTTCCTGGGTTTGAAGATTGCCAACAGTTCGTTGTTATCAAGTTCATAAAAGTTCGTGTGCAGGCCAAACTGGTTTTTCAACCCGCAGACCAGGCACATTTTAGAGTTGGGCTGTTTGCCAGTAACTTTAAGGAGCATAGGTATTCCTCGGCTTCATTCATTATTTTTTTTGCAACGTACCTTTAATAATATCATTCATATCCTGAACCACAGAGACTGTCGGACAGAGCAGCTCTTTGACATCACTGCGGAACTGCATCTTATCCTTGGGGATATGTGTCCCTGAAACGATCTCAAGATCGGGATAAGCCTGTGCAATGACTGCCTGGTATTTATTCAGAAAAGGGCAGAGCGCAGTCATGCAATAAGAAAGATGCAAGGCGTCAAGCTTATAGTCTGCAAGGGCCTTGACCCGTTTCAGGATTTTTTCAGGCGCTGCCAGGGTAGGGCAGCCTGCACAGTTTATAATGCCGATAAGATCCAGTTTTTCGTCATTTTGATAACGCTCAAAAAAGCCTCTGCGTTTCCTCATGTCCCCTAGGCAGACTACGGAAGCGCAGTTTGTATCCTGGGTGCAGTTTGAACATGTAAGTATACCTATACGAGCCATTTATGCCTCCTTGGGGTGCGCCTCATTCGGGTCATTTTTTTGTTCATCAATCTCTGCCTGGGCTTTTAACTCTGCCTGATGTTCAACTATTGCTTCCTGGTGCGCCTGGTCACCTGCCTTCCCAGCATAGCGCCGATCAAGTTCTTCAAGCCGTGGCAGCGGCCCATACATGACCAGGACATCTCCTGCATGAATTCTGCTTATACCTTGCGGTGCCCCAATATAAAGGCCGTTTATTCTCTGGATTCCCAGAATAAGGACCCCTTCGCTGGACAGCCCTGCCTCAATGAGTGATTTGCCGCTCAACCAGTCATTTGGCTCCATCTTCATTTCCCATACGGCAAATTCATTCTGCAGGTGCAGGATGGCGACATAATCCTGGACATCGAGCCGGGTCCACTTCTTTAATCCCCAGGCAATTATGCGGTTCAGGTTGCGCTCCACGAAATGGCTTACTGCAATGACCCATAATAGACTGAGACAGCCAATAAACAGCAGGACGTTCCGTAGCCAGTTCTCTGAACCTGCAGTACTGAGCAGCGAGACTATGACGGTTGCCACCACCGTTGCAATACCGATATTGCCAAGCAGCATGATGATCATGATGATCTTTCTCCGCACCGGGTGATTCATGATCAATTCGGATTCGGTGGTGGTATAGCCTACCCCGGAGAATGCAGAGCGTGCCTGGAATCGGGCTGCTTCACGGGAGAGTCCGGTAAGCATTAAGGCCATTGCCGCAATTCTTGTTACCAGAAGAGACAGGATTGCAATGGTAAAAAGAGAAAAAATTGCGATCATGTAAGAGACTTTTCTTGTCTGTTCAAAGTGATTTTAACCATGAGCTTAGCAGCGTGATGATAATACATATTTTTGTTGGATTTATTTAATGTCCAGTAACTGCCTGTCGTGAATTCTTGTCAGCAATAGAAGTGCCAGTATGGTTCCGAGCAAGGCAAGTCCCATATCTGACTGGGTGTCCCAAATGTAACCCTGGGTGCCCAGGAAGGCCTCTGCCGCTGCTCCGGAGAGCAGGGCGGCCCACCATTCGATCAACTCATAGAATGCACTAATTGCCAGGCAGATGCAAATGACGAGAAAAGCCAGCCAGCTTTTTTTTGAGAGTATTTTAAGGCGCAGCAGGATTTCCCGGGCAATAACTGCAGGTATGAATCCCTGGGCCAGGTGGCCGATCTTGTCATAATTATTCCGAGCCATGCCGAAATTATCCCGTATCCAGTCAAAAAGAGGGACCTCGGCATAGGTGTAATGTCCGCCGACCATGAGTATAATACTGTGGACCAGAATGAGAAAGTAGGCAAGGGGGGTTAGGCGGAATCGGTTGTAGGTGGCAGCCATTACAGCAAGACCAACGAGGGCGGGAAATACTTCAAGAAACCAGGTAAAATAATCTTTTGGATCAATGGCAGACCATATAAGCACGACAAAGTAGACAAGCAGCCAGACAATTTTCATAATGCACCAGGAAGATTGTTTGCGGGTGTCTGCAGCATCTTTTTCAGGGGGCAAACAAAGCGAACACCTTAACCGTTTTTGAAATCTTTGCGAAAAGACTTACCCGCCTGCCAGGCTTTTCCAAACGCAGGTGCCTGGCGGCCAGAAAATGTTATCAGGCATGCGCAAAACAAAGGGCTTGATCTTTTCAACTTATTTGCCTAACAGCTGCGGCCAGTTTTTGTCCGCTTTCTGTATATATCCTTGACGGTCGTTGTCCCACATTTTTTGTACGTCCTTGTTGAGATTGAGATAAAGTTTGCCGTCAACTATCGACCAGGCTTCAGGGTCTATGTCTGCCGTGGACCCACGGCTAACAGCATAGGCTCAGTAACCTCCGTATTGCGGGGCGTATTTTTCCGGGTTTTCCTGAAACAGGGTGAGGTGTTCAGTGTTGGCAAAGAGCCACTTGGCATTTTTCCATTCGAACTGGAACTCTTTTTGTCCTTTAACGGGCAGCCCCAGCGTGAAATATGCTACAGGATCATAGCCTTTGAGGGCAACTCCATCAGCCCCAGCATTTATGGGAGCTATCGGGGCTGAGCAGGCGATAAGGATAAAAGACCAGGTGTAGATGACAGCTGTCAGGCTTAACGAGAATTTTTTCATTGTTCCTGCTTTCATTTGTTCCTCTGCCAACGGTCAAGTCAGAGATTTTGTTATTGGGTTGAGAATTTATTTCCAATAAACCCTGTATGTATCAGATATTTCACTTACACCGTCAACACAGACATCCAGGTTTTTTAATATGCCTTCCTCTATGGAATATATCCAGCCATGCACTGAAAGCTCCTGCCCGGACTCCCAGGCTTTTTGGACAATTGATGTATGGCAGACATTACCCACCTGTTCAATGACGTTTAATTCGCAAAGGAGGTTGAGCCGTTCATTTTCATCCGCAATGGCATCAAGTTTATCCTGGTGGTGACGATAAACGTCTTTAATATGCCGCAGCCAGGTGTCAATAAGGCCGTAGGCTCTTTTTCCAAGCGCGGCCCGAATTCCTCCGCAGCCATAATGCCCGCAGACTATTATATGTTTGACCTTAAGAACTTCAACTGCATACTGGATAACAGATAAGCAGTTTAAGTCAGTATGGATAACAACATTGGCAATATTGCGGTGTACAAAGATTTCGCCCGGCAGCATATCAACAATCTGGTTTGAAGATACCCGGCTGTCAGAGCATCCTATCCACAGGTATTCCGGGTTCTGCTGCCTGGAAAGCTTTGCAAAGAATTCCGGGTCAGATTCTTTTATTTTCGCGGCCCATTTTCTGTTGTTGTCAAAAAGATTTTCCAGGGTTCTCATTTGATGTGCACGCTCACTGTTTGTGAATATTTTTCAAGGGTAATATGAAGCGGGACAGGAACAGCGGATACTGATGAATGGGTGCAAATGGAGCAATTAGGAGGCCATGGGAGCATGTGGTGTTCATTCAATGACACCTGTCGCAATTTTAAAGATTTTCGTCTGTCTTTTTGTTATTAAACTTTGTAATCAGGTTCCTGGCAAGCAGATAAATGCTTATAAAAAAACCTGCGCTGATAAATACATAAACAGTGAGCACCCAGCGCCCGGCAAATCCGGTGTCTGAAACCAGCCTGTTGAAAAGAAAATAGTCAGGGATGTGTTGCGGTCCATGGATGAAAGTAATGAGAACAAGATCCAGCATCAGCAGAAAAACACCCATTGCCATACAGAACAAACCGACAAGGGAGAGAAACTGCCTGTCATGCTTGAGCGTTCTCAAAAGGTAAAAAGTACTCCCGGTAATTAAAATGACAAGAATGCCGGGTATGAGGATGTTGGAAGGATTCATCAGCGGCTGCAGGTTATATAAATTTTAGTCTGCTTCATTGAATTAAAGTGTGCATTTTGCAAACAATGCAGGTAACTATCTCAGGATAGGAGATTATTCCATGATGCGTTAAATTATCAAGGCATTTTATCGCCAGGATTTTGGGGTTGAAAAGGATATGAAGCTGCGAACCTGTGTTTCTCCTGAGGGCAAGTTTATATACGGCATTCATAAACCGTCGTTTAAAATTCTCAATCTGCGGGAAAATGATTTAAGTCAGATATTGGGCCTGGATACTGCAGACAAGCCTATAGACAATCGGCTTAACTTTCCATCCGGCAATGTGGAAGAAACGCAGGGGGAATGGATCTACGAAATACCTAACCCTTTTCCGTTTCGGGGAGCCACCTATATTGACAGAAACTGGGCAGATGCAAAGGCTGCTGATCCTCTGTCAATAACATTGCCACCCCCATTATCCGCGTCAATGACAAATTTTTTAAGTAAGGTACTTTCTTGCGGAAAGGGCGGTGCCAAGGATATTTTTAACGAGGCCTTTGCAGAGCTGCCTGAAACAGTGCTTCTGACCTTAGCTTCAACATCAACTGATCCCGAAGATCTTGTCAGGCTTGCGGAATTGTCCTGCGAGTTTGTTTATAATGATCAAAGTAACACGCCGATAGGACTGCGCTTTGAAGAAGATGAAAAGGGCGCGTATAGACCAAAGATTTTAAAGCATGACCTCTTTGAAACACTTGTCAACAACAGTTTCCTGCCTGACATCTACAAGGAGGTAATGGTTCTGCGTCCAGGGGTTCAGGGCGACAGCGAAATTGTAGGCGAATGGCCTCCGGAGCATGACAGCCATGTATTCGAATATCTACGGCGCAACAGTTATATTCCCTGGGGCCACTCTGCCTCAAACATTGCCAATGACCTGGTACGATATAGCATCGCTGATCTGTCCGACAATGATTTTGGAGGTCTGCGCCATCTATATTACCAGCGTACCTTTATCAGGATTGCTGAGCAGTTGGACATGCAAATCGATGCCAGACGCAAATGTCTGACCTTGTCTGAAATGGAAAAACTCAGGCAGAATATAATTAAAGAGCTTGAGAAGCCGGGAACATCCCCGTTACAGTTTGATGCAACTCTGTGGGGTTGGAACTATGGTTTTGATTTTGCCGCCAGCGGTTTTCGTCTGCATGCCTCTCATCAGCAGATCCACCACCAGTTTGCCCTGGTAACCAAAGAGGTTTGTCAGTCAGGAACCGTAAATAAAATGATATCCTCGTACAGTTGCGGCGACCTTGTAGCTGATTTTGTCAGGTCGTATCAGGAGGAATATGTCCGCAGTTTTTTTGCCGATTATGTCTCAGCTATCAGAAACAACAGCAGGATGGATGAGAAAAAGTATCTTTCGGCTGACCTGGTTGTTTTTGAGGATGAAAATGTCATGTTGTTCGTTCCTAAAGCCCAGACCTCACAATGGGAGCTGCAGCTCATGACATCGTGTCCGGTTGGCAATATCCTCGAGGCAGACAGCAATGTTCGCAGGTCACTCAATAGAGGAATTCTTAACGCCATGCGGGTGCTGACCGGTTTGGGGGCACAATTAATTACTGTAATCGAGTTTTCCAAGAGGATAGGAGTCAAGGATATTGACCAGCGTTTGCTTTATTCATTCCTGCCGAAGATCCCGTATTCCATGGGTGCTTTTTCCGAAGCGCAATTACGTTACATAAACGGCCATTACCCGGAAGATTTTGCTATCGCCTGTCGTCAAGAGCTAGAAAGTCATTAGACTTTTACATTGTCCTGAGGTTAACAAAAAAAATGTTTTCTCATGCCTGGTGTGGTAGAATATCCAACTTTTCAAATCAGGCAGCGATTGAAATATAATTGACGGAACCAACTATGATCAAGAAAGGGTATTACGGACATTGGGGAGGTGCATTTATCCCTGAGATCCTGTTCGAGACATTCAAGGAACTCAATGTATATTTTGAGGAAGCAAAAAATGATCCTTCCTTTTGGGAAGAATACCTGCAACTTATGTCAAGCTACTCATGCCGGCCAACTCCACTCACCTATGCCGGTAACGTCAGTAAACATTTCGGCGGCGCTCATATTTACATAAAACGGGAAGACCTCAATCATACCGGAGCGCACAAGGCCAATAACGTCATGGGCCAGGGACTTCTGGTCAAACGCATGGGAAAAAAGCGTGTTATCGCCGAGACCGGTGCCGGTCAGCATGGCGTGGCCACAGCCACCATGGCAGCCAAGTTCGGTTTTGACTGCACCATTTACATGGGTGAAGAAGATGTACAGCGGCAGCGGCCCAACGTTTTCTGGATGGAAAAGATGGGCGCCACCGTTGTGCCCGTTACCGATGGTTCAAAAACCTTGAAGGATGCCATCAACGAAGCATTCCGTGACTGGGTGACCAATATGGATTCTACCCATTACGTGCTTGGCACTGTCTGCGGACCGCACCCCTTTCCTGAGATGGTAGCATGGTTTCAGTCCATTATCGGCATTGAAGCACGGGAGCAAATTCTGAAAGCGTTCACTAAACTGCCGACGCGCGTCTATGCCTGTGTTGGTGGTGGCTCCAATGCCATGGGCATCTTCCAGGGATTTCTGCAGGACGAACAGGTCGGCCTTGTCGGCGTTGAAGCAGGCGGTAAAGGATTAAGCAGTGGAGAACATGCATCCAGGTTGGCAGGTAGTGATGCCTCTCCAGGGGTGGCACAGGGGTATAAGACCATGTTCCTGCAGGATTCTGACGGCCAGATGCTTGATACCCATTCAGTTGCTGCAGGCCTTGATTACATTGGAGTCTCACCCATTTTAAGCGACTTATGGGAAAAGGGCAGGGTCCGTTTTACTGCCGCTACCGACATTGAGGTTATGGAAGCGCTGGATTTGACGATGAAAAAAGAAGGAATTATTCCTGCCCTGGAATCGGCGCATGGATTTGTACAGGCCTTTAAGGAGGCTCCTGACCTGGGCACAGAAGAAGCCATTGTTATCAATATGTCCGGCAGGGGGGATAAAGATATTTTTACTATTGCCAATGCTTATGGAGACCCATCCTGGAAAAAATTTATCATAGAACGGGCGGAGCAGTATAAGAATGATAAAGAATAAAAAAGAAGTGGACAGTCTGCAGAAAAGATCAAAGAATAAAGGCTGGGAAGTAACTGTTGAAAGCTGTCAGCTGAATAAGTAGATAAAAAATGACGACACTCGAAGAAACATTACGTGAGGCTCTGACCAGGAAGAAAATCCTCCTGATGACTCACCTTGTGCTTGGATATCCCTCTTTTGAGGTTAACAGGGAGGTCATCCGCCAGATGGTGAAAAATGGCGTTGATATGATCGAGATGCAGATCCCTTTTTCTGAACCGGTAGCGGATGGCCCCATGATCCTGAAAGCCAACCAGGAGTCAATATCCAGGGGGGTAAAGCTTGAGCAGTGTCTGGAGTTTGCCGCAGAAATCACGGCGGAGTTTCATATCCCTTTTATTTTTATGACCTATTACAACATCCTTTACAAGTATGGAATCGAGGCGTTCATTGACCGCGCCTATGACATCAATATCCAGGGCTTTATCATTCCGGACCTGCCTCCTGAAGAGGGTAAAGAGTATGTTGAGCTGGCGAAAAGCCGGAATATGGCGCCGATCCAGATTTTTGCTCCTACCTCGACAAAAGAACGCATGCAGCTGCTGGCTCAGAATGGAGCAGGTTTTATCTACTGTGTTGCCCGCCGTGGCGTTACCGGGAAAAAGACGGACTTTGACCAGGACTTCAACGAGTATATTGCCCGGTGCCGCAGTGCAACGAACCTGCCTCTTGCAGTCGGCTTCGGTATACGTTCCAAGAAGGATGTGGATTTTCTCAGTGGCAGGGCAGATATAGCCGTCATAGGAACCGAGACTATACGTTTGGTGGATGAAAAGGGAGCAGAAGCTGTCGGTCCCTTTATCGCCAGCCTGCGTTAAAAATTTGTAAAAAACTTGCTGGGAATACAGAGTCGGCTTATGACGTTTTTTAATGAGCGGTGCACACTTTATTACGGGACAACCAAAAACCAAACGTCCCCTATGCCATGGCCGAAGGTGTCACCCGGATACTTGTCATTCTTGAAATAATAAAGCGGCATGCCTTTATATGCCGTTTGCTGTCTTCCATCTGGTCTTGTTATGCTGGTGAAATCGCTTGATTCGCAACCTTCGATAACCGCAGATGGGGCTATATAGAAAGGAGGCCAGTTGACAGCGCACCCCTCAATGCAATTACTTGCATTTTTGTCATCCTTGGAGAAAGAGTAAAGCGACAGCCCCTGACTATCTGCAAGAAACTTTCCAAGCAGTTCTTTTTCCATGATTTTAACACCCATTGTTTCAGCAGCTTTTGTCGGGTTTACAATGGATAGTAAAATGCCAGTCGAAAAAAAGCCGAGAATAATAAAAACCCAGAAAGCCGGAAATTTTTTTTTCATGCTGCAGTTCTCCAGGAAAAATTCTTTCAGACACGCCATTAAGATTTGCGTATGAAATTTAAATATATATCCGGAATTTTGTCAATGCGGGGACTTGTTATGCTAGGGTAATAAACAGTAAGTTTTTGAATCAAAATGCAGTATGGCAATAGGCCTTGCCCAGCTACAGATTGAGGTATTATTGGCGCCGATCAGGGCAAAGGATGCATGGAAACTGAAATGATATCCGCTTGAGGGGTCGAGGCTTTTGATCAATAGTCGACAAGGATTTGATACGAAATATATAGGCCAGGAGATAACAATGACAGCAGACATCAATGAAGAACTGGGGACCACTGACGTTAAATGGAACCTTGCTGATCTTTACAGCGGTTACACAGATCCGCAGATTGAAAAGGATATTGCTTTCTGTAAACACGAAGCTGAAGTAATTAATAAAAAATATGCGGACAAAGTGAAAACGCTTGCAGAAGATGAATTACATGCACTGGTTGTAAGGCTCGAAAAACTTGAAACATCACTGGGCAGGCTTTTTACCTTTGCCTTTCTTCATTTTGCTACGGATACGCATGACCAGGATGTCAGTGCTTTTCTGCAGCGTATGCGTGAAATTGGCAGCACAATCGGCAAGGACACCGTTTTCTTTGAGCTGGAATGGAATAAAATTCCGGGTGAGACTGCGGAAAAGCTCCTGCAGAATAACATACTTTCGCATTATAACCATTACCTTGCAAATATGCGCAAGTATGCAGAGCACCAGCTGTCACAGATTGAAGAAAAACTGCTCCTTGAACGGGCTCCGGTTGGCCGTGGAAGCTGGACCACCCTTTTTGAGAAGATAATGGGCCACATTAAGTTCGGGGAAAAACAACGGACGGAAGAGGAGGTGCTTGCAGACCTGTATAACCCTGATCGTATGGTACGCCAGCAGGCAGCCCTTGATCTTACTGAAGGATTGCAAAGTCAGCTGCATATTCTTACCCATGTATTCAATACGCTTCTGGCAGATAAGATGATAACCGACCGTTTACGCAAATATCCGGGCTGGATCAGGTCCATGAACCTTGGTAATGAACTGGAGGACAAAACAGTCGAAGTGCTGATCGAGGCAGTAACAGCACGCTACGATATACCGCAGCGTTATTACGGGATCAAACAAACAATGTTAGGATTGGATGAATTGCTTGATTATGACCGTTATGCGCCTGTCCCCCATTTGCCCGACAAGAAGATATCCTGGGTTGAGGGCAAAACAATGGTGCTTGATGCCTTTGCTCAATTTTCACCACGCATGGCTGAGATAGCCGGGTATTTTTTCGACAAAAAGTGGATTCATGCGCCTGTGTATGAAGGCAAAAGGGGAGGAGCCTTTGCCCATCCCTGTGTGCCGGAGGTGCATCCTTATGTGCTGGTCAATTATACCGGCAACCTGCGCGATGTGTCCACCGTGGCTCATGAACTGGGGCACGGTGTGCACCAGTATCTGGCTGCAGAGAATGGGTATTACAACAGCAACACAACTCTGGTGCTTTCGGAAACTGCTTCTGTGTTTGCAGAACTCCTGGTGTTTAATTCCCAGCTTGCACTGCTCGACAGGAAAGAGGAAAGAAATGCCTTCATCTGCCAGAAACTTGAATCAATTTTTGCCACGGTTTTCCGGCAGATATCAATGAACCGTTTTGAAGACAAGGTGCACAAAGCCAGAAGGGGTCAGGGAGAACTCAAAACCGAAGAAGTTACTGACATATGGTTGAGAACACAACGCCAGATGTTTGGTGATTCGGTTACACTGTCTCAAAACTACGGTATCTGGTGGTCTTATATCCCTCATTTCCTGCATACCCCTGGCTATGTATACTCTTATGCCTTTGGCGAACTCCTGGTGCTCGCACTTTATGCTCGGTACAAAAATGAGGGTGGGGCTTTTGTACCCAAATATCTCGATCTGCTTTCCGCTGGCGCAACGCAAACGCCGTACATGCTTCTGGAACCCTTTGACGTAAATCTTGATGATCCGGGATTCTGGAATGATGGTCTCAAGATCATTGATGAAATGCTGGCCATGCTAGAATAGATGGTCACATTTTATTTTTTATTACACTATTTTTTATCACAAAGGTTCACATAACCACTGTACATCTTGACATTTTAATAATCATTCACGACTCAAAAGAGATTGCAGCAATTTTGAAACAAAAAAGCAGGGAGATTTGTAGTCTTGACTTCCTTTGTTAGTTATAATTTTTGTTAATAATCAATCTACATATTATATTCTTTGAGCAGCCTAAATCATTACAATCAGTAGCACCATTACCATCATTGTCTATTCGGTCATGGCAAGCTGCCAGATTTTCTAGATGCGATGGTTTTTCTGACAGGTCTTTACTATTAGCTTCATTATCACATACATCACCAATACCATCTGCATCAAAGTCTTTTTGATCTGGATTGAAATCTGTAGGGCAGTTATCACATGGCTCACCAACATTGTCAGAATCAGAATCAAACTGATCATCAGCAATATCGGGACAAACATCACAAGCATCACCTACAAAATCGTAATCACTATCTGCTTGATCAAAATTGGGTGTATTTGAGCAATTGTCGCACAAATCTTTATAGCCATCTTCATCTGTATCAGTTAACCCACATGTAATGTCAGTTAATTGAATGTTATTAAGAACAATACCACCCATACTGTTTGTTCCCAATAACCACTGAATATTAAATGATTTTTTCTCAATATTATGCATTATATCTTTTGTATGTATAGGAAGAGAATCTGAGGTCAACATAATACTGTCAGCATCCTGAAGGATACCCAAGATCCCATCAAATAAATGAACAGTTCCATCTGATCCTATTAATTTGCTTCCATGTATTACTGTGTTTGTAGAAGTGCCACTGAAGGTAATAAGATCATAGCCTAAATTAGAATTGTCCTTAATAAAAATTGTATAATTTTTAATCTTTGTTTTGTAACTGCCGACAATAATTTCAGAATCAATTATAGCGTTATAATATAATCCCTGAGATGGATTGTCAGGGGCAGAATCAATAGTATTTGTTTCAAAAGTGAATGTATAAGTAACCTCATCACCTTTAGAAAAAACATCTTTGAAAGGGGGGCTTACATAGTCAACATACCCGGTTAAATTCCAGGTTAGCTGCTCGGCTGCAGTAGTCTTAATGCAAACTAATAGCAACAAACAAATAGCAAGAGCTGTTATTCTTCCTCTTTTGATTACAATTCTCCCCTCGATTCAGGTTTAACTTTAAGTCTATTATACCAGTCCTATCCATACCCAAGATAAAACCGAGCCATCCCTAATAAGACATACGGCTTTCCGTCCCTGTCTCAAGACGGGTTTGGCTTTGATATATAAAATACACCGAATATAGTTAATTCATATTGTACTTTGGTACTATATGCGCAAAAGTTTTTGAATGGGACATTCCTTAGTAGATATTGTTTGCCACAACCTTGGTTCTGTGGAGGATAATTATCAGTTAAGGTCCGGTGGTAATAGCAACTGTAATTAATAAAAAAGCCCCTCCGGTTGAAGAGGCGCAATATTTCCAGATGACATCTTGGTTTTTTAGGAAAGATTCTCGACTTTCGATGGATAGACAGATATTGATGGTTTTGATGATAAAAAAAGGCAGCCTCAAGAGAAGCTGCCTTAACTGCTTACCCAATCTAGGTTTTTTTTATTTTTAAATTAACTTTACAGGCACATGGACCTTTGCCAGTTCTGCAGTGCTCAAATTTGCAGTCAGGGCTACAGGAGCAGCCTGCTACCATCTCTCCCGCAATATTCTTAAACGCAAAAGTCGCTAATTCCCTGCATATGAGTAGATAACCGGCCCGTCGGTATCATTCCCCTTCTTTATCGAGCCGACTCTTGGCGGTGCAATCTGATGCATGTTTTCACAAACCATCGCCATGTAAAGCTATAGCACTGTCCTTTGGGTCAATAGTCACTATCCCCAGATAGCCATCCACTGTAACTTCATCACCTTTTTCTTTTTCTATCTTTATTGGGATTAAGGTTCAGAGTGTTTTACCATCACCAGGAGAATTTCTCCGACCCGGAAGCCGAACTTGTACATCTTCGACTCATTTATCAGGATACTTGTTGTGGTTTGATACATGCGGTCGTCAATGGTAACATTAATGCTTTTATCACCGTAGGGAATCCGCAGGACGTATTTCAGGAACATGGCGTTACCGGAGATCTCGCCATGCGCCTCGCCAACTACGTCGCCTGCAGTACCGGTGTAAGTGCCATCCTCGTTTTTCATGAAGGTCCAAACCCGGCGTGACTTTTCACCATCACTGAAGACAAAATCTTCTTCAAGGGTGCCGACGCCGTCCTTCCATGAGCCTATGATATTTGCGTTAAAATAGCTCGTTACCCGGCCGCTCCGGTCCTTTAACACTCCATGGGCGGTCATCGGGCCGTTAAAAAAGTTCTCCGGCGTCATGATCGGTTGCATTGCTGAGTAATCACTGACCTTGACAGTGGAGCCGCATCCGGAAAACAAAATACAGACCAGTAATAAAAAAAATAACCGGTTAAAGGCTGGAAAGTGTTTCATGGCGATTCTCCTTGAAAATTATGGGACGACATGTTCAATCTTCCATTATTGCATTATCTGGTTAAGGGATGACAGCTTTATTATTAATCAACTGCTTTCGGTAATCAGCTTAATTTTGCGGGCTGCAATTTTACAAACCAGGAGATAAGGCGCAGCCAACCACGGCACTTCAAATACAAGGCGGCATTGTTCAGGGGCCAAGACTTCAACCCGATGGCCCGTTGCCGGGATATTCATAACCCGCCAGGACCATTTTTTCCCCGGGATAAAATCTATTATTTCAAACGGCAGCCATAAACCAAGAGTGATTCGGACATGACCCTTTGAGCCAGGCTGTATAAAACGTTCCCGGCAACGGACTGCGGTAACGGAGGGTCCCCATCTTGGCCAGCAATGTGTATCAATGAGCACTTCCCAGACAAGTTTTGAAGATGCAGCAATATTTGTCGCTGTTTCCATGAGATAAATTGGATATGTTTTTTTGACCGACTTCTGATAGCTGCAAACGAATATCTGAAAGCATCTACTCCATCCTGGTTGCAGGGTCAAACAGGCCTTCCTGCAGGTCCCTGCTTACCGGTTTAGGGCCCAGCCAGATGGACATATAGGCTGAGGCAAATTCTTCGCCTGCCACCTTTCCCAGAACCTCGCCGTCGAGTGTCATCTCGAGACCCTGGCCGGGCACATAGGTAAATACGTAGCGCTGGCCCGCCTTCACATCACGGTATAGGCTGTTGAATTTTTCCAGCTCTTGTATAAGGCTTCTGGCCTTTTCCTCCCCTACGTTCTGTGCCATGAGTTGGAAGCCCGTATCCTGGAAATCGCTTGCCTTCATATCGACAAAAAAATAGTATTCAAGACGTTTGGGCACATCCTGCAGCACCTGATCCACTCGCACCCCGGCAGGTTTATATAGGCCCACCAGATAAACATTGACCAAGTATTTCCATTTCAGCAGCCCAATACCGTGCAGGGTGAACTGTATGTCGCCAAGTGTCATTTCGTCCTCGAAATGGACGCCTCTGTTGGTTGCTGCAGCCGTTTCACCCGGGTATGCTGCGGCCAGAATAAAAACACAAAACACAGTTACCAGCTGCTTGTAGAAAAGAGTACGCCAAAAAAATGAAATCATTATGATCATATCCTATAAACGTTGTATCCAGTCATTTTTATAATATATATGACTGGAGAAATCCTGGGACACAATAGTAATTTTTATTGATAATTAAGGAAAACCCCTATACGTCTGCAGAGATGTATAACTTTTGGATACATAAATAATTCACTATGAATATATCTGAGGAGTATCACACACACTGGCCATCATTTTGACCCCACATTGGACCGTTCCTGTCCAAAATTTTAGATTGTAAACTTAACTTTTTCAAAAATCGGCATTTCTTGTCATAATGTTGGCTATTGGGAACTTATTTCGGAATTGCCATGTGGAGTGGCAATCTTTACTTTGTTAGCGATGATTTTCCTTCTAACCCGCCAACCAGGCTTCTGCTTCTGCTCTTTGATCTCTATTAAAAGCCTTAATTTTTAAGCCTGGGTATAAAATTCCCTCTAATTCACTTAGTTTCTTTAACCATGTTTTATCAGTCAATACTGCTGTACGGTCAAATTTTTTCAAAAGTCCGAATACTGCAGGAAGGAGTGAAAATTCAATTGCAATTGCACCAAGTGATGGAAGACGAAAGTCGATTACATCATACAACATTTTCCCATTTTCAATATTTTCCGATTTGCTGACAAGTTCATCTAAAGCAATTTTTACTTCTTTCGCGTCCAATTTTCCACTCATCTCAAGATCTAGCCGATTCGTGCCTTTTTGAATTACTTTAAACATAAGTACTCCTATTTATGAACAACTTGGAAAAATGAAAATCTTATTATACTTACATTCACAAAATTCCACATGGCTTATCACAATCTTGAGTTTTGTAATACAAAACCTGACTCAATGTATCCAGTCGACACCTGGGTATTTTAAGAATAATTCATGAATCAAAAGATATAGCAGATTGATTATTGTTTCTGCTCATCCTTCTGAAACCTGAAAAAATGATTGGCGTTATTATTTATTGCTTCTATATAGTTAGGATAAATTTCTAGTGATTTATTATAGTATTCTAAGATTTTTCATAATTGCGATGCTCTCTATAAACATCTCCGATTTTAAGATAAACAATATATTCTTCAATTTCTGAATTTGTTTCCTTTATCCATAATTGCTTGGTTGATTCATCAACTTGAATTTCATCGTTGACAACCTCGCATTTTATCTCTCTACCATCGAGCAAATTAATTTTGCCATAACCATTATTGCAGTTTCCTTGAATACATGTCCCTTCAATAGCAGCAACACTGTTAGAAATGTTTAAGATGAGAACTAAAGTTAGTATAGATAGAATTGATTTCATGAAAACCTCATTTTACGGTTGAGTTCATGTGCAGGAGATGTTTTTATATTATCTCATTTTATTCAATATTCAAGATTTCTTGCCACAATCGATGGTTTTTATGCCTGCCGATGTAATCTCTGGTGCATGATGGCTATCTCAACTTCAGGGAAAGTATAAATTCCTCCCCTTCATGCCAGCTATAGGTAAGCCGCTAGGTGTAAATTAAATATAGGTATAGGGACTTTTGTTTAATAAATATTTAAAAGCCAAACCTGACCTTAGCCAATAGGTAATTTAGGGTGAATTAGGCAACAAAAAATGAGTATTATGTTCCCTGCTTTTTCAGAAACAAACTATTCATGAGCGGAACACGATTCATACTGGCGGGAAGTTTTATCGACGGCAGCGGCGCCGATATGCGCAGGAATGTATTCCTGGCAGTCAAGGACACCATTATTACCGCCATTGGCTCTGCAGCAGACCTTTCCCGCAACGACCGGGTTGCAATCGATGACTTCTCGCACTGTACCATTGTGCCGGCGCTGGTGGACTGCAGCGTCTCTCTGTCGCGATCACCCGCTGTGGACAAGTGGCTGGGGTTGTCCACTGATAAGGCCGGTTTCGTGGAAAAGGCAGCCATGTTGGAGCGGCATATCCGCTACTGCCATACACACGGAGTGCTGGGAGTAGCCGAAAACGATGACATATCAGACCTGCTGGAACATGATCTACAGGTGATGGCGCCGGGGGACAGCATTGACATTCGGACATCCGGACGTATCTGCCGGAGTAAACAGGATTGTGCAGACGGCAACCCGGCAGGCGGCGATTTTCTCAAGATTGGTTATTCCGGCAATATCGAAAATGAGGAAGCCCCATATGCCAGGCTTAGCTATGAAAACCTGCACCGCATTCTGCAGCAAAGAGGCGGGAAAAAAGCAGTGGTGGCGGCCAACAGTCGGCAACAGGTGGCGGAAGCGCTTGAGGCTGGATGCGATGCCATCGAACAGGGATACGCTATGGGTGAGGATA
>Ga0210140_1000041_pt1 | contig 23304 bp, 31 predicted proteins | sample China_Bullhead_C_3_FD_184858 | JGI IMG/M metagenome (GOLD analysis project Ga0210140, IMG submission 184858) | Wetland microbial communities from San Francisco Bay, California, USA, that impact long-term carbon sequestration -... | ecosystem: Environmental > Aquatic > Marine > Wetlands ...
ATCCCATACGTCACCTAGCATACGTTTAGCATATTGTACGTACCAATTATAATCTAGATCTTTAGGTATCTTCTTCGTAAGGTCCATCATTGGTTTAGCATTATCTGTCATTGGAACTTTACCATGAGTTCCTTTAGCATTAGGTGTTGCTCGATATAAAGGTGCACCATCTTCTTTTGTATAATACCATCTTGCAACTTTACCGATGAATTCACCTTTCCATGTACAACCACCGGTAACTTTCATTGCAGATACAAATTGTTTAATGTCTTTACATTCTTTAATTGTCTTTTTGATAGGTTTACCACTATTGATGAATTCACGAACAGCTTCAAAACATATAGGAGCTTGTACATTTTTATCAAGACCTTTACCTGGAGTCTTTTCACGATCAGCAAATACACCTTTAGATTTTACATAACCATCATATTTGGCAATATAGTTAGAAACATCTCTTGCATATAAGCCTTGATATTCTCCATGCTCCATTGTATAGCCTGAAGCAGCATCAAGTTCTGCTATAATTTCTTCAGCAAGATCAACATCTTTTCTACGACATAAATACTCAAGTCCATCTGTATTAGCAGAAATAACAGAGATGCCCACAGACTCAAACTTTTCAATAAGCATAAGAAGTGTAAGCTGACCAGTTATTGTTGTTTGTAAGAGCAGCTTAGGTGAATACAGTTTAGAATATTTAGATCCATATTTACCGAAACTCCCATTAATCGTAATCTTAAGTGAGTCTGCTGTAAGTTTATCACCGCTTTTCTTTGCAGCAATACGAGTTTCAACAATATTTCTATAAATCTTTAAGAATTTCTTACCAAGATGTTTGGGATATAGTTTGTTATTTAAAATAATATATGGATAATAAGAAGCATAATCTGCATTACGTACAACATATTCATCATCAGCTTCAACGGTTAAGTTTTTCTCTTGAGAATGTAAACCACCAATACCAATTTCATAAGTAGTATTACCTATTGTTAATGGTTTAAATGTCTCAGGCTTCTGAGGAGATCCTTTACCATCAAGTACAAATGTTGTCTTCTTGATCATTTTAAATATTTCTTTAAGTTGCTTACTTTCAAACTTAATATATTTCGGTGGATCATATTTAAAATGTTTCTGAGTTGGAGCATTTTCTACTTTACCACCTAATTCTGAAATAATAACAGCTTCAGCAATTTGTGCATCTGATTTAGAACGAAGATCAAGTCCATATTGCTTAGACATTTTTTCACGTAATTCAATACGATCAAGTGTAGCATCATATAAATCTTTAGTAACCATAAGGTCGTTTATACAGTAACGTTTAAGGTTTTCAACTTCTTTCTTTTTAATAGGTTTATCAAAATCAAGTTCATATTCCCATAACTTTTCAGATCCAAGTCTTGTTCCATATAATTTAAGACCAACACGAACACCTGGAGCTTGTTCCATTAAATCTATATGATCATAATCATAGTTCTTCTTAATCTTCATCATACGATAAAGCATATATGGTTTAACATTATCTTTAATAATAGCTTGAGATGCTTTATACATATTCTCTACACTTGCCCCAGATAGAGCATATTCAACAATTGGCATATCATAATTAATAGAGTTAAAACCAACAACAAGTTTAGTTAAGATCTTTCTAATCTTCTTTATCTGCTTAGGTTTAAATTTATCAAATGTTTCAAATGTTTTAACTTTGCCTTTTCCATTCATAAATGCAAAAAGAGCATAATTTGGAAAGATTTCTATATCAAAGATATTCATTTAAGCAGCTTTTTATATAACTTACGTGTAGCTTTAATATCAGACATTGCTTCATGAGCATCATGTTTAATTTTAAAATGTTCACATGCTTCTACTAATTTCATACCACCATCATAAAGACCTTGTTGTCTTTTAATTTTTAATAAAGCAAAAACATCAACATTATACCAATGAAAATAATTAGTAAAATTAATGATCTTAGATAAGAATTTAATATCAAATTTAACGTTATATCCACCAACAGTTAATTTTTCATCTTTATGTTTATCTAAAAATGTAGTTACTTTTTTAACCACATCTTCTTTAGATGGATATGATTGAATTTTTTTCTTAGTAAGCTTATTTACTTCTAAAGCGTATTGACTAAATTTAACCTTACCTGGGTTCATTTTAGTTTCAAACTTATCAACTATTTTACCATCAACCTCAACTAGCATTGCTATTTGAACTATTCCATTTTCATTTGGATTTAGACCTGTTGTCTCTAAATCTAACCATATTGTTTTATTCATAATGTCCGTCCTTATATTTTCTAAGCATGATCTGAAAAGTCTGACATGAGTTCCAATCTGGCTCAAATGCTAATCCGTCATCACCATGAGGCAGCCCGAAGGCTGACTTAGCTGAAGATTGATCTAAATATATTTACGAAAAAATTATCGCTTTTATGACGTTTACAATAATTTTCACCTTTCTTAACGAATGAGTTACACTTTTTGCAGTGTCTATTATATTTAGCAGCCATGGTTAACTCTTCTTTTTCTTTTTTTTCTTCTTCTCTTTCTTCTCTTCAACACCTGGTTCAAGATTAGTATCGAAGTTTTCAAAGTCACCATCGTCTTGTTCTTCAAAGCCTGAGTCTTCAATATACTCTTCAAACTTAAGGATCTGAATACCATTTAACCATAGTGTTGCACCATAATCTTTTTTACCAGTATAGATTGTAATCTTACCAGAGATAAGACCAACAGAACCGTTACCGATTTTTGTACCATCAGGAAGTGAAACACGTTCATTTTTGTGATTAAACAAATTGATCTTACGAGTATCACCTGACTCAAAAGTTGTTTGAGTTTTAAAGTTAAAGCGAACCATATCTTTAGGAATTTTATCACTATCTTTATGAGTACGATAAGGAAGTGATCTTAACTTATGAGATTTAGAAGGTTGATTATCTTCTAAGAATTCATCAATTTCACTCATAAACAGTTTAGCTTCTTTTTTAGGAACATCAACAGTTGCAACATAATCATAACCGTCGCCGTCATAGTTTTCTTTACCTTGACCAGTAATGTTTACATATAATAATGAACCTTTAGGGCTTGTAACATAGTCGTTCTTTTTAATATGAATACCTTCAGACATAACTATTCTCCCTTCGCTTTTTTGATAAGCTTTTTAGCTTCTTTATAATCAGCATGATCTTCATCCATACCTTTAAGAACTTTTTTAGCTTTTTTGATTTTACCATCTACAAGATAAGCAGCAATTTCATCAAGTTCTGGATGACCTTCAGCAATTATATCTTTAGATTTTTTCTTATCTTTTTTAGGTTTCTTTTCAGTAACCTCTTCATCAGCAGTATCTTCAGCTTCGTCTTCTTCAGACTCTTCTGGTTCACCATCAGCAGCAGCTTCACCGAAGTAAGCTTCCATTGGAGCATAAAATGTATTTAAGAACTTATCTGTAATACGGTTTGTCTCATCTATAATAGATCCATCTTCATGAAATATAACATCTTCACCATCACAACCACCGATAACATCATTTTTGAAGTTATATAGTACATTGTCTTCAACACGTTGAGGTAACATTAATGCTAAAGCATCTTTCTTATCCCATGATTTCATTAAATCCATACGTGACTTAACAATGTTTCCCATTGATTTAACTGATCTATATCCTAATTTTGCCATTTGGCGTCCTTTGCTCATTTGAGACTTTTATTATTTACAAGCGACATATTCGTTTGCATGAGAGTATTATAGAATAAGTTTGTTTAAAGTTTTATTAAAGTACAATCAAATGAGCAAATTATGTAAGTAGCTTGCTTTAATAATTCTTTAAACAAACTTTGATTATAATTCTTGTATACATTAATTAAAAGGATGGGTTATGGGAAAGAGTTATATTGCAGATATGCATGGCGAGAAAATTTATGATTGTTATATAAATGGTTCTAAGCATGGATTTGTTGAAGCTAAAAATGAAGAAGCAGCTTTAGAGAAAGCTATTTTTAGATTTGGTATGGAAGTAGATATAGTATTAAGGAAAGAGTCATGAATAATATTAAATTTGTGACAGGGTTTGCTGGATCTGGTAAGTCAACTGAGCTTGCTGCAAGAGCAACAAAAGAAACATTGGTTGTGACACCTACTCATAAAGCTGCTGAGGTGTTAATGAAGAAAGGTATTATTGCGTATACTATACATAGTGTTTTAAAGTTAGTTCCTACTATTAATCAGAATTTCCGTAAAGGTCAAAAGATGAATAGTTTAAAGATGGTAGGAGATACTGATCTACAATTTATAAACGATATATTCATAGATGAGTTTAGTATGATCAATACAGATATACTTGATTTGCTGCTTGAAGTCATTCCTGAGCATTGTGAGGTAACAATTTTTGGTGATCCATATCAACTTCCACCAGTAAGTGGAAAGAGGATCAAACCTAAGAAGTATTCTAAAGATATTCATGAGTTAACTACACAACATAGATCAGAAGCTCCTGAAGTTGTAGATACATTTATGGAATTTGTAAGTTATTTAAAAGGTGGCTGCAAAGGTAAATTACCTAAAATCAATCTTCCTAAAGGTGATCTAAGTAATTTTGATCCATTAACTGAAAGAGCTTTAGCATATACTAATAATAAAGTTTTACAGATGAATGAAGAGATTAGAACATACTGTGATCCTACAAATGAAATAACATTAAATGGCCATGAGACAGAAATTGTAAATACTCCAGGACAATACTATACATTTCCTAAGATGATGAGTAAAGGTAAAATACAACATGATCCAGATACATCTGATGCTATATTAGAAAGCATTAATAAATTCAATATAGATCTAAGTGAGTATAATCAAACAGTTATTGAAGATGGTCTTGTTTGTTTCGTTGATAATAATCACTATGAGAATAGTAAAAGATTTAAAAAAGATGTTGAGAAATTTCAAAACTTAGTTATTAAAGAAAACAATTTAGATGATAAAGTTGATCTTACTAAATGGTGTAAAGTTAATCGTGCTGCCAAATATGTAAAAGAACGTGGACGTGCCTGGAGTAACTACATGAACCATAAGGATTTAGTGTTTGATATTAGATCTAGATTTGCTTCAACAGTTCATAAGAGCCAGGGGCAGGAGTTTAAAACTGTTTATATAGATGTAAAAGATCTTAAGAAATGTCCAGATAAGGAAATGTATGCAAGATTATGTTATGTTGCATTGTCAAGAGCTATTAAGAAGGTGGTAATATTATGACTGATAAACAGAAACATAAGAAAGATATTAAGTTATTAGAACTTGATGGTAAACCAATTATAAAAAGTATTTTTCTATGTAAAATTATAAAATGGTATAGGATGGCAATAAAGTTATGAAAAAAGCCTATAAAGATCTAAGAAAAAATCTTAAGAATAAGTTTAAGAAGTTGCCATATAACGGTGAATACTGTACTGTTGGTAATGTTGAGCATTGGATTAAGCAGCATTGTAAGAAATATTCTAAAGATCATTTTGTTATTGTTTGTAACATTATGGGTTCAGTTCCATATCCATATCAAGAGAAAGATCGTAAGAAAATTCTTAAGTATTTGAAGAAAAATAAGAAATTTGTGGTATAATTCTTATGCGCCTCGATAACGCACTCATATATACCTATCCTTTATTAGCTAGGTCCGACATAGCCTAGTTAATAAAACTTTAATCAAAACTTAAATATAATACAAATCAAGCATTTAATAAGGCATCATCTGGGTTAGGCAACTTCCCATGGCTCTCCTATCCAATGATGTCGTATTAAGTGTTTCAAAAGAGCCATGGAAACTCTATTAAGCACTAATCAATTTTAAAGGTTAGACATTATGCAAATCACTGTAGTCTCAAATAATAAAGGTAAAATGTGTAAAACATATAATAAGGACCTGACCAAAGATGGGTCAAGTCAATTATATGAAGGTAACTATAAAGTTATCAAACTATCATCGTTAGAACAAATAGGTATAGTGAAACAAAAGTTAAAATCTAATCAAGCCATTATCCTTGGAACACCTGTTGAAGGTGATGGTGAAGGCAAGATATATAGTAGAAGTAATCTAAAGTCAGATGGTATTACACGAACTAAAGACATGTTTGAGAATAAGTCAGGTATTATTATGTTTGACTTCGATCTTCGTGATTACACAGATATAACTTTAGATCAATACAGAAATATGCTTATTAAATGTGATCCTCAATTAGAGAATGCTGAGATGTTCTTAACATATGGATCATCAGCAGGTATAACAAACGGTAAAGATGAAACAGGTTATGGAAGTGTTCATGCTTATTGTAGAATAAATAAAGAAATGTATATTAAAAGTTATTCTGAAGCATTATTCAATAATGGACTTAACGAAGGTTTCGGTGAGATCAAAGTAAATGAAAAAGTTTTCAGAGGATATATTAATGGTATTGTCGATCTTGCTTTACTCAAAGGTGATCCTAGTCGTATTATATATGAAGCACTGCCGATATTACATAAGAAACTTAAACGTATAGTTCGTGATGATCTCTATTATCCAGGTGGTGTTATAAACGGTGGATTAGTTCGTAAGACAAACATCAATACAACATATCAGAGTAAAGTCAATGATATAATACACAATCTTAAGAAAACATATAAATCAACTAGCAAAGATCATAAAGACATTAAGAGACGTAATATTGAACGTACTAATCAGATCTATGGTAATGAAAAGCTTATATTAAATGATGGAACTACTATTAAGGCCCGTGAGATATTAGTAGGAAACTATGTAGACGTTTCTATGCGTGATCCTTTTGAGCCTGAGAAAGGTATGAATAAGGCAAAAGTATTTGAGTCTCTTGATCTTACTAAAAGGCCAGCAATGCACTCTTTTGTTCATGGTGGACAAATGTATTATTTTCATTGTGATCTTAAGTCTATTCCATTCATTGTAGAAAACATGGACGAAGAAGACGTATTCACTATTATCAAGCGTGACTTCAAAGGATATATGTTAGATAAAGCAATCAATATCCTAGTCGATACTATGGACAAGACAAAGGGTGCAATAAAAAAGTACTTAAAGGAGTCTGATTACAGTACAGTTAAAGATATAAATGTTACTGATGATGGCTTCAATGACGAAGAAAAAGTAGACAGTGAACAAGAACGTGCATGGAAGCAGCTTAGTGATAACACATTCTACGTAACAGAAGGCAAACACCCATTATATGTAGAAATAGATGAAGATGGAACAATACATCTACAAACACCTATGAAGCTAAGAGAGACTTATAAAGAATTCAATACTAAAGACAGCGATTTTATTACTGATTGGATAGAAGGTGGTTATCGTAAGAAGATACGTGGAGTTCGTTTCGATCCAAGTAAAGATCCTAAAGATATTATGGACAATGGTTACTATAACTTATGGAAAGGTTTTGCTTGTGAGTCTATCGAAGGAGACGTTCAACCATTCATTGACTTCACAAGAGATATAGTAGTAGGTGGAGCTGATAGTAAAAGTCTCGATAATATAGATATGCTTGAATTTATGCTTGACTATCTTGCTCATATTGTACAGTTTCCTGAGAAGAAAGAAGGTATGGCATGTGTTCTTAAAGGTAAGAAAGGTGTAGGTAAAGATACTTGGATAGGAGCATTCGCTTCATTATTCGATAGAAGTCATTATATTACTGTAAACAATATGGACTCGATCACTGGAAGATTTAATATACATCTTCAGAACTCGATCGTCTGTAATATAGGAGAGGCTTTTTTTAGTGGTAACCATGCTGCAGAAGGTGCATTAAAAACTCTGATCACTGAAAACGAAATGCATTATGAACAAAAAGGTATAGATGCTTTTAGTGGTAATAATTTTTCTAGAGTATTTATGTCTACCAATCTTGACTGGGTAGTGCCAGCAAAAGGTGACGATGAAAGACGTTATATAGTATTAGAAATGAGTGACAAGTATCGTGGTAACCTAGAATATATGGATAAGTTCAGAATATGGTTAAATAACGGTGGACGTGAAGCATTACTTCATTTCTTAATGGAGCGTGAAATTACTCATAAAATGTATAAAGCACCTGAGACAACTGCATTGGTTGAGCAGAAAGAGCAAGGTCTGAATAAACTTGAAGAATGGTTATATAACTGTTCAATGAGTAATAAGATGTTAGGAGATAGCTGGGGCAATAAATTCTTTGATACAGAGGTTCATCCACATACAATGTTTGAAGCTTATAGTATACATTCTAAAGATAAGTATGCAGGTAACGTAGCTTCATTTAGTAGAAGAGTTAATGAAATGGCTGATCCTAAACTTGTAAGACGTCATGATGGACGTATGAAGTTATTCAAGAAGAGTCGTTTCATTAAGGCTTTTAAAGATAAAACAGGGATTTTAATAAAGAAAGACGATTTAGGGAGTCTATAATAAGGAGTCCTCATTTTTAAAACTCTACATTTAAAGGAGCCTCATTTTAAGGGCTCTTATATAGAACTCTCTACAATTATAGAAGCCTCTTCGTTCAATCTTTAATCGATCTTTAAACATCTTGTGTCTCGTGTTTGTGTATGTCTAACTTTTGAAATTCACCACGCTCTATATCAACGTTTTTGAATAACTGCAAATTGATATATTACAAAATTGAAAATAGAGACATACACACACAGAGACACAAGGTTAAATAAGGATCTTTAAATGCATTTAATAAATCTTTAAACAAACTTTAAATACAATATAGTTATAACAAATAAGGAGTCTTAAATGGCTAAAAAATATAAATTAGATACAGAAGATACAATTGAGTATTTTGGAAGAACGTTAACACGTATTATTTGTGTAACAGCATTTTTATCAGTTAGTGTGGGTGATAAAGGCGGTTATATTGAAAACAATGAAAACCTTTCGCAAAATGGTGACGCATGGGTTTATGGTGACGCACTGGTTTATGGTGACGCACAGGTTTATGGTAATGTACAGGTTTATGGTGACGCACGGGTTTATGGTGACGCACAGGTTTATGGTAATGCACAGGTTTATGGTTACGCACAGGTTTATGGTAATACACAGGTTTATGGTTACGCACAGGTTTATGGTTACGCACAGGTTTATGGTTACGCACAGGTTTATGGTAATGCACAGGTTTATGGTGACGCATGGGTTTATGGTGACGCATGGGTTTATGGTGACGCACGGGTTTATGGTGACGCACAAATCCTTTGGATTAGTAAAATAGGATCTGATTTAGGAACTTTAACTATATACAAAACAGAAAAATCTTTTGAATTAACAAGAGGTTGTTTTAGAGGTACATTTGAAGAATTTAAAAATGCTGTAGGTAAAAAACCAGAAGATTGTAACTATAGATTGGAATATGAAGCTTTATATCCTTTAATTGAAATGAGATTTAATTAATAAAACTTTAAACAATTATTGATTATAATTACAAAAACTAAGGAAAAAGATTATGGCTAAAAAGCATATAACATCTGCTGATCTTGTAATAGATCACGGAGATGAGATAAAAGAACTATATGATAAGGGTATGACTATTACTAGACTTGTAGAAAAGTATGGTTGTGCACGTAATACAATGACAACTACACTTGTTAAACTTGGATATGATGGTCCGAATTGGACAAAAAAAGATGAAGCATAACTTCAGCTCAGGAGCTAAGAAAGATCTTCTAGTTATATTTTTTGTACGTTCATTAATTCATATCGCTTTAGATATGCAAAAGGATGAAGCAGAAGGTACTATAGCTCGTGATAGAGACAATAAACATTATAAAGAGAATAAACGTATTGACAAACGATTACAACGTCTTCTAGATACAATAGAAGAAACTGTTAATGAAATTCCAATACCTCTTATGAGAACGTTGTCTGTATGGATCAATAAACAATTAGCTTCTAAAGTTAAAAAGGTTATTGAGAAGTTATCTCATAAAGAAGTTCAATTAGAGATGTTAGCTCTATGGGTTTTATTTGCTAATTTTGAAAATCGTAAAGTATTGATGGAAGTCTATAAGAAATTTGAAGATCCTTCATTATATTTTGATGATGTTGAATTGCTTATGAAAGTTGGTGTATCTGATGATACAAATGGAGATATGTTTTTATTAGCATATGATGTAGTAGGACAAATTAAATCATGAAAATCGAAGTTACAGATCTAACAAATCTATTTTTAGTTATAGAAAATGTAGTTAATGGTCGTAAGATACCAACAATGCAAAAGCCTAAATGGATTAGACTATTACAAACTGTTGCCAAAGCTGCTTACGATATTGGTAAGAATGGTAAAGCGGATATTGATATATGACACTAGTTTATTCAATACTTGTTATAGGAGCTATTGCTTCTGTAGGTAACTTTGTGTTACAATCTTATTGGTTTTATGTTACAGTTCATAAAAAGGATTAATAATGAACGTAAGAATATTAATGGTTAAAGATAGCCTTGCTAAAGCTACAGCAATATATATTCTTAAAGAGTTAAAAAATGATATAAAAGAGATAAGTAATGGCCAAAAAATTAAGTAAGAAAGAAAAGAAGTTTTGTAAGTTATACATCAAAACTCGTAATCATTTAGATACTAAGCTTCAACTTGGCTATGACATCAATCTAAATAAGAAGCATATCCGTGAATATATACAGGCATGTCCTATTCCTACTGATTTTGAAATACCTAAAGATCCTATTCTAAGAACACTATATGCTATTGCAACATTTGATCCACTATCTATGTATGATGATAAAGGAGACGTTAAACCTCTTAAGTCTCTTACTGATGAACAACGTATGGCTTTAAGATCATATACAGAAACAAATTCAGGTGCACATTTTACTATACATAATAAGCAGCAAGCATTAGAGTCTCTTATGAAACATAAAGGATTATACGAGAAAGACAATGATCAGAAGAAGCCTGTTATTGCACAGCAGCTTAACTTTAATGATCTATATAGTAAGGATGATAAATGAGCAAATTAAAGCTTAATCCAAATCTTAAATATGTATGGACTACTAAAGCTGATTTAAAGATCATCAAAGGTGGTCGTGACTCTTCTAAAACGCATGACATTGCTGGATGGTCCATATATCTTGCACAGAAATATAAAGTTAAATTCTTATGTATTAGACAATTTCAGAATAAAATTCAAGAGTCTGTTTATGCTGTACTTAAATTAAAGATTGAAGCTGCAGGTTTGGAAGATCAATTCCAATTTTTAAAATCAACAATACGACATAAAGTAACAGGTACAGAATTCTTCTTTTATGGTATGAATAAAAATACTACTGAAATTAAAGGTTTTGAAGGCGCTGACGTATGTTGGATTGAAGAAGGTGAAGGTCTGACAGAAGAACAATGGTCTATTATTGAACCTACAATACGTAAAGAAGGATCTGAAATTTGGATCAGCTATAATCCACGTATGGCAGAAGATTTTATAGAAACATTTAAACATGATCCAGATAATGGTGTAATAGTAGTTCAAATTAATTATGACAAAAATATTTTTTTAAGTGAAACATCAAGAAGAAAAATTTTACGTTTAAAAGAAAAAGACTATGAAGAATATGAACATGTCTACTTAGGTATTCCAAGACAAGACAATGAAGAGTCAATTATAAAACGTAGTTGGTTAGAAGCTTGTGTAGATGCTCATAAGAAGTTAAATATTGTACCTTCTGGTCAAAAGGTTGTTGGATTTGATGTTGCAGATGACGGTGAAGATAAAAATGCTCTAGTGAAACGACATGGTCAATTATGTGAACATATAGAAGAATGGAAAGCTGCTGAAGATGAACTTAATAGAAGTGCTAAAAGAGTTTTCAATTATGCCTTAAAAGATAGATCAAGAATTGTTTATGACTCAATAGGTGTTGGTGCTTCTGCTGGTAGTAATTTTAAAGACTTTAATATTGAGACTGGTGGATCAGTTCATAACCTCATCTATAAGAAGTTTAATGCAGGTGCAGTCGTAGAAAATCCTGATAGAAACTATAAAGATACAGGGATCAAGAATAGAGATTACTTTGAAAATCTTAAAGCACAAGCCTGGTGGGATATTGCTGAACGTTGTAAAAAAACTTATAATGCTGTTACAAAAGGTGACGACTTCAAAGAAAGTGATATTATCTCTATAAGCTCTGATATTAAGCTACTTAATCAATTAATAAGTGAATTATCTACACCTAAACGTGATTTTGCTAAGTCAGGTAAGATTAAAGTTGAGTCAAAAGATGATCTTAAGAAGCGTAAAGTTAAATCACCAAATGTTGCAGATGCTTTTGTTATGTCATATTATAATTTAAGATCTTCAGGCGTAGATGCTATGCTTGCTTAAAAAACATGATATAATTGTCCATTATAAAATAAAATAAAATAACATAAAATAACATAAGGAAACATCATGTCTCATTATACACTAGAACAAGCACTAGATAGCGAGTTAGATTTTAAAATAATGATGGGCAGAGTTCCAGGCTTTAGAATTGTCCATAAATTCGGAGCAATGGAAGATGCAAATACTACATTGAGAGACGTATGGTCTTTTCCATTTGATAAAACTTATGCAACAACTGGCGTAATATTATATGCATGGTCAACTGCAGCAGATGTAACAGAGATGACAATAACTGGACTCGATGAGAATTGGGCAATAGTAACAAAGGTTGTAACTCTTACAGGTGTTACTCCAGTAACACTTCCAGGGTTATGGACTAGAGTTTTTAGAGTTAGAAATGAAACTCCACTTGCTCATGTAGGAACTGTTTACTTTTCAAGAGGTGTTACAAACGCTCCAGGTGTTCCAGTAGTAGGAGAAGCAGAAGCATCATCTCTTCCATTAACTCAAGGCTCACAAATGTGTCATTTTACAGTACCTGCAGGCCATACATCATTTGTTAAGAATTTCCATATATCTACTACTAAAGGAAAAGATGTAAGAGCTTATGGGTTTCATAGAGACTTCGGTGGAATATTTAATGCAGAAGATATATTATCTACATATCAAGCATCTGACACAAAACCTCTTCCATATTTACCATTCAGTGAAAAATCAGATTTCGTTATAAGAGGTTTATCAGATGTAACAAACACTTATATAGGCGCTACGTTTGATTTAATATTAGTACAAAATGATCCACATCTAACAGCAGTATAAAGGAATTATGTAATGGTTGACGAATTAGAACAAGCACAAGAGATAATACAGGTTAAAACAGAATTACATTCTCTTGCCAAATCTTTTTATAGTTTCGTAGATGAGTTTAAGACTTATCGAGATAGATCAGAACCTAAACCAATAAGCATAGCACAAATGTTAGGTGGAGTAGTAGCAATACTTACAATACTTACAATTATGTTTGGTTCAGTTATATATGTTGCGAACTCATCCAACGCACCATTATTAACACAGATGGCTCAGATAACACAAGTTATGACTAATATTCAGAATAATACAATGCAGAATGCTAGTCAAGGACAATTGTTAAATAAGGAATTATCTGGTGTATCAAAAAGTGTTAAAAGTAATGAAGAAACATTACGATGGATAATTTTTACAGAGAACTTACCCAAGCAAATAACACATATTGAAGAAAAAATGAGATCACTTGAAGAAAACTTCAAACAGCACTCACATCAAAAAGGAGATACAAAATGGTAGCACCTAAACCAAGACCGGCTCCAAAGCCAATATTACCACAATCAAGATAGATAATGAAAACAGTATACTTATATAGAGAACCTTCAACAGATGAAGGTACATTTGGTTATATAGTATATCGCGGCGATTACTGGCATACATTAGAATTACCTGATAGAGATAACCAAAGAAGCATAAGTTGCATACCATTTGGTGAATACATATGTGTTGTTAGATATTCTCCTAGATTTAAACGATTAACATTCTGGTTAACAGATGTTGAGGGTAGAACATTTATCCTTATACACGGAGCCAACTTTGCAGGTGATGTAGAAAAAGGTTACCAAAGCCACCTTAATGGTTGTATAGCATTAGGTAAAGGTAGAGGTAAGATCAAAAACAAATTCGGAAAATTCCAAAGAGCTGTTCTAACAAGTAAGTTTGCAGTAAGTCAATTTATGGACAGAATGGAAAATGAGGAATTTAAACTTATAATAAAGGAGTTATACAATGGATAGTATAATTACATTTTTAAGCAGTGGACCAATGGGTTTACTTTTCGGTGGTTTAGGTAGTTTAGCTACAGGTTGGCTTAAGTTAAAAGGTGATCGTGAGAAGAGAGAATTCGATTTAAAAGAAGCTAACTCAAGAAGAACTCATGATCTTTCTATGATCAATGCTACAACTGAGGCAACTATAAAAGAGATTGAAGCCAATGTTGAACGTGATCAAATACTTATGGATGGTCAAGCAGATATTGAAGAAAGTAAAGGTAGAAATGAAGCTATCTTGAAACTTTCAGATAATTTTGTTAAACCAGATCTTGTAGATAAGATGATGTTTAATACTAATAAAATTGGTATATTCTTCACTGGACCTTTAGCATTTATTATAACGTTTGTTCATTCATCCATTGATGTTCTTAGAACTTCTGTAAGACCTGTTGCAACATATGCTTCGTTGATGTTTAGTTTCTATGTTACTAAAATAGCATTAGATATGTATACAGCTTTAAGTGTAGTACCAACATCTGATCAATTATTTGATATAATAATGACAATGCTTACATTAGTAAAGTTTATTACAAGTTCTGCTTTCGGTTTTTGGTTCATGGACAAGTCAATGAGTAGAAAATTTCAAGATAAACATTAAGGATATATTATGGCTAAGAAAAAGAATATACTGGTAGCAGTTGATGGATTTGAAAATTTATTGACTGGGATGGGTACTTCTAAAGATGCTCAAACATATATGAACTTCAAAAGAGGTACATTACTTAGTCAGAATTTAGAATTTATATCTTCATTATATTCACAAAATTGGTTAGCTGCAGCTGTTGTTAATGTTCCTGTTGATGACATGACACGTAATTGGATTGAGATCTTAGATGAAGACGAAGCTAAAGAAGAAGTTCTTGAAAAAGAATTAAGTCGTTTAGGTGCTAAAAAGAAAATCAATCAAGCATTGAAATGGGCTTCAGCTTATGGTGGTTCAATTATTATTATGATGATTAATGATGGTCGTGATATGTCAGAAGAACTTACATTATCTGCTATCAGAAATAAAGGTATTAAGAACCTTATTGTATTAGATCGTTGGAGAATAACAGTAGGACCAATAGATACTAATCTTCTGTCATCAAATTTTGGTTTACCTGAGCATTACCTTGTATCAAGAAATGGACAACAAATACATCATTCTAGAGTACTTCGTTTTGATGGTGAAATTACATCAATAGAAGAATTTGAAAGAAATGGTTATTGGGGATATTCATCATTTGAAAAAACTTGGCAGCCAGTTAGTAATAGTCAAGGATTATCTTTAGAAATTGCTGGAATGACTAAAGAAAGCAATATTGATGTTTATGGTATTGAAGGTCTAAATGAAATGATTGCAATGGGACCTGATGGTGAAGCTGCTGCAACAAAACGTTTAACTATTGCTCATCAACTTAAGAGTTATATTAATGGTATAGCATTAGACTCAAAAGATACGTATGAGAAAAAATCAAATACATTTTCTGGTCTTGCCGAACTTGATGATAAATTTTTATTAAAAGTATCAGGAGCTTCAAGAGTTCCTCCATCAAAATTATTAGGTAAACAAGAAGCAGGTTTAGGTGATACTGGACAAAGTTCGTTAACTAATTACTATGATGATATTTCAGGTCGTCAAGAGAATGAAATGACTGATCCAATTCAAACATTGTTAAATGTAATTTATGCTTCAGCATTTGGTCAGCCAAGAGAAATTGCTTTTGAATATTGCCCTTTATGGCAAATGAGTCAAGAACAACAAGCAAATATATCTCGTACAAATGCAGATCGCGATGCTGTATATATAGATAGAGGTGTTGTATCTATTGAAACTGTGCAAAAACAATTATCATCTGATCAAGTATATACTAATATAGAAGAAGATATTAATGGATCTGATGATTTATTTAATGGTGGATTTGAAGAAGATCCTGCGGATGAAACTGACACATTCCAGGATCTTGAGAACTAATCATGAAAATTGATATAGCTGAAATAGCAAAACAAAATGGTAAGAAAGGCACTGCTGAAATAGCAATAAAGCCTATACCTAAAATAGAAGCTGTTCAATACTTTAAAGAACTTAATAAGTTAACAAAAGCAATGCGTGAAGATGTTAAAAAAGAATTAATGCCTTTACTTAAATCTTTAGAAAGTTCTTACGCAACCGATGGATATGCTGATCAAATATCACAACTTATTAGAAGATTAACTTTAAAGTATCAGAATATCGCAGATCTATTTGGCAAATCAACTGCACAGAAAATGGTTGCTAGTGTATCTATGAAGAATGAAAAAGCTTTTAATGCATTAGTTAAACGTTCTGTTGGCGTTGATCTTACTGAGATAATAGCTGATGAAGGATTGAATGATTTTCTTGAAGCTCAAGTTAACAAAAATGTTACTCTTATAAGAAGTATACCAGATGAATATTTTAAGTCTATAGAAACTGTTGTTATGAATGGGACAGCTAATGGATTACGCTGGGAAGCTATAGCAAGAGAGATTGGTGGAATTAAAGACATATCATCAGTTAATGGTAAACTTCAAAATCGTATAAAACTTATTGCTAGAAATGAAACATCTAACCTCAACGCTTCTATTAATAAGAAGAGACAAGAAAATTTAGGTATCACTCAATTTAGATGGGAAACTTCTGAAGATGAAAGAGTAAGAGCAAGTCATGCTAAATTAGATGGTAAAGTATTTGATTGGGATGATCTACCGGTTGTTGATGGAGTTAAAACTTCTCCAGGTCGACCTATTAATTGTAGATGTGTAGCTATTCCAGTAATTAAGATATAATAACACAAAGGATTTATTATGAAAAAAGTTTTATTATTATTAAGTTTGGTTGTTGCATTATTGGCTGGTAAATGTGAATACTATATAGACTCATATACTAAGAATACAAAGAAAGTAAAACTTGATCTGATGAGTTCAAAAACTTCATTATATGCTGGATTAGCTAAAAATGATTTAATCAATATGTTAGTTGAATGTAATGTAACTGGAAAAGACTATGAAAAAGGTATGGTTAGATTAAAAGAATTAGATAGCTATAGAAGATATAAAGGAAACTAAAATGCCAAAAAGAAATATAGCAACAGATAATTCTAATTTGTTATCTAATAAGATAGATCCTCATACTGGTTTTCTTCATGTTAAAGTAACGTTATGTCGTTCAGGTATTCAAGAATACGTTGGTCGTGAATTAGGATTAACGGGTAATGATGCTGGAAAGATGTTTAATGTACTAAGACCTCCTGAAGAAGTTGTTAAAAAAGAAAGTTTAGATACATATAAAAATCTTGTTGTAACAGATGAGCATCCACCTGAAAGATGGGTTGATACTGAAAACATTAAATTTGTTCAAAGAGGACAAGTATCTAATATTGATGTAGGTAACTCTAAAGACAACGAAATTCATTTAGATGGCGAAATGGTTGTAACTGATCAAGGGTTAATAGAAAAAGCACAAAATGGAAAAGTAGAAGTTTCATTAGGTTACGCTTTTAAATTAGTTGCAGAAGATGGTGTATATAATGGAACACCTTATCAATATAAATATGTTGATATGATAGCAAATCATCTAAGTATTGTTAGTAAAGGACGCTGTGGGCCGTCATGTAGTATAACAAATGATAAAAAACATGGTATAATTGTCGATGCAAATAAAATACAACAAGGAGTTCCTGTGAAGGTTAAGATTAATGGAAAAGAATTCGACGTTTCTGATGAAATTGCTGAAGCTTTAAAAGCTGAACGTAAATCGTCTACTGATGAAATGGACGAAGTAAAAAAGAAAGTTGAGGATGAGGCTGATAAAGTTGAAGAAACTAAAAAATCTAATGATGCTTTACAAGCAAAAGTGGATACTTTAGAAGTTAAACTTTCAAAACCAACTGACTCACAAATGAGTGATGCAGATCTAAACATAATGGTAACAGATAGAGCTAACCTTGTTGCTTTCGCAAGAGGTGTAATAGGTAATGATAACATGCCTGATACAACTTGTCCAATGGCTATAAAAACTGCTGTTGTTGAAAAACATTTTAATATCTCAGTTGATGGTAAATCAGATGCATATATTGATGCACGTTACGACATGGTTCAAGAAGACCAAGTTGCTGCTGATAGTTCTGTTAAAAAGTTAGCTGACGATATGAAAAAAGAAAGAGACGATGTAAAAGTTGGTAACGATAAAGTTGCTACTGACGCTCGTGCTGCTTATATTAAGAAAAAGGTGAAATAATGTCTGTTCAAACTGCATATGATTTTAAACACGGTGAAGGTTTTGTAGGTCAAATGGCTGATCTACAATTAACAAATGTAATATCTAGAACTGTTGAGGCTTCTGCAATTGACTTCGGTCTTGCTGTTGTTCGTGGTACTACTGATACTGAATGTAAATTAGCTACTGCTACAGGTGGAAGCTTCTTAGGTCTTACTGTTCGTACAATTGCTGGAACCGCTGATACAGTTGGTGATCGTAAATATCAGATCGATGAGTCTGCAAATATCCTTGATGAAGGTGTAATTTACGCTATTTGTGAAGATGGTTGTACACAAGGTGATCCTGTATCATTTCGTTATGTTGCTGGAACTGGTCAACTTGGTGGTCTTGTTACTACTCCTGTTGCTTCAGAAACTGACGTTATTCCTAATGCTGTTTGGGATACTACTACTACTGCCGGTGCAATCGGTAAAGTTAAATTCAAATAAGGAGTCTTAAATGGCTAAAATACATGCATTGCCGGAAGGCGTGAAAATTACTAATGATGCTGATGCTGGTTTAGGGTTCGTTGAGTCAACTCTAACACACGTAGAAGCTAAAGTTTATGAAACTGAATATCGTCATATTGTTTATCAAGACGTTGTTCCAGTATCAAACGAAGCAGGAGAAGGTGCTACATCTGTAACATACTACTCTATTGATGGTGCTACAATGGGTAAATTCATTGGATCAAACGCAATTGATGTTCCATTATCTGATATTTCAACTAAACAATCTATCGTTCCTGTGGAACTTGGTGCTGTTGGTTATAAGTATTCTGATGAAGAACTTCGTCAAGCTGCAATGCTTAATCGTCCATTACCACAAATGAAAGCAAATCTTACAATGCGTGGTTATGAAGAACATGCTCAAGATGTATGTTTCAATGGTGACGCTACAAAAGGTCTTGAAGGTTTCTTAGATAATTCTAATGTACCTGCTGCTTCTGTTGTTAATCCTGGTTCAGGTACTGAATGGGTAAATAAAACTGCTGCACAAATCTTATTTGATGTAAATGCTTTATTTGGTCAAGTTTTTGAAACAACAAAACAAGTTGAAAAGCCTGATACTCTTGCTCTTCCAACTGCACAATATTCATATATTGCTAACACTCAAAGAAGTGATAACAGTGATACAACGATATTAATGTATCTTGTTCAAAACAGTATTTATCTTAATTCTGTTGATGACATTATTGCTCTTCCTGAACTTGTTGGTAAAGGTGCAGCTGCAACTGATCGTATGATGGTTTATACTAAAAACATCGATAAAGTTGTTTTTCATATCCCAATGCCTTTCCGTATTGAGCAACCTGTTCGTAAAACACTTGGTTGGGAAGTTCCTGCAGTTTATAAACTATCAGGTGTTGAATTCCGTTATCCGTTGTCTGCTGCTTATGCGGACGGTATCTAAATTTTAAATAAGGACGAAAAATGAAAATCATAAATAAAACAAGCCGTTTAATCTGTATCCAAACTAAGGAGGGACGTGTAGACGTTCTTCCAGGTGTTATCACTGATAACAAATCTCTTGACAAGCTTAAAGGTAAAGATAAAATCTTTGATCATTATCTTGAAACTGAAGCTTTTAAAGAAGTTGGTGGATCATCTAAAGGTCCAAGTGAAAAAGAACTTCTTACAGCTGAAGCAATTGAGCTTGGTATTGAAAATGCTGATACATTAAGCGTTAAAAAACTTAAAATTGCTATTCACGAAGCACAACAAAATAACTAGGGATTTCTCCCTGGTTACAATCATAAAGGACTTACCATGACATTAACTTGTGGACCAACAGAATTCAAAGCACGTTTTCCAGAATTCAGCGCCATTACAGATCCTCGTATACAAATATTTATAGATGACTCAACATTACTTATTGTTGAAGCAACATGGGGTACATTGTATTCTTTAGCAGTTTGTTATCTGACTGCACATTATTTAGCATTGGCAGAACAATCTTCAAATGGAGATAGTGGTAGTGTTGGAAATGTAGCTTCACAAGCTGTTGATGGAACTTCGATTAGTTTCAATAATCCAGCAATGAGCAGTGCCTCACAGGCATTTTATAATTCTACGTCTTATGGTCAGAGATTTTATTCTCTTATAAGATCACTAGGTGTAGGTGCAGCAACGGTTTAATCATGAAAGTTACAGTCAATTCAACTAATGGAAAAGGTATAAAAAAACTTTTCGATCGGTTAGAGAAAGGTAGCGTTGATGTTGGAATTCTTGTAGGTGAAGGCAAACATGAAGATAGTGATTTAAGTGTTGCTGAGGTAGGTTTCTATAATGAATTTGGAACATCTACTATACCTGAAAGAAGTTTCATAAGATCTACTATTAATGGTAAATCTAAAGAGATCAAGAAAGTAGCAGCTGCACAATATAAATTAGTTTTAAATGGTAAAACAACAAATGAAAAAGGTTTAGGAATTCTCGGTGCATTTACTGCTGGGTTAATTCAACAAACATTTACAAGTAACGATTGGCCAGATAATACTCAAGCTACTATAAATGCTAAAGGTAGTTCAAGACCTCTTGTAGATACAGGACAACTTAGACAATCAATCTCATGGAAGGTTAACGCATGAAAAATGACGTAAGCAGAGCACTAACTAGATGGTTAGAGCCGGTTAATATTATTCGCAAAGATGTTGGTTCATATGTTAACGGTGATTGGGTTAATGGAGCAGATATTAGTGTTCCTATTAAAGCTGTTGTTCAGAATGCTAACGCTGATGATTTGATATTACTTCCTGAAGGTAGTAGATCAAGTGAGAGTGTAAAAATTCATACAGTTTCAGAAGTTAAAACAGTTTCAGAAGTTGGTGAAACAGAAGCCGATCAGTTTGATTATGATGGATCTAGATATAAAATATTTGATGTTGCTAATCGTAAAATTGGAAATTATTATAAAGCAATAGCTATAAGGATTAAAGTGTGACGTTTCCAGAATTAAAACAACATATTAGAACATGGGTAGTTGATACTTTAGCTATGGAAGTTATTTTTGCTCCTGCTCTTGGACCACGTCCATTAGATCAATATGCTTTATTGAATATAGTATCTGTTGAAAAACTAATAAATGATGTTAGAACTGAGACAAGATTAGGAAGTGGTGCAATCCAAGCTGATTATCAAGGTATTAGAAAAGTTATGGCATCTGTTAATGTTTACAGAGGTGATGTTATGACTGAGATGGTAGATTTAAGATCATCGTTATCTAGAATATTAACTCAAGATTATTTTAATGCTTTAGATATAGGTATAATTAATTCATCAAATGTAAATCATATTCCAGAACTTATAGGCAAAGATTGGGAAGATAGATCTCAATGTGATTTCTTTTTTCATTACTTACCTACTATTCAAAATGACCCAGATATAGGTGAAATTAAGCAAATTGAAGTAACAAATGAAATAAATGGTGAAACAATCATTATAACATGATATAATTAGCAAATCAAAATAGGAGTTTAAAATGGCAGAGAAAAGAGCAATCAAACGTTTTGTAGACGTTGAGATTAAAAAAGATACTCCAAGTGTATCAGCTGCATCTTTTGGAATACCAATTCTAATTAGTAACAGCAACGTAATCACAACAGCTCAAAGAGTAAAGAGATTTACTACTTTAGCCGGAGTTGAAACATTGTTTCCAAACACAACAGAGGAATGGAAAGCAGCTGACGCTTACTTTAGCCAGGATCCTTTTAATGAAAATCAACCAGAAGAACTATTAATAGGTCGATACGTTGATGCACCAATTGCAGCAGTATTAGAAGCTGGTGAAACACCTTTAACAGTTCTTGCTACATGGCAAGCTATTACTGATGGTGAATTTGGTATAACTATTGATGGTGGTCTTGTTGATGTTACAGGTTTAAACTTTTCAACAGCAACAAGTCTTGATGATGTAGCAAGTATCATATCAGCTGGCACAGCTGGTGCAAGTGTTGCTTATGTTATTAATCGTTTTGTATTTACAAGTGATACAACAGGTGTAGCTTCGACTCTTACATTACTTCAAACAGTTGCGGTTCCAGCTGGAACAGATATAAGTGGAACTGGTTTCTTAGATGGTGATGTTATTAAATCTCCTACTAACCCAGGTGGTTCATTACTATCTCAAGGTCAAATTGCTGAAACAGCTGCCGATATGTTAACTGCTGTAAAAAATGTAAATAATGCTTGGTATGCTTTAGGTTTAATTAAAGCTTTAAGAGATATTCAATTTACTGAAGATTTATCTGATGCTTTAGAGTCTAACCGTAATATTATGATTACTGTTACAAATGATCCTAATACTTTAGTTCTTGGATCAGCGGCTTCACTTGCAGCTAAACTTAAAGCTAAAAATTACAAACGTACATCTTTAGTTTATCATGATAATTCAAATGTTTATCCTGATTGGTCATGGATGGGTCAACAACTTCCAAAAGATGTTGGTTCAACTAACTGGTCATATAAAACATTAGCAGGTATTGCAGAAGGAGCATCTCAAAATATTGAAGCTTCATCAATTACACAAACACAAATAGATGCAGCTGAAGATGTAAATGCAAATGTTTATACAACTACATTAGGTGCAAGTTTTATTTACTTTGGTACAATGACTGGTGGTAAAAATATTGATAAAGAAGGTGAGTTTATTGACATCATTATTAACATTGATTTTTTACAAGCACGTGTAGAAGAAGGTTTAATGAGTCTTTTACTTGAAAAAGATATTATTCCATTCACTGACGGCGGTATTACGATTGTTGATACAAGACTAAAAAATCTTTTACAAACATATGGTGTAGTTCAAGGAATTCTAGTTG
>Ga0210140_1000042_pt1 | contig 23241 bp, 21 predicted proteins | sample China_Bullhead_C_3_FD_184858 | JGI IMG/M metagenome (GOLD analysis project Ga0210140, IMG submission 184858) | Wetland microbial communities from San Francisco Bay, California, USA, that impact long-term carbon sequestration -... | ecosystem: Environmental > Aquatic > Marine > Wetlands ...
TATAAATAACTCCAATAGTAAAGAATCCGGGCCCTGAGGACCCGGCTTTAATTTGCCCCTTGAAGGGGCTAGTTCGGAGTCTCGCAGGCTCGCTTACCTGCTGCCGCTTACAATAATGATGCACAAAGGCACTGAGGCACAAAGGCACAGAGTTTAAAACCTGATAATAAAATCATATGATTACATTGTGTGTACTCAAAAAACCTTTACACTTCTTTGTCTTACTGTCACTTTGTGCCTTTGTGCCTTTGTGCCTCAGTGCCTATGTTAAGCCTTGTTGATGGCTCCGGCTGAGCCAGCCACTTCTGACCCGGCCCTGAGGACCGGGTTTTATTGGATGAATAAACAAAAGGAAATTTGTTTTATCGCTCAACTTAGACAAAATGTTTCTTAAACTATTTTACGCAGACAGAAAATAATAAAATATTCCAACCAGAATAATAGAGCCTGTACGGAAAGCCTGGTTATAAGAAATCAGTTCTACCGCCAATTTGGGCTGGAACACACCGGCATAAAAAGGAAATTGATGTCGTATGGCACGCATGGGGGAAGACAGGACATTCCCTGCGAGCAAAGCCAAAACAACCTGCCGGGCTTCCAGGCTGCCATTATCCAGCAAGGCACCTGCAGCAGCAAGACCGGCGCTGATTTCTGCCGTAAGCTGCAAGGCAACTACTCCCAGGCTTTCCGGATGCAGCCAGGCAAGGAATTTTACATGGTGCGCCAACCATCCTTCCAGCAGGGTAAACATGCCGAAACGATTTAATATGAAAACCGCTGTATAGATAGGTACCGTAATCACCACTATCCGTCTGATCCTCTTCTGAAAACGAAGCCAGGCTTTATGGAGCGCCTGCGACAGGGAGCTGACCCTGTTTTCATCGAGCCTGCAGGTGACGCAGTTTTCTCTATTGCCTGGAAGGACTATCCTGCCGACAACAAGAATGCACAGGGTACGGAGAAATGCGGCAAAAAGAGTCAGTCCGACGTAGGTCACGGCCACGCTTTTTATCAGGGGCACCGCTAGAAAAAACAGGGTTGGCAGATGCAGAAAATAGGTGGGCAGGCTGTTAAACAGGTTCGCAAAAATGAGTTCCTGTTTTGTGATCTTTTTCTGTTCATAAGCCTCGGAAAGCATGGTATTGGACGTTACGGCTGAGAAAAAGGCCATGCTAAAACTGGCGCCGGTTATATCTGACAAATGGCCTATGCGAACCAGCGGTGCTGCCAGGCGGGCAACACCATGGGTCCAGTTCAAAGACTCGATCAGGTTGCCGATCATCAGGCCAAGGGAAATAAAAAACACCAGCCTCAGGAGCGGCCAGCCCAATCCCTGCCACAGCATTATCAATAGTTCGGAATTCTCCATCTCAAGACATCATAGTAACACTTTGGATTTATAAGAATCCTGAAACGACTCAGGGATTCAGGAGAATGTTTTTACAAGCCGGCTTCTTTATATTTCGCATAAAGCGGACAGATTAATCCCAAATCAAATTAATATATATTATTTTTTTCTGTTCTGCTGCGAATTGACAACCTTCTTGAAATGCTTGACATAATTGCGCAACACTACTATGGACATTACATTTCAAAATAGTGCCGGAAATAAAGTACCTTGAATTTCCTTCCCCTTATATGATAGCCTCTTGCACATTTTAAGGCCGGGGTATTCATTTATTTACTGCGCCAGCAAAAATTAGAAAATGTATAATATGCGCTAATCCCTTTTAATGAAGTGAGCACAAAATAATGTCAAAATCTCTCATAATAGTTGAATCGCCAGCAAAAGCGCGGACCCTGAAAAAATACCTTGGCAAGGATTATGATGTCAGGGCTTCTGTCGGCCACATCCGGGACCTGCCGGTAAGCAAGCTGGGCGTTGAAATAAAGAAGGACTTCGCCCCCCAGTATGTGACAATCAAGGGCAAAGGCAAAATTATCTCCGATCTGAAAAAGGCCGCTGCCAAGGCTGATGAGATCTATCTGGCGCCAGACCCTGATCGTGAGGGAGAAGCCATTGCCTGGCACATTGCCCATATTTTAAAATCTGCAGACAAGCCCATCCACAGAGCCCTGTTCCATGAACTGACCCAGAAAGCTATTCGCACAGCCATTGATAATGCCACCAGCATCAACCAGAATAAATTTCAGGCCCAGCAGGCCCGCCGTATTCTGGACAGGCTGGTGGGCTACCAGATTTCCCCGCTCCTCTGGGAAAAGGTAAGAAGGGGCCTTTCTGCCGGCAGGGTACAATCGGTTGCCGTAAGGATGATATGCGACCGGGAAAGTCAAATAGATAAATTCCGGCCTGAGGAATACTGGACTATCAGTGTCAAGCTGCAAGGGAAAATTCCGCCCCCTTTTATCGCCAAACTCGACAAGATCTCCGGCCGCAAAGTCAAGGTGGAGAACGAAGAACAGGCAAAAACGATTGTTGCAATCCTGCAGAAAGCTGAACATAGCATAACTGCAGTTGACAAGAAAGAGCGCAAACGTTATCCCAGCCCGCCGTTTATTACCAGCACCCTGCAGCAGGACGCCAACAGGAAATTACGCTTCCCGGCTAAAAGGACCATGGGGCTGGCCCAGAAGCTTTACGAAGGAATCGAGCTGGGTGCTAAGGGGCCTGTAGGATTGATTACATACATGCGTACGGATTCAACCCGCGTCAATAACGAGGCCCTTACCGAAGTGCGCGCCTTTATTCAAAAGGATTACGGCCAGGATCTTCTACCGCCAAAACCGATTTTCTATAAAAGCTCAAAGGCTTCTCAGGATGCCCATGAGGCTATACGTCCAACCGATGTCACCCTGACGCCTGAAAAGGTTGCCCCCTATCTTGAGAAGGGATTACTGAACCTTTATGCCCTCATCTGGAAACGATTTGTTGCATCGCAGATGTGCCCTGCCATTTATGACCAAACCACCATTTCCATTACGGCGGATAAATACCTGCTCAAGGCCCAGGGCGCTATTCTGCGCTTCAAGGGTTTTATGACCCTTTATGTTGAATCCCGTGAAGAGAACGGTGAGACCAATGGCAAACAGGAGGAGACAGACAAGGGTAGCACGATCATTCCCGATGTGGTGCGCGGCGAAACAGTCAAGGTCCTGACTGTTGACCCGAAACAGAATTTTACCCAGCCCCCGCCGCGCTATACTGAAGCGACCCTGGTCAAGGCCCTGGAAGAGAGTGGCGTGGGCCGTCCCAGCACCTATGCCGCGATTATCTCCACCATCCAGGACAAGGAATATGTCATGCAGCAACAGAGAAAATTTATGCCGACTGACCTTGGAAAACTTGTCAATGATTTGCTGGTGGCCCATTTTCCCAATATACTGGATATAGAGTTCACGGCATCCATGGAAGAAAATCTGGATAAGGTTGAAGAAGGGTCCAGCAATTGGGTCAATCTGCTGCAAGCCTTTTACACCCCATTTGAAAAAACACTTTCTGCTGCCAGGCAGGAAATGAAGTCGGTAAAAAAACAGGGCATTCCCACAGATATTACATGCAAACTCTGTGACGGCAAACTGGTTATCAAGTGGGGCAAAACCGGAGAATTTCTGGCCTGTGAAAATTACCCGACCTGCAAGTATACTCAGAATTTCAAGAAAGACGAGAACGGCACAATCATTCCCATAGAAAAAGAAGAGCCTGTAGATTCCGGAGAGACGTGTGAAAAGTGCGGCAGGCCCATGGTTTTCAAACAAGGGCGTTTTGGAGAATTCCTGGCCTGTTCAGGCTACCCTGAATGCAAGCACATCCGGGCCCAGACAACCGGGGTCAAGTGCCCGGAAGAAAACTGCAATGGCGAACTTGTCCAGAAAGTTTCAAAAAAGGGGAAAGTTTTCTTCAGCTGCAACAGGTTTCCAGAATGCAAATTTGCCTCCTGGGACCGTCCTGTGCCCCAAAAATGTCCACGCTGTGCTAAACCGTTTCTTCTCGAAAAAAAGACGAAAAATGGGACTTTTCTGCAGTGCATTGATAACGAATGTGGTTATTCAGAGCCTCTGGCATGACCATATTTTATATAGAGAGTATTTTTTTCACATACCCAAACTTAATCTATACTACTGAAAACCCATGCAGCAGGTGAAGAAAAAGTATCGCAAAAAAAGCAGCAAGGAACTTGCCAGGCTATGTGCCCAGGCAGCAATAGATAAAAAAGCTGAAAACCCTGTCATTCTTGATGTCAGGAAGCTCTGTTCCTTTGCTGATTTTTTTGTCATCATGAGCGGCCGTTCAACCCGGCATGTTCAAGGTCTTGCCGAGGCAATCGAGGTCGATCTGCGGAGCAAGAAACTTTCGACCTCCAGTGCAGAGGGTCTCAATGAGGGAACATGGGTTCTGCTTGATTATAGTGATGTTGTGGTACATATCTTTTACTCTGAGACAAGAAAGTTCTTCGATATTGAGGGGCTTTGGCATGATGCACCCCGAATTTCCCTGGATGATTCGCCTGCGGCTCTATAATGAAAACTCCAACACCCATATTACTGGCTATCCTTGATGGCTGGGGAGCGGGCCCACTGACGGAGGCCAATGCCATTTATGTGGCCGATACTCCGAATATGGACCGCTGGCAAAGCAGTTACCCATATACAACCTTGCTGTCCCATAACGGGGCTGTCGGTTTGCCTGAAGGCCAGATGGGCAATTCTGAAGTAGGACACCTTAACATTGGCGCGGGACGCATAGTTTACCAGGACTTTACACGTATCAACCTTGCCATTGAAACCGGTGATTTCTTTGATAATGATGTTCTGAAGAACACATTTGCCACGGCGGTAGGGAAAAAGTCCGCCGTGCATCTTATGGGTCTTATTTCAGATGGTGGTGTCCACAGCCATATGAACCATCTGCTGGCGCTGCTCAAAATGGCTGCCGACCGGGGACTTACCGAGGTCTATATACATGCCTTCATGGATGGAAGGGATACACTTCCAACCAGCGGCCTTGACTTTATAAGCCAGCTGCAGCATGAGCTGGTCTGGATCGGCACAGGTCGCCTGGCAACCATTTCAGGCCGCTTCTATGCCATGGACCGCGATACGCGCTGGGAAAGGGTCAGGGTTGCCTGGCAGGCTATTGTCCAGGGCCAGGGCGTACCGGGGCGCGATCCGGTTCAGGCAGTGAAAGACGCCTATCACCGGGGTGAAACCGATGAATTTATTAAACCTATTGTCCTGCTTGGCGAGAGTGGCGATCCAGTTGCGACTGTCAAGGATGATGATGTTGTCCTGATGTTTAATTTCAGGGCCGACCGTATCCGCGAGCTGACCCGCGTCTTTACTGATGAAAAGTGGGATGAATTTCCCCTAAATTACCGACCGGCTTTGGCTGACTTCGTTACTTTCACCCGCTACGACAGACATTTTAACCTGCCTGTTGTTTTTCCCCCTGTAAGCATGGATCATATTCTGGCAGAGGAGATCAGCGTTTACGGTTTCAAACAGCTCCGTATTGCTGAAACGGAAAAATATGCCCACGTCACCTATTTTTTCAATGGCGGGAGGGAGGAACCATTCCCGCTGGAAGACCGTGTCCTGGTCCCCTCGCCAAAAGATGTGGCGACCTACGACCTGAAACCGGAGATGAGTGCTTACCTTGTGACCGAAGAACTCCTGCGCCGTATGGACAGTGAATCCTATTCTTTCATTGTCATAAATTTTGCCAATGGAGACATGGTTGGCCACAGCGGTATAATGGAGGCTGCGGTCAAGGCCTGTGAAGTAGTGGATACCTGCCTTGGGAAAATTGTGGATAAATTTAGTGAAAAAGGCGGAATTGTTGTTATCACCGCTGACCACGGTAAAGCGGAAACCATGTGTGACCTGCAGACACAGTGCCCGATCACGGCCCATTCCTCCAATCCGGTACCATTCATCCTGATAAGTGAACAATACAAAAACGCAAAATTGCGCCAGGGCGGCTCTCTACGTGATATCGCCCCAACCATTCTCAGCCTGCAAAATCTGCCCATCCCCCATGAAATGACGGGCAGAAGCCTGATCTTACCCTGATTGAAACGTACACGCTTGCCACGATGCTTGTGCTTGCTTTTTAAGAGCATATTCTGCTAAACAAAGATCATAACCCTTTCGCACGCATTACAGAATGGAGCCTGAGCCCGTTTAATTTCACGATACAGCGAAAAATAATGCACTATATAAGTACCAGGGGGGGGATCTCTCCGATATCGTTTAAGGATGCGGTGATGATGGGCCTGGCCAGGGACGGCGGGCTCCTGCTGCCAGAGATTTTGCCCACGGTGGCACCGAAATCTCTGCGCCGTTGGCAAGGACATTCCTTCCAGCAGTTGGCTGCGGAAATCTTCCGTTTATTTATTACCGACATCACTACTGACCACCTCGACAAAATCATTACCCGGTCCTATGCAACATTCAGTCATCCAGAAATTACCCCGTTAGTCAAAAAGGGTGATATCTTTATCCTGGAACTTTTTCATGGACCTACCCTGGCCTTCAAGGATGTAGCTTTGCAATTTCTCGGCAATGTCTTTGAATATATCCTGGAAGAAACCGGGAGCAAGATGAACATAATCGGTGCTACTTCCGGGGATACAGGCTCCGCAGCCATATACGGAGTGCGTGGCAAAAAACGCATCAATATCTTTATCCTGCACCCCCATAAAAGGGTGAGTCCCATCCAGGAACTCCAGATGACAACCGTTCTTGATCCGAATGTCTTCAACCTAGCCATCAGGGGCACTTTTGACGACGGCCAGGCCATTGTCAAAGCAATTTTCAATGATATCCCCTTCAAAGACAGATACCACCTGGGGGCAGTCAATTCCATAAACTGGGCCCGTATTCTGGCCCAGGTCGTTTACTACGTTTATGCCTGGTTCAAAGTAACGGCTGAAACCGGCGAGGAGTCCATCGACTTTTCCGTACCCACCGGAAATTTCGGGGATATCTTCGCAGGGTATATTGCCAGAAACCTTCTGCCGCAGGGGGCAATCCGAAAACTCATCCTGGCAACCAATGAAAATAACCTGCTTACCCGTTTCGTCACCCGTGGGGATTATTCCGTTTCCGAGGTCGTGGCCACCAGCAGTCCATCCATGGACATCCAGGTGGCGAGTAATTTTGAGCGCTACCTTTATTATCTGTACGATTGTGATGCGAACAGGACAAGGAACGATATTGAAGGATTTTCGCAAAGCGGCAAACTTCGCTTTGATGACAATCTCCTGCGCACTATTCAGCAGGATTTTGTCTCAAAAAGTGTAACTGAGGCGGAAACCATGGACACAATCAGAACATTTTACAGTACGCATAATTATCTTCTCGATCCCCATACTGCAGTTGGAGTAAATGCGGCCCAGGCATGCGCTTCTGCATCCGTACCCGTTGTCTGCCTTGCCACTGCCCACCCGGCCAAGTTCGGTGCAGTGGTTACAAAGGCAATTGGCAAACTACCTGAGACCCCGCCTGAGCTGGTAGGGCTTGAGGACAAGGAAAGCAGGTGCGAGGTATTAGATCCTGATGTTAAAACAGTACAGGATTATATTGCCCGCCACGCCCTTTTATAAGGATAAAACACACCAAAGAAAATCTTTTGCCCCTTCCGGTATTGCATAAATGATAGACATGAATGTCTACAAAAAAAAGATCGAAGTGGCTGTCAGCTTCCTGCAGGGCAAAATAAAGACACCCCCGGCTGTTGTTATCATTCTCGGCACCGGCCTCGGCGGTCTTATTGACGCAATCAAGGTTGACACCCTGCTGCCCTATGCAGAGATCCCGCATTTCCCCCGTTCAACTGTGCCAGACCATAAGGGCAATCTTATTTTCGGTACATTGCGTAACAGGGATGTGGCTGTACTGCAGGGGCGTTTTCATTATTACGAGGGCTATTCAACCAGGGAACTCACCTTCCCGCTCAGAACCCTGTCCCGGCTCGGAGCAGATACGCTTGTGGTCACAAATGCTGCCGGTGGTCTTGATCCCAATTATCGCCCCGGCACCATTATGGTAATCCGTGACCATCTTAACTTCATCGGAGAAAACCCCCTGCGGGGAGCTAATATCGATGACTGGGGCCCCCGCTTCCCGGATCTCTCTGAACCCTATGACAAAAAGCTTATAGATGCAACGCTGCAGTGCGCTGAAAAACTGCACATGACCAATGTCACCACCGGGATCTACGTGGCCATACCGGGACCCAGCCTGGAAACTCCGGCTGAAACCAGGTTCCTGCGTGCTGCCGGAGCGGATGCAGTTGGCATGTCATCAGTGCCGGAGGTCATTGTGGCCCGGCATGCCGCCATGCGGGTCCTGGGGCTATCAGCTGTTGCCAATGTCAATGACCCGGACAACTTTGCCCCCATCCTGCTGGATGATGTTATCAGGGCCGCAGGTGAAATTAAACCGAGTTTGCAGAAGCTGATAACCGAAGTTGTAGAATTTCTCTAGCGCTGTTGCCCGAATTATCCCGCAAGCGAAGCCGATCCAATACTTAGCTACTTTGAACATGATCGGCACACACATTCCTGCCCATGTCCCGGTGGCAACACCACATGGGCATCTTCAAGTTACTTTAGGTATAGAATAACCGAAACCAGAGACAGGAAACTTCACTTGCAACAAATTATGCAAATAATTGTCAATGAAGTCATGCGGTTATATGTATAAATATTGGCCTGAACACTTTTAGCCTATTATGGTATCAGAGAAGCAATGAGCCATTCTGTATATAAAGCGGATCTTCTGGTAAGCGGCAGGTATCTTTATCTGCAGGATCAGGATAAATTGATTTGCATGGAAAGGCGGAAAGGAGTAAAAAGAGAAGATTATGGTTCGGCAGTGGTCAGGCTGGTAACAATTTCGGCTTAAATTACTCTTGTGGAATTTTTTCTTGCCGCTCCATATAATTTAAAACTCGCGAGGTAGCTTCATGTTCGGACTCGGCATGCCTGAACTTATCATTATCCTGGTAATCATTGTTATTATCTTTGGCGCAGGAAAACTCCCGGAAATTGGCAGTGGGCTGGGCAAGGGCATCAAGAATTTCAAGAAGGCCACGAAAGACGAAGAAAAAGAAAAAATTGAAGAGGCGAAAGAAGACGAATAGCCTTGAAAGTTAATGACGCAGCGCAGTAACGCTTCATATTTCATATAACAAGGAGTAATTTATGTTTGTCGGCATCACCAGCAGGGTGATGCGGACGGTATGCGGGCAATTCACGGTTTGCAGCTTCAATGTTTTTTTTAGATTCTGACAGCAAGGAGTAATTTATGTTTGGCCTCGGAACCCCTGAACTTATCGTAATACTCGGCATTGCCTTTCTGGTCTTTGGCGGCAAAAAACTCCCTGAGATAGGAGCCGGCCTCGGAAAGGGTATCAGTTCATTCAAAAAAGGCTTAAAAGATGTTGAAGGTGCCGGGAAAAACCTGGTCGAGGACAATGTGCCCGGCGTTAAAGAAGTAAATAGCCTGAAAGAGGAGGTCGACAAGGCTAAGGACCTTGGCAAGGTCCTGAAATCTTAGCAGAAACTTCCGCAAAGAAGAAAATCACTCTCTGGTTAACATAATACAACAATAGGGTATTTCTAAAAATTTGAAATTTCGCTTTCAGGCAAGGCGGAGGGTTTTGAAAAAGCGCAGTGCACTAAACGTACATGAGCATTTTGAAAAGCCCGACAACACTGAATGAGAGCGAAAGGGCAATTTTTAAAATACCCTATAGTTCTCGTTTATCAATAACCCGCTGCCCCTTGCCCTCGAACCGTTCGAGGGTTTTCTCTTCCACCAGTTTCACATCAACGGAAACACCAAGTTCAGAGGCCAGCCTTTTCTTTATTTTATCCACCAGATGTCTCTGTTTCTTCATTTCGTCAAAGAAAATGGACTCAACAACCTCAACGAGAACAGTTGCCTTGTCCTGGTGATTCTCGCGTTCGACCACGATACGGTAATGAGGTTCCGTGCCTTCTATTTCAAAGAGCACATTCTCGATCTGGGTGGGGAACACATTAACCCCTTTTATGATAAGCATATCATCGGTGCGTCCAAGGATCCTGGTCATCCGGTAATTTGTCCTGCCGCAGGCACAGGGTTCGGTTATCAGTCGTGTCAGGTCACGTGTTCTGTAGCGGATAACCGGAAAGGCTTCCTTGGTCAGAGTTGTAATGACCAACTCCCCAACCTCTCCAGGTTGAACCGGCTGCAGGGTGCTGGGGTTGATAATTTCGACCAGAAAATGGTCTTCGTTAATGTGCAGCCCCTTACATTCCAGGCATTCTCCGGCTACCCCGGGCCCCATTACTTCACTTAATCCATAGTTATCAGTTGCAGTTATGTTGAGCTTGTTATTTATCTCCGTGCGCATTGCTTCAGACCAGGGTTCAGCTCCGAACAGTCCCCATTTCAGCGAAAGAGCATTAATATTGACTCCCATCTCCAGCATGGTGTCGGCAATCATCAGGGCATAGCTGGGTGTGCAGACCAGGGCAGTGGTTTTGAAGTCCTGCATGATCTGGATCTGGCGCTTTGTATTGCCACTGGAAATGGGGATTACCGAGGCCCCGATCCTTTCTGCCCCGTAGTGGAGGCCAAAACCGCCGGTGAACAGGCCGTAGCCGAAAGCAATCTGGATGACATCATCCTTGGTAACGCCGGCTGCTGTAAGAACCCGGGCAACCAGATTGGACCAGTTCTTAATATCATTACGGGTGTAGCCCACAACTGTCGCCATTCCTGTCGTCCCCGATGAAGAATGAATCCTGACAACGTCCCTGAGCGGCACGGCAAAAAGGCCGTAGGGATAATTCTGGCGCAGGTCATCCTTGAAGGTAAACGGCAGGCTGCTTAATTCAGTAAGAGACCGGAAGCCGTCCGGATCAAGGTTTATCTCCTTAAACCTGCTCCGGTAGAATGGAACATGCGTGGCCACCCGGTATATGGTTGACTGCAGCCTCTCAAGCTGCAACTGCTCGAGATCTTCCCTGCTCATGCATTCCCTGTTTTCTTCCCAGTACTTCATGCCGTATCTCCGTTACAGTTTTAATATCACAACCTGTATTTCACAAATTTTGTAATTCCTACTGAGTTATAAAGTGCCTAAAGTGAGCTAAAGTGCCTAAAGTTTTTAAACAGCTATCACTCCGAATGTGGCTGTAATTTTTTTTCACTCCTGCCCTGAAAATCTCCTTCTTCAAAACTCTCAAAAATCCCAAAAGGATATTTTATTATTTCACTTTAGCTCACTTTAGCCACTTCACACGTTAGTCACTCTTTCTTTCAATCAGTTTCTCGACCTAAATAGGCCCTCTGCACATCACGATTCTGCAGCAGGTCTTCAGATACCCCCTGAAGAATGATTTTGCCGGTCTCTAAAACATAGCCCCGGTCGGCAATACCTAAGGCTGCTTTAGCATTCTGCTCAACCAGCAGAACAGTGTTACCCTCTTCCCGCAGTCGTAAAATTACCTGAAAAATACTTTTGACAATGAGCGGCGCCAGGCCGGTAGAGGGCTCATCCATCATAATAAGCGAGGGTTTTGCCATCAAAGCCCTACCCATGGCAAGCATCTGTTGCTCACCACCTGAAAGAGTTCCGGCCAACTGCTTTTCCCGTTCCTTTAATACAGGGAACAGTTCATACACCCTCTTAATTTCCTGCTCTATACCGCCCTTCTTCTTTTTTGCCAGGACGTATCCGCCTAAAATCAAATTTTCCTGGACCGTCATGGTGGAAAACACCTGCCTGCCTTCAGGGACAAGTGAACAGCCTGCCGCAACAATTTTTTCCGGTGCGATCTTACACAGATTCCAATCGCGGAAAAGAATCTCGCCGGAATTTACTTTTACAAGCCCGGTAATTGTATGCAGCAGGGTGGTTTTACCGGCGCCGTTTGCCCCTATGATGGTGACAATCTCGCCCGGGTCAACATGCATTGAGATGCGTTTCAGCACCCGCAGTTTGCCGTATCCTGCCTCTAAGTTTCTAATCTTTAACATTGTATATAGGAGAGATTATCAGCTACAAAGTCTTTACTTTTCAATCTTAAATCTTCAATTTTCAATTTCTAACCCTCGTCCCCTAGGTAGATCCGTATGACCTCCTCGTTCTGCTGGATGTTGTGGGGCAGGTCCTCCGCTATCTTCTCGCCAAAGCTCAGCACCACGATCTCATCAGAGATGTCCATGACCAGGGACATATCATGTTCAACAAGCAGGATCGTTATGCCGCTTTCCCTTATCTTTGAAATAAGACGGCCAATTTCCACTGTCTCATAGATATTCAGACCGGCGGCCGGTTCATCCAGGAGAAGCAGCGTCGGCTCAGTGGCCAGGGCCCGGGCAAATTCCACACCGCGCTGCTGACCAAACGAAAGATTACTGATCTCTGTATCAGCGCAGTCGGCCACACCAAGAAGGTCAAGATACTCCATGGCCTTCTCCCTGATCTTTCTTTCCTCGGGCCATGTCCACGGCAGGTTCAGCATGCCGGCCATAAATCCGGCCCTGCTCCTGATATGCCGCCCTACCATGACATTTTCAAGGGCGGTCATCCCGTGAAAAAGCTTTATATTCTGATAGGTCCTTGACAGTCCCCCCTGGGCGATCTGGTATGGTTTAAGGCCGTTTATTCTCTTGCTGTTGAAGTGGATTGTGCCCGAATTGGCGGGAAGATTGCCGGCAATAAGGTTGAAAAGGGTGGTTTTCCCGGCACCGTTCGGTCCTATAACCGCCTTTATCATGCCCTGCTCCACGATGAAGCTGACATTGTTCACCGCCTGCAGGCCACCAAAACGGCGGTTCAGATTTTGTATTTCAAGAAGAGCCACGGATTATAGTTCCTTGCAAGCTTTGCCGCTGTTAATTTCAAAGATGTACATCTTGATACTTGCTTTCAAACATCTGCTCAATTTTCTGCTGACTCCTCATTTTTCTGTGCCATAAAGAGAGTGAACAGTGATTTTATCTTCTGCCATGGATTGATTTTTAATATCCCTTCCGGAGCAAAAAGCATGATAATAATCAGGATAACCCCAAAAACTGCATCATCATAGGAGCCGAATACCCCGCGCAGGGAGAGGAAATTCAGGACTATGCCCATGATAAGCGCGCCCCAGAGATTAGCCATGCCGCCCACCGCCACAATGGCAACATAACGCACGGACTTCATTATTCCTGCTTCCGAGGGCCCGATGCCGCCGTTGTAATGGGTCATGAATACCCCGGCAAATGCGGCAAAAACGGCGCTCAGGACAAATATGTATAGCTTGTAACGCGCCGTATTGATGCCCATGGCATTGGCAGCCTCTTCCGCTCCGTGTATGGAGCGCAAAGCCCTGCCAACCCTGGAATGGATCAGGTTAAGCAGTAATATGACACCGAAAATGACCATACCCCAGGCAATATAATAATTTAACGTCCTTGCCCCGAAGCTGCCGCTCACCTCGATACCTGGCAGCAACTTGAAACCTGGGACCTCGGAGACGCCGTCAGCCTCTCCAAAGTATCCACTGGCAAGTGCGATACGATAAATGATTATACCGAAACCAAGGGTTGCCATGGCAAGGTAATGGCCTTTCAGTTTCAAAACAGGTCCGCCAATGGCCAGTCCAATGATGCCGGCCGTCAATACTGCGGTAATACATGCCGCCCATGGCTCAACGGTAAGCAGGTCACCGCCGTAAAGGTCCTTGCCGGCAATCAGCAGCCCAAGCTTGTCCAGAAATACGACCAGCCCCTGCTCTTTGAATGGCAGCAGGTTATGGGTGGTAAGCGCGCCGGCCAGGTAGCCGCCAATGGCAAAAAATCCCGCATGCCCCAGCGAGATCTGGCCACCATATCCCATGAGGACGCAGAGCCCGATGACCACAACCGAGTAATAGGCAGACATGGTAAGCTGGGTCAGGTAATAGGTGGTTTCCGTGAACTGGGTAACAAGCTGTATAATCACCACGAGAGCCAGCAGAAACAGGACCGGAATGTACCTTTTCAGCAGATCCATCAGAATTCCTTGAGGCTGGCTGCCTCGCTGCTGCCGAACAGGCCGTGGGGCCTGATGAACAGGATCAGCAGCAATATGGTTGTGGCAATTGCATCCTTGAACGCCAGGGGCAGCACTGATATGGAAAAGGCCTCGATGATGCCGAGCAGCAGGCCTGCTGCCACTGCAGCCACGCTGTTACCCAAGCCACCCAGGATTGCCACGGTAAAACCCTTGATTGCCAGGCCTGGTCCCATGTCATACTCGGAATATGTTATAGGGGACATGACGCAGCCTGCCATGGCGCCGATGCCTGCCGAGAGGACAAAGGAGAGGGTAATCATGTTTTTCGTATTGATGCCGCACAGGGTTGCTGCCCTGCGGTTAGCGGCACAGGCCCGCATCTCACGCCCCAGGGAGGTGAACTTAAAAAAAAGGCTCAAGCCGGCGACCATAAGGGAACAGACGCCTATCACCCAAAGGACCTGCGGTGAAATCCTGGCACCCAGTATGGAAACGGAGGTCACCTCATTGCCAATGAAATAAGGCAGGGTCCGAACACTTTCTCCCCAGATATGCAGGGCAACTTCGCGCGTCAGGATTGAAATACCTATGGTGATAATGATCATGCGCAGCACAGAGGGACTTTCCAGCCAGCGAATGAAAACCATCTCTATCAGCGCCCCGACAACCATGGTGATGAGCACTGCCAGTGCAATTGCCAGCGGCATGGGCATGAAAGCATGCATGGTGATGACTATCATACCGCCCAGCATGACAAACTCGCCCTGGGCAAAATTGATGATGCCTGTGGTGTTGTAAATAATGTTAAAACCGATGGCAACTATGGCATAGATGATGCCATAGGTTATGCCGGCAAAAAGGTATTGTATGAAGAGTTCAGGAGTCATGCGAAGATACTACACAACAGGAAAAGGGGCGGAGAGATTATGAAATTCTCCGCCCCTGCTGTTAAATGATTAATAGATGATTTATATTACTTGTTATAGATAGCAAACTTTCCATCTTTTACCGTGAGCATCTCAAAAGAGTTTATATCCAGGCCGTTATGATCCTCCGGGGAGAAATTGAATACCCCGGCAGTACCGGCAACACCTTGCAGGTTTTCAATGGCATCACGCACCTTCTCCTTATCGACGACTCCGGCCTTTTTAATTCCGGCCACCAGAATGGTGAGGGCATCGAAGGCATGACCACCAAAGGTGCTGCACTCTTCACCCAGACACCTGATCTCATAGTCATTCTTATATTTGATCAACAATGCCTTCTGCGGATGTGAATCCGGCAGATCCTCAGCAACCAGCAGGCGGCCGGCGGGGAAAATTATCCCTTCAGCTGCGGCACCGCCGGCTTCAACATACTTGATATTGCCGAAACCATGACTCTGGAAAAGCGGCACATCCCAGCCGGCCTGCCGCATATTCTTGGCCAGGATGCCCTGGGCCGGGACGATGGACCAGTTGACCACGGCCTGGATGTCCTTGTTGGCCATCAGCTTGGCGACAACTGCGGAAAGATCCGTTTCCTTCTTATCATAGACCTCTGAGGCCAGGATCTCGATGCCGAATTCAGGCGCGATTGCTTCAAGCTGGCCTTTGCCGGCATTACCGAAACCGGTGTTGCCTGTCAGGACCGCTATCTTGCTGATGCCCATGTCTTTCATGGTACCGTAGATTTTCTTTACCGCGTCGCTGTCCTTCTGAGGTGTCTTGAAAACCCACTTGGCAACAGGATTGACGATAACCTCTGCTGCAGCACAGGAAATCAGTATCATCCGGGCTTCCTCGGCGATGTTTTTGATCTTCATGGTTTCGCCGCTGGTGGAAGGCCCGATGATTGCAAAGACCTTATCTTCCTCTATAAGCTGCTTGGCAAACGAGATCGCTTTTTCAGGATTGGCACCTGAATCCTTGATAATCAGGTCTATTTTGTTGCCGTTGATGCCGCCCTTGGCATTGATTTCTTCAACCATCATTTCCAGGGTCCTGGCTTCAGGACCACCCAGAAACGACGCGCCGCCGGTGACAGCCAGAATGGCTCCCACCTTGATGTTCTCAGCCTTGGCAATCGACGCTGGTGTAAAACCGGCTACCAGGCAGAACGAGATTACTACTGTAATTACAGAACTCAATACTCGCTTCATCACGTCTCAACCTCCTTGTTATATTTAACTAACTGGATTATTGCTCTTACCTTGAGACCAATACTCCCCCTTTGCATAATGTTTAAATTGAGCGAACTTCCTCACCCGTCAAAATCTTTATTCCAGCATTCTGCAGAATTGTGATGGCCATATCCGGATCATCAAAGCGGAAAATAAGCACAGCATTCTCGCCGCTCTTTTCAACAAAGGCATACATGTACTCCACATTTATCTCGGCTTCATGCAGCACAGCCAGCACCCTGGAAAGGCCGCCGGGTCTGTCGGCAACCTCGACTGCAATCACAACTCCCTTGCCGACCGTAAAGCCTTCTTCTTTTAATACTCTCGTCGCCTTTTCCGTGTCATCCACAATCAAACGCAGAATACCAAAATCCGCAGTATCTGCGACAGAAAGGGCCCGGATATTGATGTTATTGTCACTCAACGCCTTGGTAATTGCTGCCAGACGTCCGGACTTGTTCTCCAAAAATACGGCAATTTGATCAACTTTCATATCCTACCTCTCGCTGAACTCGAATCAAAGATTGGTTCACTGTTCTGCCTGAAAACAAATACAAAACAGTATTGTTTTAAATACTATATGTTACGGTTGTCAATCACACGTTTTGCTTTGCCTTCACTTCTCTGAATCGTTTTAGGCTCAACCAGGGTGATCTTACAGGTGGAGCCGATCAGATCTTTTATCTCCGTCTGTATCCGTTTGCTTAGCTTCTCCAGGTTCTTCACTTCATCGGAGAAAAGCTGCTCACTCACTTCAACCTGAACTTCCATGGTATCCATTGAACCTTCCCGGTTCACGATGATCATGTAATGGGGTTCAACCCCTTCAATACCCATGAGCACATGTTCAACCTGGGTGGGGAAGACATTGACGCCGCGGATGATCAACATGTCGTCTGTGCGTCCCGTAATTTTTTCCATGCGCACGAATGTCCTGCCGCAGACGCAGGGTTCGGCAATAAGCCTGGTGATATCTTTGGTACGGTAGCGGATGAGTGGAAAGGCCTGCTTCGTCAGTGTGGTGAAAACAAGCTCACCTTTTTCACCCATGGGAAGCACTTCACCGGTATCAGGATCTATGATCTCCGGCATAAAGTGATCCTCGAATATATGCATGCCGTGCTGCGCTTCAATGCATTCCATGGATACGCCCGGGCCGATAATCTCACTCAAGCCATAGATGTCAATGGCTTTCAGGCCGAGCTTTTTTTCCACCTCTTCCCGCATATTCTCGCTCCATGGTTCCGCCCCGAAAATACCGACCCGGAGGGAAAGCCTGGAAGCATCAACACCCATGTCTGCCATGGTTTCGGCAATGTTCAAGGCATAGGAGGGGGTAGACAGCAGGACAGTGGAACCGAAGTCCTGCATGATCATGATCTGCCGCTTCGTCTGGCCGCCTGATATCGGGATAACCGTCGCGCCCAGCCTCTCGGCTCCGTAATGGGCCCCGAGCCCCCCGGTGAATAAACCATAGCCATAGGCATTATGCACCACGTCGCCCCGTTGCACGGAGCCGCAGGCCAATGCCCGGGCCATGACCTCGGCCCAGGTTTCAATATCCCGCTTGGTGTAGCCGACAACTGTCGGTTTTCCTGTCGTGCCGGATGATGCATGCACCCGGACAACCTGATCAAGGGGCAGGGTAAAAAGCCCGAAAGGATAATTATCCCGCAAAAAATCCTTGGTGGTAAAAGGCAGTTTCTGCAGATCAGCCAGAGATTTTATGTGCTCCGGCTTTATACCAGCCGCATCCATTTTTTCACGGTAAGGCTTGACACGGTAATAGACGCGCTCCACCAGGTCCTTCAGTCTTTTGATCTGCAGGATTTCCAGCTGCTCTCTTGGCAGTGTTTCAAATTCCTCGTTCCAAATCATCCGTTTCTCCTTAACCTGTTATAGCGCTGCTGTCTTTCTGCCTTCCTGAAAGGCCCTGATATTGACATCCCGGAACCGTTCGGGGATCCGTTCATGCATGACATCCACATACACCTGTTCGTCAACCGGCAGATAGGTTGAAAGTACGCCCACCATGACAATATTGACCGCCCGTACTTCTCCGACGCCGCTGGCGATGTCAAAGGCGTTGAGCTCCCTGACATGAATATCACGGCTTGTCAGTTCATCCAGCACATTTTCAGGGTATACCATCTTCCCTGTGGCAACTACCGGAGGATAAATTTTGTGGGTATTTACAATAACCTTGCTGCCGCTGTGCATATATGGCAGATACCGCACCGCTTCCATCATCTCAAAGGCAACAACTATATCCGCTTCCCCCGGGCTGATCAATGGTGAATAAACCTTGCCGCCGTAACGCAGATGCGCAGTCACAGAGCCGCCGCGCTGTGCCATGCCGTGCACCTCGCTCTTTCTTACTTCCATGCCGGCAGCCAGCAGGCTGTAAGCAGTCACCTCGCTGGCCAGCAGGATGCCCTGGCCGCCGACGCCGCAAAAGAGAATATTACCCTTTCCATTCATTACCTGTCCTCCTCTTTGCCTATGGCGTCAAACTTGCAAAGTTCCGCACACTGTCCGCAGCCGTTGCATAACTCAACACTGATTTGGGAATGCCCCTTCTGTTTCTCTTTAAAGCCCAGCTTTGCCGCCTCCTCCGGAGTTATCGGCACCCAGTGGATGGCCGGACAACCCAGACCGAGGCAGGCCATGCAGCCGGTGCAGTTCTCCAGCCTGGTCCGGTAGGGCACTTTTACCCGCTTTTTCTCTGAAGGGATCAGGACGCACGGAGCCCGGCTGATGACAACGGAGGGTTCCGGCCGGTTGATTTCCTCTTTGAGGATTTTGCGGGCTTCGTTTATCTTATGGGGATTGAAGGTAACCACATTCCTGACGCCAATGGCCCGGCACAACTCTTCAAAATTGAGCATCTGCGCCGGCTCGCCCTTGATATTCGTTCCCGAACCGGGGTTTGGCTGCTGGCCGGTCATGGCCGTGATGCGGTTATCAAGAATAATGACAGTGGAATAGCTGTCATTATACACAATATTAAGAAGACCTGTGATGCCAGAATGGGCAAAGGTGGAATCACCGATGACCGCCACCTCTTTACCCATGCCCTCTTCTCCCAGGGCCTTGGCCATGCCGTGTACAGCCGATACGCCGGCGCCCATGCAGACACATGAATCCATTGATGAAAGCGGCGGCAGAAAACCAAGGGTATAGCAGCCGATATCACCGGCAACAAAGACCTTCTGCTTGGCAAGGGCGTAAAAAAGCCCGCGATGCGGACATCCCGGACACATATTCGGCGGGCGGGGCGGCAAGGCAACCGGAGCGAACCCGGAGGATTCCTCCCCGGTAATTGCCTTTTTAACGATGCCCGGATTGAGTTCGCCTTCGGCCGGTATAAGGTCCTTGCCGTGGCACCTGATGCCCATGGCCTTTATATGCAGCTCAAGGAACGGATCAAGCTCTTCAACAATGAAAAGTTCATCCACCTGTTCGGCAAAACTGCGGATCATCTTCTCCGGCAGGGGCCAGACCATGCCCAGTTTTAAAACAGAGGCCTCGGGGAATACCTCCTTGACATAGAGATAGGAAATGCCGCTGGTTATAAAACCCCTTGTACCGTCACCCCATTCGATGCGATTTTCAGGAAAGGTCTCGGCAAATTCAGAAAGTTTTTTCATGCGTTCCGTGACAAATTTGCGCCTGTTCCTGGCATTGGCCGGCAGCATGACAAACTTGGCAGCATCCTTAACGATTTCAGGTTTTACGGATGAGCTGGTCTTTTCACCGGGTGATACCTGCCCCTTTACATGGGCAATACGGGTGGTTGTCCGCACTATCACCGGGGTGTCATATCCCTCGCTCAACCAATAGGCTGTTTTCAAAAATTCCTTGGCCTCCTGCGGGTCGCAGGGTTCCAGCATTGGAAGCTTGGCGGCAAAGGCATAATTGCGGTTGTCCTGTTCATTCTGGGAACTGTGCATTTCAGGATCATCAGCATTTATAATGACCAAGCCTCCACGGATGCCGGTGTAGGCCGAGGTGAAAAGCGGGTCGGCTGCGACATTCATGCCCACGTGTTTCATGGTGGCCAGGGCGCGCACACCGACAAAAGAAGCACCCAGGGCAACTTCCAATCCCACCTTTTCATTGGGGGCCCATTCGGTGTAGACACCGTCATACTTAGAGAGATTTTCCATAATCTCTGTGGATGGTGTTCCCGGGTAACCCGAGGCAACCTTGACCCCAGCTTCATAGGCTCCAAGGGCCAGCGCTTCGTTGCCTGAAAGCCAAAGTTTATCTGTACTTTTTTTAGACACGACATTCCTCCTGTGAATCATAAAAAAGATGAAACCATACACTATGATTTCATCAACATTTCTTAATTGATAGGAATAACTAGGTGAAAATACTCAAAGCCCCCTGAATGGGCAAGTATTTTTTGTCAATTTACAAGTGTATATTGCTGATTCTTGCGACGCTGGCACTAACAAAATTCGGTTGAAGTTTGACCGGCAGTGGTTTAATTATGAAACAATGGGCGATTAACTCAGTGGTTAGAGTGCCATCTTCACACGGTGGAAGTCACAGGTTCGAATCCCGTATCGCCCACCAATAAAATAAAGGGTTACAGTTTATGCTGTACCCCTTTATCATTTGACGACTACCATTTTGCCACCAAATGTTACAAAAATGGCCATCTAAAACCTTTCATGCAGCATCCTGGTTTGCGGGTTCATTGGGTTAAGCTCACCTGCAGGAAAAATATTCAATAGGGACGTGTAGATAATATGTCCCGCTGTCGCGATAGGATCTTGGATATGTTATGGTTTTCAGTGACAAGATTAATAGATCTTGGCCATGTTTTTGTAAAATTCATCGAGTAAAGGATTTAATTGCTCTTCTGTAAGAGCTTCCATATCTACCAGAATTTCGCCAAGAAAAGGTTTATTTTGACTTTGCAGATCAAATAGATCGCTCAAATCCTGTGCAGTGAGGTACCCTAATTCGACACCAATCTCACCAAAAAGTTTGGGAGACACAATTTGGGTGTTGAGAATAGTCAACACCTGTCTAACTGTTAATTTCTGTTGTCTTAAGGCTAGCTGCCCAATTGTAAGGGTATGCTGTCGCTGGAAATCCAAGGCTTTAAGGACAGTCGCCTCATCCACCACACCTTTAGAAATGAGGAATTGTCCAAATCTGTTTTTGACCATTTTTTACTAATTCCTTTTGGGCATTATACATTAGGGTTCGGAAATAAAATAAATTGGTTCAAATGATAAGCAATCGCTTTTCGTGTCGAGATACATAAGGGGACCATGAAAATATCTCCATTGTTACAGAATACCTCATTTTGAAACCCTATTCAAACTTTCAAATAAAATGATATGTTTGTAAAAAACATATGCCAATCTCGACTTAGCATTAATGAAATATTTGCCATGTGAATCAATCTATTAGTGATAATCAGTCTTTTTAAATTGTCACATATTGCTACCAGAATGAGAGGAAACAATAATAAACACCAAATACCATGAATAAATTAGCCCTTTGCTTTTAATATATAATTTTTTATCTTAAAGTTTGCAGGCTACTCTTCTTACATGCATATGGTGAAAGCCACAGGTTCGAATCCCGTATCCACAGCTGACGATCGCAAAGGGACTGTGCTTTCCCGCCCAAACTTTTTTCATAATTATCCTGAAAGGAATAATCATGTGCGGCCGTTTCGCCCTGAAAACTCCTCCGAGATCCGTTCAGGAACATTTTCACCTTCCTGAAGCAATCCATCTGTCACCCCGCTATAACATAGCTCCGTCACAAGCCGTTGCGGTTGTCAGGCACCTGCCAGGGAAACGCTTTCCGCAGCTGGATATGCTGCGCTGGGGCCTTATCCCCCACTGGGCCAAAGACATGAAGGTCGGCTACAAAATGATCAATGCCAGAGCTGAAACACTGGGCCAAAAGCCCTCCTTCCGTGAAGCCTTCAAAAAAAGACGCTGCCTGATAGCTACCGACGGTTTTTACGAATGGAAGCATTCGGGCAAGGCAAAGCAGCCCATATATGTGCACATGAAAAACGGGGCGGTTTTCGGTTTTGCCGGGCTCTGGGAATCCTGGAACAGCCCGGACGGCAGCATCGTGAAATCATGCACTATTGTCACAACCGCACCGAACAGACTCATCAGTGAAATCCACGACAGGATGCCTGCCATTCTCCCTCCAGAACAATATGAAACCTGGCTGCAGGATTCGACGCCTGATCATCTCCTGCAAAAGCTTCTCAGGCCCTATCCACCGGAAGAGATGACAGCCTATCGGGTCAGTTCTGAAGTAAACAGCCCCAAAAATGACACGCCGGACTGTATAAAACCTATCTAGCTATGTTTTTCACAAATAATGCAGCTGGTATCAGGTGACCGAGCTGTTGCTTCTTTGACGCTGCCTTTGAAGGCTTTTCATTTAAATTGAATCTCCCCGCGGCAGATAAGCGTAGACTTCGAGCCGCGAGGAATCTCCTGAGGTCAGGATGTTAATTTTATCAGATTCGCTCGTTACCCCCGCAGCAAGGTTACGGGGAATGCACTCGCTGTTCCTGTTCAAGGCAATATGCAGCCAAATATTTCAATGAAATACAGCGAAAAATGCCGTAGAAATAAGAAAAGCTTCAATCAGCAAGATAAAGAAAAAATATTTCGGGCAATCAAAAAACATGAAAGATGAAGCCTGCATATGCTTTCTGCAGTGGGCCCTGCCGCATCTGCACATGCGCTGGCCTGGATTCCGCAAGGTACGCGGCCAGGTTTGCAAGCGTCTTGGGAGCCGTCTTGTAGAATTAAATCTCTCGGATTTGAAAAGCTACCGAATGTACCTGGAAAACAATCCCTTGGAATGGCACATCCTTGACTCCATGTGTCGCATCACCATCTCCAGGTTTTACCGTGACCAGGGGGTTTACAGCTTCCTGCGTACTCAGGTTTTCCCCGCGCTTATTGAAAATTCGTGCCAAAACGGTGATAAAAATCTTTCCTGCTGGTGCATTGGGGCAGCCTCCGGCGAAGAGCCATACTCGCTCAGTGTATTATGGGAACTGTCAGGGTTGAAAAAA
>Ga0210140_1000043_pt1 | contig 22527 bp, 16 predicted proteins | sample China_Bullhead_C_3_FD_184858 | JGI IMG/M metagenome (GOLD analysis project Ga0210140, IMG submission 184858) | Wetland microbial communities from San Francisco Bay, California, USA, that impact long-term carbon sequestration -... | ecosystem: Environmental > Aquatic > Marine > Wetlands ...
CTTACTTCTCTGGTGCGAGCTTACGCTTGAAGGCCTGCGAAGATGGAAACCTGACCACAAGCCGTTGAAAAAATTACGGGAATTGATCCCCAGGGAGCGAATTCTGTAGCCTCCCTCCTGAACGACAATCGTGGGTAACCTCAGGGAGCCGACTATTTCTCCGTTAAGCCTGAAATCCTTCTTCCCTTTGAATGGCAAAATCAACGATCATGCCAATCATATCCCCATAGTCCAGCCCCGACTCTCGGGCCGAGGCGGCAACGCCGGCATCAGCGCTCAGACCCGGATTGGCGTTCACCTCGAGAACATATATCTTGCCCTGGTCATCAACCCTCAGATCAACTCGTCCGTAATCTCTCACCATAAAGAGATGGAAACACTCGAGGGCCACCCTCTCCATTTTGTTTGACAACAACTGGGCTAGATCTCGTGGAAACCTTCTGGGACTATGGTGGTATTCGAAAGAAGCCTTATCCCATTTGGCCCGGTAACCGACAATGGGGTAAAGATTCTCGGGAAAAGCGGAAAAATCGATCTCCCCTATGGGGAATACACTTGCCGTCGGATACCCCAAAAGAGTTAGGTTGAATTCCCTGCCCGGGATGTATTCTTCTATCAGCAGCGGGCCGAATCGGTCCAAGAACTGTTTCAGTCCTTCTCGAAGTTCCTGATCATTTTCGAAGATCGAGTCTTGGTCAATACCAATACTTGCGTCCTCAAACCTCGGTTTGACGATCACCGGAAATTTGAGTAGGGCAGTACTGAATTCCCGCGAGCCATTGTAGACTATATAATTGGGCGTCCTAATTTGCTTACCCTTCAGTAGCCGTTTGCTAATAAGCTTGTCCGTGGTAAGCATCAGGGCTGTGGAAGTAGAACCTGTAAAAGATAAGCCCAGGAGCTCAAAGACGGCTGCTGCATGCCAGACGAGGTGGGGATCTTCATCAACAGTCTCACAGAGATTGAAGACGATGTCCACCACTTGCTCCTTGAATCTCTGAGTGAAGCCATGGAGATCACGGGTAAAGGGAATCCTCACCGACGAGTGCCCCAAAGCCTCGAGCGCCTTCTCAATGGCTTCCACCTGGGCAATAACGTCAAGGGATGCTTCCCAATTTTCGTGCCCTTGGGAGGCTGGTTGGTTGTGAACTATACCGACCTTTTTTCTCCTCAAAGCTTCTCCTCCTTAATCCCTGGCGAGCCGAAGCCGAAGAAACAATCGACTGGATCAAGTCGTTATAAGAGATTCCCACCTGAGATGCGATGATGCACAGGTCCGAATGGGTGGGATGCAGCCCGGCCAGGGGATTGACCTCCATGAACATTAGAGTGCCGTCCTTATCTTGCCGCAGATCGAGGCGGCCCGCATCACGGCAGCCGAGGCCTCTCCAGGCAAGCAGGGCCACCTTGCTCGCCTCTGTTAGCAAGGCGCCATCGACCGGACGATACTCCACCAATTCCTCGTACTTCTCCTTGTTCCGGTAAGAGTAGACTTCAGATTCAGCATTCTCTAGGAGAACAACTTCCATAGCACCAATGACCGCTGCATCTTTTCCCGTTCCCAGGATACCCACAGTAACTTCCCGTCCAGGTAAAAAGGTCTCAACCAGTACAGGCTGTTTGTACCTTGACAGCAGGAGACTGCACACGGATAGCAGATCTCTCCCATTTGTAATTTTTGAGGCGGAATCGACCCCCTTGCCGGTGCCTTCGGCTACTGGTTTGGCGAAGAGTGGAAAAGGAAGATCAATAAATGCCAGGTCAGATTCGTTCTCCACCAGGAAAAAATCGGGCGTGGGAACGGTTAGATCTCGGACCACGCGCTTGGCCATCCCTTTATGCAGAGTGAGAGACAGTACCAGGGGATCGGAAAATGTATATGGTATTTCGTGGGCTTCGAGCAGAGCCGGGACTTGCGCCTCACGGCCGAATCCCCTTAGACCTTCGGCAATATTGAAAACCAGATCCCAACTATCCCCGGCAGCAAGTCGTCGGGTGAGACTCTTGATGTTCCCTATGCGATCTGTTCGGTACCCTAAATCTTGCAAAGCCCGATCAATGGCAGCAATGGTTTCCTCCGAGTCAAACTCGGCTGTCTCTTCCTCACCGAAGCCCGCTACCAGGTAATCTTTTCGGAGGTCATAGGTAATGCCTATTCTCATCAGCAACTTCTCCTCTCCCCAGCTTCTGGTCTCAAAGGAGTGTCGGCGGAGTGTCTTTGAGGCGGACAGGTGTCAGGATAGCGAAATATCCGGCCCTCATAATTTTTTAGAACAAGATAGTCACCCTCACGGCCGACAACGTAATCGGTAAGCAAGGGAATCTTGCCACCGCCTCCCGGGGCGTCGATGGCATAAGTGGGCACCGCATAGCCGCTGGTGTGACCTCGTAAACCCTGAATGATCTCAAGGCCCTTCTCAACAGGTGTACGGAAATGAGCCGATCCCCAAATAGGATCGCACTGATAGAGATAGTAGGGCTTCACCCGGATCTTCAGAAGCCCGTGCACTAATCGTTTCATGGTCTCCACATCATCATTGATTCCAGCCAGCAACACAGTCTGACTGCCTAAAGGAATGCCTGCATCCGCCAGTCGTTCGCAGGCCTGACTTGACTCAGGAGTAAGTTCATCTGGATGAGTGAAATGAATACTCATCCAGATTGGGTGGTAGCGCTTTAGCATCCTGGTGAGGGGTGCTGTAATCCGCTGTGGCAAAACCACAGGCACTTTGCTCCCAATGCGCAACAGTTCCACATGGGGAATCCTCCTTAACCGGGACAAGAGCCATTCCAGTTTCTCGTCCGGCAGGGTCAATGGGTCGCCACCGGATAGCAGCACATCCCTGACCCCCGGCGTAGCTTTGATGTAGTCGATGCCCCGTTGCCACTGCTCCATCTTGAAATCTTTATTGTGACCAACCATGCGAGAACGAGTGCAATAACGGCAGTAACTTGAACAGAAGTCCGTAACAAAGAAAAGGACCCTGTCAGGATAGCGGTGGACTATCCCTGGCACAGGACTATCATGATCTTCTTCCAGGGGATCTTCCGCTTCGCCCTGGGAGTGAAGGTGCTCCCCACTTACCGGCACCACGGTACGGCGCAGGGGTTGGAACGGATTGTTTTCGTCTAGGAGGCTCGCATAGTAAGGCGTTATGGCCAGAGGAAGTGATTTACCATTACGGCCAATACCATTGCGCTCATCGTCGCTGAGCCGAATGATACGCTCCAGTTGGTAAAGATTGCTGATTCGGTTGGCCAGCTGCCAGCGCCAATGGTTCCACTCAGCGCTGGTCGCTTCAGAAAAGAAACGTTTGCGGAAGGTTGAGGAACGTAAACTTGCAGGAAATCTTGAAATACCATAGGTCTTCTTGCCGGACCTGGATTTTTTGTACTCAACAAATCTTTGCTCATTCGAGGAATTCTCCTTCACCTGCCCAGACCTGGGCAGGCAACCCAAAGGCTCAACTTCTTCTGCACAAGGAATTCCGGTTTTCATCTCTCCTCGCCTCCTCTTACTGGGCACGGCCACAATGAAAATCCATCGTGCCGGATTTTAGATAATAGGACACCCCTCAACCCGCAAACAATGAGTGGGGCCGAATTCAAGGTGGCAAACAATGTGCCATTCACATAACATACTAATATTTATATGTTTATTTTTTATCAGTCCAGACGTGCCAGAACTTGAAGTTCCGATTTTGGCGAGGAAAAGTGGGATCTGGGGCAGATGACGAGGCCACAGACTATATAAGTAGTTGAATTATTATATAAATTAAAAAAGCAGAACTCTCAAATCCGATTTCGACACCATCGGAATTGATTATTCTGCTTTCCTCAAATTATTCGCCAAGCTACTTGACGCCGCGGTTATTTTTATTAGCCTGAACGGCTCCTTCGCTCTTTTATGGCCCTACCCCATTACCAGAAAAAAAATAAGAGCGCCAGCATCATCATGCATTTAGTTGAACTGGATGAACGGTTTTGGTATTAAGAATATCACTCAAAGGGGTATGTAGGTTGGATCCTCAAATAACTTTTCCAGGAGGAAACCATTGTGGAAAGAGTAGAGCTCCGAGAGAGTGAAAGAGTTTTGTCGGGAAATCTTTTCCCAGCCTTTATCCGAAGACCGCTTTGTATGGTGACGGTGTTCTTTCTGCTCATTCTAAAACCCAACCTCTTTCTTACCGCGCCAGAGGCGATGGCAAAGGAAAACAAGGCTCAGGTCACAACTCAGCAGAACTCCTCTTCTGACCTAGACCTGAGTACCGCAGAAGAAAAGGTCAAGGAGCTCGACAGCAGACTAACTGGTGCCGAAAAAGCGATAAACGAACTCACTGCCAAACAGCTGGAAGTGACTCTCTCGGAACTGCAAGAGCGCGCCGTTAAAATTCGTGATCTCGAGACCATCTATCAACGCTTGGTCAATGCTTTGAAAAGACGGGCAACCTTGGAGAAGGACGAAGCGCTTCTGCGTGAAAAGGTTAAAAGTCAAGAACAGGTCGGAATCACGCAGCAGCCACCATATTCCCTGAGTTTCTATGACGGTTTCCTTGATCAATTGGCCGCAACCGAGCAAAAAAAGGAGATCAGCAGGCAGGCGAGGAAGTTGGCCAGGACAATTCTGGAAGATGCCTTGTCGCGGCTTGAGGAGTGGCAGCAGACTCTGCGATTGCTCAAGGAGGAGAAAGAGAAAGAGTCCCCTGAAACAGTGACCGCAAAACTGAACTGGGAGTTGGAAAATGCTCAAATCGAACTAGAGCTGGCTCAGGCCATGCAATACCTGCAAAAGATTAATGTGCAAAACCTTTCCACAGAAATCCGGCTCGCCGATTTGCAGTTAGAGGTTGACAGACGGAATATAGACTGGGTCCGAAAGCACCTCTCCTATGACAAAGACGACTTGGAGAAGCACCTTAGCGGCCTGGAGCAAACCAGGACCGATCTACAAAAGCTGCTAAAAAGCCAACTTCGTGAGCAGATGAAGGCGGAGGCTGTCTGGCTCCGAGCCGAAAAAAGGTTGTCCAGTGCCAAAGAGGAGTCTGAAATTACGCTTGCTGCTGCAGAACTCGCTGCCAGCGAGGCCTGGCGCGAAGCCTCTCGCCGCTCACTGGAACAGACAGAGGAGATGCTGCAACTTCTGAGCCTGCGGGAAAAAACCTGGAATTACCGTTATGCCTTGATCAACGGGGGGGACATTGGTCCCGAGAAACTGGATAGCTGGAGAGAGGAAATCGAAGCCAGCATATCGAACATCCAACGAAGCGTGAGACTCCAAGAAAGTTACCAAACCGGGGTGCAAACAAAAATAGCCGTATTGGAAAAACGACTAGCGGAACCGGACTTGAATGCAAAAGTAAGGCAAGAACTGAATCGCCAGATGCTTGCTCTCCGCACCCTGTCCCAGGGCAACTTCGAGTACCTCTCCGCCCTTTTGGCCACCGGCAAGCTGCAGCAACACCTCCTGGACGAAATTGATGCCAGAGGCAAGCGGTTTGATCTGAGCAACACAATTACGGTCCTTGCAGGCAAGCTGCGGGGAGTCTGGGATTATGAGCTCTGGGTTATTGATGAGCGCAGCGTCAGCGTGAAGAAAGTGGCCATGGCCTTCCTTATTCTGGTTCTTGGTTTGGCGCTGGTTAGAATAACTGTTCGACTCATAGCTACTCGCTTCTTGCCCCGCACCCATCTCAAGACAACCACGGCTGCCGCCATTGGCAAGGTGCTCAATTACGTTGCTATTTTGTTGATTGTCCTCCTCGCCCTGCGCTGGGTAAACATTCCCCTCACATTGTTTGCCTTTCTAGGAGGCGCTGTTGCCATCGGGGTGGGCTTTGGCGCTCAGAACCTCATCAATAACTTCATCAGTGGCTTCATTATGATGGCAGAACAACCGATAAAGATTGGAGATTTGGTTGAAGTGGATAATCATTTCGCGGTGGTGGAGGAGATAGGGGCTCGATGCACGCGAATCCGCACAGGCGCCAACATCCACATACTGGTGCCCAACAGTAGTTTCCTCGAGAAGAGTATTGTCAACTGGACTCTTTCTGATCGAAAAATCCGAACTCGCGTGATTGTGGGAGTGGTCTATGGCTCACCTGTCAGCGAGGTGGAGCGGTTGCTGATTCAAGCTGCTATGGAGCATAAGAAGGTGCTTAGAACTCCTGAACCTTTCGTGCTCTTCAATGATTTCGGAGATAATGCCCTTATTTTTGAAATTCACTTCTGGATCAGCATAAGCCGCCTGATGGAGAGGTTGATGATTGAAAGCGCCATCAGGTTCCGCATAGACGATTTGTTCAGGGCGGCAGGAATTGTCATCGCCTTCCCACAGCGGGATGTGCATCTGGACACCCAGAGACCTCTGGAGCTCCGGATTGTTGATACTGAAGGGACACCCGAAAGCCGAGAGGATTGACAACCATTTATTCAAAATCGAATTTCTGGTCCTCAGGGCCAGTCTCTGTATGATTTATGATTTCAGATTGCAGATTTAAGAGCTCAGAAGCTCGCGGTGGTGTAGGGTGTTATTCTGGCATCAGGTTTGAGGTGTCAGGACGAAGGCACCCGGCACTTGAATCCTCGTATGAACTCAGCGTGGCTGAACAACGAACCGCAGAATACTGCAGGATGGAATCGCTGCACTCAGTCTTTTGAATCAATAGAGATCAAGAAAACTCCTTCTTTCGACATTCGACATTCAACATTCGTTATTCGATATTTGCTTTTCTGTGCCTGCAAAATGGAAAGCCGGATCCTACCCCGAATAGAGGGATCTTCGATGGGTCCGGATTCTTTAGTTTCATAGATTCGCTCTGGATCATCCCCTCAATGACCCCAGCAATTTGACCATTTGAGAGACTCCTGTTACTCTTCTTACCATTGAGGTACAGAAATGTCTCCAACCAGGTCCAGGCAGGGTCGTCTGCAAGATCTCTTCAGCCAGTTTAGCTCAAAGGACAGTGTTCTCATAACCATATGGGCTGATCCTGACGCCCTGGCATCGGCCTTGGCCCTCAAGCGCCTACTCTGGCGCAAAGTTCAGTCGTTGACCATCGCTCATCTCAACGCAATCAAACGATTCGACAACCTGACAATGATCAGGCTTCTCAAGATTCCCCTTGTACGCTTGCATAAGGTGGACGGTTCCAGCTTTTCGAAGATTGTCTTGGTGGACGGCCAGCCCGATCACAACGAAGCTTTCGCCGACTTTGACTATGACGTGGTCATTGATCACCATCCCCGGACGACTTCACTCCGAGTTCCTTTTCTGGATGTACGGCCAGATTACGGGGCCGCAGCCACTATGATGACAGAATATCTACGGGCAGCCAGGATACGCCCCTCCAAAAGCCTGGCTACTGCCCTTCTTTTTGCCATCCGGGTCGACACCGGCAATTTTGAGTCGGGTGTGGCAGAAGAGGACATAAAGGCCTTCCGTTATCTTTTCCCTTACGCCGACCTGAATCTGTTGCGAAAGATCGAGACAGCCGACATAGGGGCAGAGGACCTAAAATATTTCCGTCGTGCTCTCGAAAGCAAAGAGATCATCAAGGGGAAAATCTTCAGCCACCTTGGTCAAGTCGAGTCTCCGGATAATCTCGTGCTGGTTGCCGACTTCTTCATGAGATTACATGAGATCAATTGGGTTGTGGTCTCCGGTGTCCACCGGAAAACTCTGGTGGTGGTTATTCGTAACGACGGCTTCCGCAAAGATGCTGGGACCTTGGCAAACAGTGCATTCGGTCGCCTCGGTAGTGCTGGTGGCCGTCGGTCCAGGGCCCGGGCTGAGATTCCTCTGGCCAATTTACCGAAGCACCTCGGAATAGATGACGCAGCCAGCTTGGGCCGTTTTGTAATCCACCAGTTCAAGTAAAGCAGCAGAAATAGATAAGGAGACACCAATGTCAGTCCTGCTTTTTGTTGTGTTTCTAACCATCTTCATTTCAGCCCAATGCTCACTATATGAAGCCACTTTATATTCCACCCGCCCAGGGACGCTGGAAGCTGCAAAATCTAAATCGAAGACAAGACAAACGGCTCTGAAGATGATTCAGATGAAAAAACAGATCTCCGAGCCCATCGCGGCTATACTCATTCTGAACACCATCGCCAACACTGCGGGAGCCACCATTGCGGGGATGTATGCTCACAAAACATTAGGAGTTGGCTTGGTTCCTATTTTTTCTATTGCATTCACCTTCGCTATCCTCTTCTTTGCCGAGATCATTCCCAAAACCATGGGCGTTGTTTATTGGCGTACTCTCTGGCCTGTGATTGTCTGGCCTCTAACTGTAATGAAGTATTCTCTCTACCCCTTAATCTGGATCACTGAAAAGTTCTCGAACTTCCTCACCCGTGGGCGTCCGCCTGCCAGAATCACCGAGGAAGACATCTTGGGGTCCATTCGTTTGGGAGCCAAAGAAGGTGAAATCACCGAGTGGGAAAGCCTCATGGTTCACAATATTATAAAACTGGAAAATACAGAGGTTCGCGAGGTCATGACACCTAGAAAAGTGATGTTTAGCCTGGATGCTGAAATGACAATCAAGGAAGCACTTCAAGCTGCAGGTGGTAGGGGTTTTACTCGCATCCCTGTCCATGGCGAGGACAAAGACAACATATTGGGCTATGTCATGATCCATGACCTTGGTTGTGCCGGAATTATGAGTGAACCCGATATGCCACTGTCTTCCATTGTCAAACCTATTTCTTTCGTACCGGAAGAGACAAATTGCCTGACTTTGTTAAACCGCTTCTTAAAGAAACGCAGCCATATATCCATTGTAGAGGATGAGTACGGTGGGGTGGCAGGCCTAATCACTTTGGAAGATCTGTTGGAGACGGTGCTGGGTGCCGAAATCGTGGACGAGACTGACAAAGTGGTGGATCTGCAGAAATTGGCGCGGAAGCGAAAGCAAAGGCAGCCTACGCCTAAAAAGACAGAGGAATGAAAAAGCAAACATAAATGCCTTCGGTATACGAGGCGACGATCCACGCTTAAGAGAATGCATCTGTGATTAAATTTTGGCAAAAACCTTTTTGCTGTGAAAGTCTAAAAATCCAGTGCCTAGGTCTAAAACGATACATCAGTGGCTCTCTACCAGCTTGCAGATCATTCTACTAATGGGCTTGGTCCTCTCAATCTATGAGCACCGCTGGCTTATTGCGTTTCTCGTGGCAGGCATCCTGATCTTAACTCTCTTACCAACGGCTTTGGGCAAGCGGTTCGCTGTATATATTCCTCCCGAATTTGAACTCCTGGCCATCTTGTTCATCTTCGCCACGCTTTTTCTGGGCGAGGTCCGTGGTTACTACATAAAATTCTGGTGGTGGGATGTGCTCATGCACGCTGGCTCGGGTTTTCTGCTTGGTATCATGGGGTTTCTACTTGTTTACGTCTTAAATCAAGAGGAAAAAATCCAGCTTCACATGAAGCCGGCATTTGTTGCTCTGTTCTCTTTTGTTTTTGCGATAGCCATCGGCTCTATGTGGGAGATCTTCGAGTACTCTATGGACAGCTTTTTTGATCTTAACATGCAAAAGAGCGGCCTGGTCGATACAATGTGGGACCTCATTGTGGATGCAGTTGGAGCTCTCTTTATCGCCGTGCTCGGCTATTGGTATATGAAACGCGGCTCTGAGTATTTTGTTGAGAAATGGATTGCAAAATTCATCGAGGGTAATCCTAGGCTGTTCCGAAAGAAGAGGTAACGATCCTCGGCTGGCAAGGTTGCAGTTGGTAGTATCGCAGACCTTCGAGAGTTGGCGCAAGAACGAAAAAAGAAGCAGACCAAACAGGAGGAACGCACTGATTAAGAAGATAGATGTCTCCCTTGCTTCAATGAATCTCACGCGAGGGGACCTGTTTTTCCATCATGCTTTCACCACCTTGATAAGCTTTTGATCGGCGCTTTTCCATAAAGTCCTTTTTCAACATATTGAAGGCCGCTTTACGATTTTGATCGAACTGAGCGATATATTGTTCATGTTCGTCAGTTAGGCGATCCTTGTCTTGCCATGTTTGACAATCAAAACCAGATGCAGACAAATCTTCATTATAGCTAATAACGATGAGATTATTACCGCTTGTTGTATCAAGCCTGGCATAAGTCCTGGACAATACACATTCAGGCAGGGTGTATCCGTTATCATAAATGTACTTTGCTATTGGTTCTTCAACCGTAAGAGCAATCACCCTGGTGTAACATTGATATTCTCTTTCACCTAAGTCGCATAACCCAGACCTTATATTTAACTTTATATCTCCGAGGAGATTGATAGCGTACTTAGTTTGTTCACGCCGTATTTGGATATAAAGCGCTTTTTTCATTTGAAAATTCAAAGAATCTACGAACACAAAAGATTTGGTGTCGTAGGTGACCATCTGTAGACGGTCCCCGGATGGCTGTTCTAATGTATACTCCAATCGTCCCAAATACTTAAATTTGGAATCGACCGTCACCTCCAGCTTTGGAGAGGAGGAATAAAACACATTGTCCTTGACATATCTCTCTGATTTTGTTGCGGCAACCAACATCAGACACAGCAATAATGCAATACAAGCATGAAGGTAGCTTCTCATTCTATTCCTCTATGGTTCTTGCCCCTCCTGGCTGTATTCCTGCAGAGGCTCTCCTAGATTGAAGTAGACCCGGAAGTTCGTGTTCTTAGTGTGCTCCAAGATTTATAACCATGTCAAGTAAAGAACCCAGGCTCATGGAAGATCCCTCTATGCGGGGAAGGACCAATGGTTTCCGGCACTGTGATGAAATTAGTGCTCAAAGACACCTTTTCGAAGGGAGCCCTAATTATGACATTGACATCTTGATGAGTAAGATTCAAAATCTTCTTGCAACTATTTTTTGCATCCATTTTTCTCTAGTTTTGCAGCACAGATGAATTGCTTTCCCTTTCGATTTTGAAGAGGATTTCGGGACAATAGTCAAGACCAACCAAAGAGGATGACAAGATGGGGCAAAACATAGGATTTATCTCCACTAGGTTCGCCGGCACGGACGGTGTGACTCTTGAGGCAAATAAATGGGCAGAAGTTTTGGAAAAAGCCGGGCATCAATGCTTCTGGTTTGCGGGAGAGTTAGACAAGGAGCCGGAAAAGAGTTTCCATGTTTCAGAAGGCCATTTTCTAGATGAGCAGAATAGAAAGATCAACGACAGCGTCTTTGGGAAAAAGCTCCGCAAGGCCTCAGTAACGGAAAAGATTCATGCCCTGAGATCGCTTCTCAAGGTAAACCTCTATGAATTCATCGAACAATTCAAGATTGACCTGATAATACCTGAAAATGTCCTCACGATCCCATTACACATTCCTCTAGGAATAGCTCTGACCGAGGTGATCGCAGAAACACAGATACCAACGATCGCCCACCATCACGATTTCCACTGGGAACGGGTGAGGTTTTCCGTAAATGCAGTGGAGGATTATCTCCATATGGCCTTCCCGCCCTGTCTTCCCAACATAGAGCATGTTGTGATAAATTCTGCCGCCCAAGAGGAACTGGCCCATCGTACCGGCATCTCATCCACCGTTATTCCCAATGTTTTCGACTTCGAAACCCCCCCGATTGTGGATTTTGAGAAATCACGCGAGTTTCTGGAGAGTTTCGGCTTAAATCCCGAAGATGTCATAATATTGCAGCCGACCAGAATCGTGCAGCGTAAAGGTATTGAACACGCTATTAGTTTGGTAAAAGAGTTAGGCGATCCTCGATACAAGTTGGTAATCTCGCATGAGGCAGGTGATGAAGGGTTTGAGTATGCTGAATGGTTGACTGATTATGCCAGAGGTTTGGGGGTAGAACTTTATCTTGTGGCAACCCAAGTAGGAGATCCTTGGAAAAAGTCTGGCCTTAATGAAAAACTCTATACTCTGTGGGATGTGTATCCATATGCCGATTTTATTACTTACCCAAGCCTGTACGAAGGATTTGGTAATGCTTTCCTTGAGGCCATTTATTTCAAGAAGCCTATACTGATTAACCGATACTCTATTTTTGTCCGAGACATTGAACCGAAAGGCTTTGATCTGGTTGTCATGGATGGTTTTCTTACCAAGAAAGAAGTTAAGAAAGTGAGAGAGATCCTGGAGAATCAGGAAAGTCGTCAGAAGATGGTTGATCACAACTATGAAATCGCCAAGCGGCATTATTCCTATGAATTTCTTCGAAGGCGGTTAGATTTTCTCCTCACCAATTTCTTCGGAACAGCTCTTTAGGGAGGACCTCACTATTGGACACCCTAGTTTCGTTGCTCAGACTCTTCAGGGCACTCCTTGACTGGAGGGTGATTCTGGATGTCATCCTAATTTCTGCGGCCCTGTTTTTCTTATACCGCACCCTCCTCAGGCTGGGGACCTGGAAAATCGTCACCGGCATATTCCTCGCCATGGTGATTTTCATCGCCGCCAACGTTCTCGATCTTAAAGGAATAAACTGGATCTACTCCAACCTCAGCCAGGTTGCAGCCATTGCTCTCATTGTCATTTTCCAGCCCGAGCTCAGAAAGATCTTTGAACGAGCCGCCTCTCTCGGCGGCAAGAAGTTGGACAAAACTGGCCCAGCCCTGGCTGCTCTCTTTGGCGACGCCGCCTTTGTTTTGGCCAAGCAGAGGCGGGGGGCATTGATTGTCTTTCCCGGAAAGGAACCTGTTGGTAGATGGTTGTCTGGAGGCTTTGACCTCTATGCTGAACCAACCCTTCCTCTTATTCTCAGCATTTTCGACCCTAACTCACCCGGCCACGACGGTGCTCTGGTATTCAGGAACGGCAAACTGGCACATTTCAGTGCGCGGCTGCCCTTATCCAAGACGGGTCGCCTCTCCGAGGAGTTCGGGACCCGCCATCACGCCGCCATGGGGCTTACCGAGGTAACAGATGCACTGGTAATTGTGGTTTCAGAGGAGAGGGGTACGGTAAAGACCTTTTTTACTGGCATTGTAAAAAAAGTCGACGACCAGAGCGAACTAGCCGAGCAGATACTGTCGCATTGGCAAACTGCTGCCTCCTCTGGAATAGAGCTCAATGAATACAGAAAGCAGCGACATCTGATCCCAGAGATGGCAATAAGTCTTGCCCTGGCTCTTGTTTTCTACTCCACTGTAATTATCAGCAAGATGGAAATTCGAGAGAAGTCCTTTACAGTTCCAGTGGAATACATTGCCGCGCCGGAGAACCTCGCTCTTAGAAGTGACAATCCCACGGAGATCAAACTGCAATTAACCGGTCCCAAGTCGGATCTCGATAAAATCACCCCAGTAAATTTGAGTGTCAAGATTGATTTGTCCCAGGCCAAGGCCGGGGGACAAGTCTTTGTTGTTTCTAAAGAAAATATCGCCCTTCCCAGGGGGGTTAAACTTGTGAATGCAAACCCTTCCAGCATAGCACTGTCACTGGAGGAGATTGCGGAATTTGAAGTGGAGATACAACCACAGTTGGTGGGTACGCTCCCCCAAGGTCTGGAGTTGGTCTCAGTGGAACTAAATCCCAAACAGTTGCGGGTCCTTTCTCCACCTGGTGATGCGAATCAAAGAATAAACATCGTTACCGAACCAATATATTTGGAAAGCATAAAGAAGAATGAAAAGATGTTGCGAAAGCTTATTGCGCCCCCGAACGTGAGACCGAAAGGCAAGAAATGGCCCGACGTTGAGGTGAACATTACCGTGAGGTCCAAGGGTAAGTGATTTTTAGTAAAGAATCCAAGGCCCATCGAAGATCCCGCCATGCGGGGGCGGACCAGGCTTTGAGCTACCCCCAGAGGAGACTTATAGGGTCTCTCCTGCATGGGGAAGTCTGCTGGAGTGATGGAGTAATATAGTCAGGTAATGAGCAGCAAAAACAAATAGGTCAGGGCTCCTGCAGAGATCGGTGTCAGAAGCCATCCCACAGCTATCCTGGCAAGCATCTTGTGACTCACCGTTCGCATATCTCCTACAAGTCCCACCCCGACTACGGCCCCTACTATTGCCTGCGAGGAGGACACCGGCACTCCGATCTGAGTAAAGATATGAAGGGTTAGGGCCTCGGCGATTACGGCAATAACACCGGAAAAAGGATCCAAGGGGGCGATGCCCTTGCCAACGGTCATCATCACTTTCTTGCTGTAGGTAAGTACACCGCTGGCAATGCTGAGACCTCCAATGAGGGAGGCCATGCTGGCAGACAAAATCCCCGCTCCAACATAGACTCCCGTGACGTTCGCCACGTTATTGCCCCCTAATGAATACGCCCCATAGCTTCCTGCAACCAGGATTCCAATAGTGTAGATTAAATTTCGCTGCCTCATGCTGGTAACCGTTTTGTCCAACAGATAGCCAAGCACTTTGTGAAGAGAAAAAGCGATTATGATTCCACCTATGGGGGTAAGAACCCAGCATGAGACGATCTTGTACAACTTGGAAAATTCTGCTGTACCTGAAAGAATTCCTGCTCCAACAATAGCACCGACAATTGCTTGTGAGGTCGAGGCAGGAAGGGCGAGGAAGGTGAGAAACCCCATGGTGATTGCAGTTGCCAGGGCGCAGGAAAAAGCATCAAGGGGCTGAAGGCGTGAAATTTCTCCGAGGGTCTTAATACATTTTGGTCCATCTATCAAGGAACCGAGCAAAACAAATACGGCTGTCAGCAGAATAGCAGTGCGGTATTTTACCGTGCCGGTAGTAACCCCTGTCCCGAAAATATTTGCTGAGTCATTCGCTCCAAGACTCCAACCCAGAACAACACCGCTGAGAATCTTCCACATTCCCTCTACCGTTCACGTCGACCATGTCCACTGAAAGGAAAGCTACTCTCTCTTAGTCGCAAAAGAAAAGAGTTAAGTAAAAGCGGCATCCATCTTTGTTATGCTGTCACCAGTTTAACCCGGATATTTCATGAATCACTTGCTGCGACCACGAATATGGCCGTCCTTCCTGGCGTCCTCGGGTGTTCCTTCGACAGGCTCAGGACAGGCGGCCCCTGCGACGTACCGTTCAGGTACGCCTCGGAACCAACACCCTGCGGTTGCCAGGTGGCACGTCCATCCTCTTCGCGCTCGCTGCGCTCCGCTCAGTCCCGCAAGCGGGTTCCCAGTTTCGCGGTCTCGCGACAGGAATTCATGAAATATCCGGGTTAAGATTTCATGCTTACATTGATGATTTGCAGGTGATCACCGGCATCTTCCATGGCGTCACTGATGCTGGTAATGCCTGAAACAAAATCGGCCAATAACCTGCCTTGCCAAAAGTCATCTACTGGTATTTGCCGCAGGTCTCTGATGATACTGAACTCCATATCGTCTATTCTTTTCTCATAAATCCTAATCGCCAGAGCCTTTTCCCGCAGATCCTCTCCATTCAGCATTGCCTCGAAGCTGATCAAGAGTATTTCACACATCCTGGCATTCAAAAAGGCTACCCTCACACACTCGTCTCTTATGTGCTCGGGGAGTTTTACCTCAAGGTAATTGAGGGCGGTCTCCTGCAGGAAATCGAAAACCCTGTCGACTATTTCAGCAAATCTACAAAGATCGGGACGGAGGTATGGTAGAAAAGCACCCGCGTAAATATTGGCGATGATCTCTCGCCTGATAGAATCTCCTTTGCGCTCGGAATCGACAACTTCGCCGACAAGATTCTTGTCATTTTCTTCCATGGCGCTATGAAAGAGATCGCAGGCATTGCACAGCAGCTCAAGGTGTTTCTTGATATTCTCTATTACCTGTTCTTCCTTTTTGCCGTAATCAAATATCTTTTTAAGAAACATGTTCCCCTCTGGCTCTCATTATCAGCGAAGCGGTCATGATATCCAACAAAGATACCACGCCAACAATTTTTTCACCTTCGCAGACAAAAACCCTGGCAATGTGTGATTTTTCCATTAAGGCTGAAGCTTCAGCTAAAGTAACATCACGATTTACACATACTATTGGTTTAGCTGCAATCGATGATACCTTAATATCAGTTGGATCTATTCCTTTTGCTAATACTTTAAATACTATATCTCGCGCTGTTATAACACCATGGTCGCTATCTGTTCCTTTAAATTTAACAAGTAACGACCTAATCCTTCTGTCAACCATCTTTTCAATGGCATCGTATGCCGAAAGATCAGCATCTATGGACGCAATTCTTGTAGTCATGAATTCATCGATTTTCATACCTTACCTCCAAACTAAAGATGCAAAGACTAGTCAAAATCCATTATGAAGATGCGCATGATCTATGAAGAAAGAAATACTCATCGAAATCTTATATATTGTTTCTGACTTCCGCCCCAAGGAATACTACCACATTCTTCTGATTGGAAGATATATCAATGTATGACTCTTAGCCCAGGAATGGAGACACCGCCTTTTTTCTCCTGAGCACTAACATCTTTCTTTTGTGGAGCACTTTGGCAGAGATGTTAACTTGATCTGTTCAGGCCCATAGTCTAGTATGGGGCAATCTGGTACCTCTCTTCCTCGGGATGGGCGGTTTCGCTAGTAACGACTAGAAACATTTCATAGGGCTCTTAATCATGGAGAGTGTTGGATGAAAGTGCTCATCTGTGGTGCTGGCAAGGTCACAAGGCACTTGCTCGCCAGGCTTGGGGAGAGTTGGCACGTCACTCTGATTGACAAATCCGAGGACAAGCTCCAGGACCTTATTGCCAAGTCTGAAAACGTGCAGAAAGTGATCGCAGCAGATGGTTCGAGTCCGGTTACCCTCGATGATGCCGGCGTGGTGGACTTTGATTATGTCCTGGCCCTCACTGAGAATGACAAGGTCAACCTGGCAGTCTGCGATTATGCCGGCTCTCAGGGGGTCAGCCATCTTCTTGCCCTGGTAAACGAGGAGGAAAATAAGGAGAGATTCCAAAAAATTGGAGCCCGCCCCGTTCTTGGCAGTACCATGTTGGCCAAGTCCATACACCATTACCTGCAAGACCCGCGGATCAACTTGATGTCCCTCACCCTGGGACAGGCCGAGATTATGGAGATGGATGTAGCAGACCACTTTCAAGTGGTTGGCAAGGGGGCCGCATCTCTGATGGATGAAGACTGGAGGTTGGTGGCCATCTTGCGGCAAAACGAGATGTTCTTCCCCAATCCCGAGACTATTATCGAGGTCGGTGATCGTTTGGTGATAGTGGGACAGCCTGACTCCTTTAAAGCACTTTGCACCCATCTGGAGTGCGGCATACCCCACTTCCCCCTTGGTTATGGGCCAGATCTCCTTTTGGCCCTTCTACCAGGGAGCAATCACGAACAACTCGTTAAAGAGACCATGCATCTTGCTCAGAATACCAAGGTAAAGTCCCTGACCGTTTTGTCTTCAAAAGAAGTAGGTGACATTCAGGATACTCTCGGAGCTTGGACACAGACCATTGACATCAAGGTAGTCACTGTAGATGGCAATGTTGAAGACCACCTAGAAAAAATCGGCAGTCAAGAGAATTACGGGATAATGGTGCTCCACCCTTTTGAGGCTTCCTTCTTCGTATCCCTGGCAAAGCCCACCCTCATATCCCTGGCTCACTCCATATCCTGCCCACTGCTCGTGGCCCGGCAAACCCATCCCTATGAGCGAATTCTGGTGCCTTTCAACGCAACCAGCAAGGCCGAGAGCGCCTTGGGAGTGGCGGTGGATCTGGCTCGCCAGTTTGGGGCTGAGGTTGCCGTGGCCGTGGTAGAAGAGCCTGAGTTTATCAGGGGTGTAGAGGAAGAGGAATGGACCGAGTCCGTGTTAAAGCGGGTTCGAGAACTGGCCCACATTCATAAATTCGAATTCGAGGAAATAATCAAAAAGGGTAACCCCGTGAAAGAGGTTGTTGCTCTGGCCAAGGATTTCAATCTCATAGTTTTGGGTAGCACAACCAAGGATAAGGGGCTGTTCTCGCCCCATGTGGGGGAACACATGGCCCAAGATGTACCCTGCTCTGTCCTTATCATCGCGAAATAGGCAAAGAATCCTGGCCCTGGCTGTTTTGGAGTACTGGAGTATTGGAGTGATGGTGCCTATTAAATCCCAAGCTCCAAGCACCACATTACAAACAAATCCCAAACTCCAATACCAAATGACCAAAACAGGTTTGGGATTTTGAAACTGGGAACCCGCCCGCAGGGTGGGGAGTCCAAGCGAAGCGCGGACAATTTTGGTCATTGTTATTTGCCCTTCGACTTGGCTCAGGGTGGTGAGCTTGTCGAACCATTTGATATTTGAGATTTGTGATTTGAAATTTGTATTTCTCCCTTCTGCGGCAAACCTTTATGGTCCTCAATCAGGCTGAATCTCTTCTCCTCGTCTCCCTGGCCGCCGCCATTCTGCCCAGCCTCAGTCGGCTGTTGCGACTCCCGGCGCCGGTTATGGAGATTCTTTTCGGCGTAATTCTGGGGAAAAGTTTCCTCCACGTGCAGTTCAGCGGCGAGTGGATCCAGTTTCTTGCCCACCTTGGTTTTCTTCTTCTCATGTTTCATGCGGGCATGGAGATTGACTTCGGTATGTTGCTGAAACAAAGCCGGAGCCAACTCTCTGTCCAATTGCTTCTCTTCGGAGCCACCCTGGGCCTGTCATTCCTCTTCACCCTCTACCTTAAGAGCGGAATGTTCATGGCCCTGGTGCTGACCACCACTTCATTGGGACTGGTAATGCCTGCCATAAAAGAGGCGGGCATACAGAAATCCCCTTTCGGGCAAAGCATCCTCATAGCAGCCTCGTTGGCTGACTTTCTAACCCTCTTCGGCATCACCTTTTTTATCCTCTGGCGTGACTACGGGCTCGGCTGGCATTTCATCTCACCCCTTCCCCTCATCATCGGCTTTGGCATCATACTGTGGGCAGGGCGGCTTTGGGCATGGTGGAACCCTGAGAGAGCGGAGCGTTTTCTCGGTTCACAGGACCTACAAGAACTTGGTGTCAGACTTTCCCTGGCCCTTCTCTTTCTCTTTGTGGCCGTATCCGAGCTAGTCCACCTCGAGCCTGTTTTGGGAGCCTTTCTGGGTGGTTGCGTTCTCTCCTTCGTATTCCGCGAGAAGGGGCAGTTGGAGAGTAAACTATCGGCCCTGGGCTTCGGTTTTCTCATCCCAATCTTTTTTATCAACGTCGGGGTGGAGTTCGACTTGACCAACGTGCTGCGCCCGGGACAGCTTCATTTCACCCTCAAGCTTCTCGTTCTGGCCATACTGGTCAAACTCGTCCCCAGCCTGATATTAACCCTGCAGCGCATCTCTTTGGGGGCAGCTATGAGGGCGGGAATTCTCCTCTCTGCTCGTCTGAGTCTCATCATGGCCGCTGCGGAAATCGGTTTGCGGGAAGGGTTGATTTCGCCAGCAATGAAGGATTCAATCGTTTTTCTTGCTCTGCTCACCTGCCTGCTCGGCCCGACGTTCTTCAAGCTGACTGAAAGGAAAAAAGAGGTTGGCCAACCCAGCGACAAGGCATGATTCGGAAAAAACGTTGGGTCTCAATGGAACGTCCTGATCTGCTCCTGCTGGAACAAGGCAGTGACGCTCTACAGTCAGCTGAAAGACTCTCAGCCGGCCGCGTCAAGTGTTGCCGCAGATGCCTGTCTGAGGCCGTAGAAAATGGACTTTGCCGCCATTAGTTGGTCGTATTGCCCCATCTCCACAATCCTCCCGGCTTTCAGCACAGCAATTCGGTCGTAAGCAGCCACCGTATCCAACCGGTGCACCACCGCCACCACCGTGCACTTTCCTTTGAGATCGGTCTCGAGCATATGCTGGATGCGTGCCTGCGAGGTATTGTCGAGACTGGCGGTGGCTTCGTCCAATATGAGAATTGGTGCTTTTTTAAGGAGAGCTCGCACTATGGCTACCTTTTGTTTCTGCCCACCTGATAGTCGATCCCCTTTACTCCCCACCTGGAAGTCCAGGCCGATGTCCAGCACCTCATCCAGGAGTTTTTCCTCTTCCAGGAGCTTCACAACCAGTTGCTGCATCTTCTCCGTTGCCCCGGGCTGATCCCTTTGTACCCGACCGAAGAGGATGTTGTCGAGCACGCTCTTTGTGTACAGGTATTGCGAGGGGCAGTAGATGGAAAAGTCGACGGTTTCTCCTTTGTCAGTTTTCGCTTTGATCTCAGCCGGTATATCTCCCTCTTCACCGAATTGACACTGAAGCAAGTCTTTGCCTCCAATCTCCTCAATGAACTTATGCCGAACCTCCAGGATCTTTTCTTCAAGGGGAACGGGCAGAGCCACAATATCATGTTCTGCGGGTATGAACTGTAAAGCCAAGCGGAGCACCAGTTCATTGTCTCGCCCTGTCAACTGATTCAGCTGTTCACCGTACATTCGACGTACCAGCTCCCGGTAATGTTCGAACTGATCCGGAGCTATGGGAATATCCTCCATGAGGACAAGATCCTGTCCCAGATCCTTCGACAACATCACGCTCTGCTCCAGGAGTTTTCTCCCAAGATCGAGAAGCGGTTCATACAGACCGGTATCCATGAGAAGCTTGAGAAAGACAGGATTTTTCGGCAAATTGTCCAGTTCGTGCTCCTCGCGCTCGGGATCGCCAAATATTATGTTGCCGTAAATGGTACGATGATAGAGAAAGCGCGTTACGTCGAAAAACTCAACCATGTCGGCAGCATCGCTTCTCCACTGGCGTTGGAATCGTTCTCTGAGCTTGATCAAGAGTGGAGCCAGAGATTCTTGCCGGTCCTCTGCCACCACTGCATTAAGACCGAAACGAAGGATGTCCTCTTCCAGCCCCACTTCACGCACTAAGTGGAGAATCTGCTCGCGGTCTGGCAAGGATTCTTTCTCACCAGGACCACCTGTCGCAAGCAGGGAGGTGCAGGCATAGAGGAGGTTTTCACGAATGGTGCCATCGAAGATGAAAGGCTGCTGGGTCACAAAGCCAATATTTCGACTGGTATCCATTTTCGTCAGGGTTTTCAACTCCTTATCATCGAGCAGAACATGACCCTTGTCGTAGGAATACAGTTGGCCCAGAACCAGCGCCAGTGTGCTTTTTCCACTACCAGAGAAGCCTACCAGCGCCAGCTGCTCGCCCGGTTCAAGGTGAAGTGAAATTCCACCTAGCAACTGTACCTGCCCTTCCGCCACGTAGTCGAGGTCTTTTACCTCAATTCTGCCTCTAAGTTCATAAGGCTCGCGATCTGTTGGGGCCAGAGGGTATTCTGGTTCAGCATCAAAGTAGTCCATTACCCTTTTATATCTGATCCGGCTGTCCTGAAAATCCTGATAATAGTTCATCAGTTCTTTCCAGGGGTCGTAGAGCTTTTCATAGGCGGAGAGAAAGGCGACGAGGGCGCCCAAATCAAAGCGCCCGGTCATGGCCAGGTAGCCCCCCAGGAGAAAGAGTATGAATGGCCCCAAGTTCTGAAAGAAGTTGTTGCTGAACTTGATGCCGTAGTTGATAATGTTCATCCGCTGACGCAGAGAGAACACCGTGGCAATGAAGCCTTCGAACTTTTTCCTCTCGATGGGATATCCCCCGTGTGCCTGAATTTCCCGGACTCCTGCTACTGCCTCTCCTATGGTATTGCTCAGGGAGCGGGCTACGTCGATGCGCTCCTGATTGAGCCGGTTTAGTCGATTCTGCAGCATGGGTATCATGGCAATTTCAAGGGGGTAGATGGCAAAGCTCAAGAGAGCCAGCAGGGGATTGAGATACATCAGGTAACCCGCAAAGGTGAGGAGCGTCAGTACATTGATTACCGGTACTGCAATGGCGCTGCCCAGGAAGTCGCCGACTCCGTTCAGTTCCGAGGTGAGGGAAGTGATTACCATTCCCGGGGGAGTGCGGCGAAACAAAGGAAGGGGCAAACGGAGAACATGCTGGTAGAGTTCACTGCGGATCTCATAGAGAAGCTTCTCGCCAAGGTACCCCTGGAGAACATTGATAAGGTATTTCAACCCTCCGGCCAGCACCACAGCCCCCAGATAGAAACCACAGTACATGAAAAGCAGATCCATCTTCTTCAGACTGATGGCTCTGTTGATTATCCGCTTCTGCAGCTCGAGGGGAATAACGCGGAAAAAAACAGTTACGCCAATAACAACGAGCAAGAGAAGCTGGAGACCAAGGTAACGGTGGAAAACCCAGAAAAAAAGTGGCTTTTTTGTAACCATTGTACTCAACTCCCAATCCTCAGTTTTAGGCAGGTAACCTTTAACCAAGTACTGTGAAGGCTATGAGGTGGTCACCCCATATAGCCCAGTACACCCATCCTGGCTAATGAGCCAGGTAGCTTGATGTTGTGGTGATATTTGACTAGTACACATCCTTGGGATCGGCAAAGTTAGAACTCAATGTTTCAGCAGGAGGTCCTGGGAAGATTGATCGAGATGTGGAGAGGCGTAGACCTCTGCTCCATTGCCTTGGCAAGTTTACTTCTGAAAGATTTGTCTAACCGCTGCTTGCTCTCTGATTAGAGTTCGTCCATCCAGTTCTTTCTCTCCAGCTTACCGCGGTAACGCTCGTAGCTCTTGCCGAGAAATTCTCTGTAATTGGTGTATACCGTTTTGTTCACGTAGAGCACTCGTACCCGAAA
>Ga0210140_1000047_pt1 | contig 21477 bp, 16 predicted proteins | sample China_Bullhead_C_3_FD_184858 | JGI IMG/M metagenome (GOLD analysis project Ga0210140, IMG submission 184858) | Wetland microbial communities from San Francisco Bay, California, USA, that impact long-term carbon sequestration -... | ecosystem: Environmental > Aquatic > Marine > Wetlands ...
ATCACCAAAAACTTCTTGGTATTTTAAGGCTACTTTTTTTGCCTCGTCATACCCTTTGGCACCAAACTTCACATTTCTCTCTGAAAGATTCATATGCCAGTTGACTTCCCCTTGCAAACAGGCAGAAGAACAGATAAGACCTTCACTGTTCTCTTTAAGAAGATCCCAGTTGATTCGAGGGTAATAGTAAAACCCATCGATATAGGCACGTGAACTCAGGTACATCAGGTTTTTATAGCCAACTTCATTTTTAGCATAAAGACAGAGGTGAAAACGTTGACGTACAGATTTGTCACCCAACTCCTCCTGATTATGTACATAGGCTTCCATTCCAATGATCGGTTTGATCCCCTCATTGCGCATGGTATTATAAAAATCTATGGTACCAAACATATTGCCATGGTCCGTCATAGCCACCGAGGTCATCCCCTGTTCTTTGATCTTTTTGGCAAGTGCTTTGATCTTATTCGCACCATCAAGCAGCGAGTATTCAGTATGTAAGTGAAGATGGGTAAATTGAGGTTTGGTTTTTGGTTCTTCTGACATATGTGACCTTTAGAAATATTGAGCCTAATATAACAAAGTTTAGGTAAAAATGGATTGAAAATCAACCACTATTTTTGTTAAGACCACTTGGTATAAACAAGACTTTATAGTTACTTTGCATGAATTTAAAATTATAACTTAAATTAATAATAGTCATAATATATATTTAAGCATACCTGAGTATAATCCCGAATTATTTATATAAGAATAAAAAGTTATAAAAGGAAATTATATGAAAAACATAATGAAGTTTTTTACTGTCATACTGTTAGTCAGTATCACATTACGTGCAGATATACATACAGACCTGCAAAGTCTATTAAACCAGACCAATACACTCAATAGTGAGTTGGGAAATTTTACTTTCAGCCAGGAGGGTTCATGTGCACAGATGAGAACATTGAACCAATCTATAGAAGATAATACGTTAACGATGAAGAACATCACCGATACGATGTCTTCTTTTTCAGTCACCGATGCAGATATGGATGCGATGCGTGACTTATCATACTTGGTCCAAGATATGAGTGTTGAGTCAGTGCGTTTATCGGTAGAGTTAAACACGATGGCAGACACTGCAGAACTTTTTGAATACAGTGCAGGGCTCAGTGCTATCTTGCAACTTTCACAAGACATTGGCGCAATGGCAGACCGTATTTTAGAAATGGCTGATCGTATTTTGATCATGTCCGACAATATCGGTCTTATGGCTGACAGGATCATCACAACACAAGTGATTCAAAGTCAGAACCTTGCTTTAACACAAAGTTCTATTTTGCTCACTCAGCAAAATATGGTGTTTTTGAGTGATTCACTTTCTACGATTGCCTATAATCTGACTTTAGGACAGATCATCAATAATACAGAACTTCTCTCTAATGAAATGAACCAGACTAGCCTTACCAATAGTAATATGCAAACTGAACTTGCATCTATTGAGTCACAAACAGTAATCCTCTTGGAGAGTATGACAACCCTTTTGGATCTCATGGTAACCAATAGTGCAAAGATGAGCCATTACATTAATGCCGATACACTTACAATGCTTGGTGACCTCTCCGGCATACATCGTAGTCTAAGTGCTTCATTGGAAAGTTATGCCAATATGATCGAACAGCTTGCACCTTTGACAGATACTGTTATTCTTTCTGATGCAACAGCTACGATGCTGCAGCTCACAAAAGATATAGGGGTCATGTCTGACCGTATCATGCAAATGACCAGTAAGATCTACATTATGGCAGACAATATTGGACTGATGTCAGACAAGATCGTCACTACACAAAACATTCAGATGACAAATGTAGCACTTACAAAATCATCACTTTTAACATCACAGTCTATTATGATCACTGTGATCAATAACTTTGGACTATAGGGAGTAAAGATGAATAATATACTTAAATTTTTTGCAGCACTTGCATTATCGGCTTCATTGCTTCAAGCAGACCTTAAAACGGACCTGGCCAATATCAACACCTCTATGTTAGAGTTGAACAGCAGCATCTCCAATGCAGAACTGAATTCAACTACTATGTGTGCATCATTGATCTCACTAAATAAACAAGCCAAAGATATTGTCAATGAAATCGTTCTTGTAAATGATAGTTTTTCTTCACCGATCACACTGGATAATGAGACACTCTTGTTAACGGAGAATCTCTTTGTATCTGTAGCCTCACTCTCTAACCAATCATCTCTTTTGTCAGATGAGATTACGCTTCTTCAACCAGATACGGATGGTTTCATACTTTCTGATGCGATCACAGCCATGTTACAGCTTTCAAGTGATATCGGTGAAATGGCGGATAGAATCGGTGAAATGGCTGACAATATCTTGATCATGTCAGACAATATCGGTGTAATGGCAGACCGTATCCTTGAGACGCAAGTCATCCAAAGTGAGAACCTGATACTTACCCAAAACACTGTCTTGCAAACACAGACCAATACACTTGCCCTGGTATCTGTGATAGAAACTGCCAGTTATGACCTTTCATTGGACACACTGATCACTGAAGGAAATATCTTGGTAGCCAAAATGGTATTGGTTAGCCTAAATCCTTGGAATATGGCCAGTAAACTGGAAGATGTTCAAACAGATGTCAATGACTATGTATCTCAGGTAGAACAATTTAAAACATTACTCAATACAGATATGGAGCAAAATACCATCTATATCAACTCAGATACATTGAGCAAATTGGTTGATCTTTCCATCATTATGAACTCTATAGGTATAGTGATGGATGGCTATGGGATTGATATTGAAGCTTCACAACTCTTGACAAGAGAAAGTACACTGCTTGATGCGATGAACAGTATGCTAGCCCTATCTTCAGATATTGGAAAGATGTCTAACAGTATTTTGGAAATGGCGGACCAGATACTTCTGATGGCTGATAATATCGGTTTAGCAGCAGATCAAATCCTACTTACACAGGAATTACAAAGTATCAATATCGCTACCACACAAGCTTCTGTTTTAACTGCTCAACAATTGGCTATAGGTATTATTGCTGCAAATAACTGATAAAAGATCATTCGTGTCTCGATAGAGGCAGCAATGAATAACACTGCCTTAAAAATAGATTCAGAGTTTTGCTCTGAATACTACATCATGCTTTTAGCAGTACGCTAAAAGCATCCCCTCTTTCACGGCTTGCATACTCTCTTTCCCCACAAGACGTTCTAAGATGGCAAGCCCGAAACAGACGGCTGTTCCCGGACCTTGGGAAGTCATGACATTCCCATCGGTCACCACTTTCATATCATCTCTATATCCTGGATGGTCTATCTCATCTTTAGCACCGGGGTAGCACGTATACTCATCGCCTAGAACACCAGCTTTTTTAAGTGCGAAAGGTGCTGCACACATTGCACCTACCACTTTTGTGGCTTTGAACTCTTGCAAGAGCTCTATCACCCTTACATTTTCAGCCAACGCATGTGTTCCACCCCAACCACCGGGAAGCACCATCATGTCAAAGTCGTCAGATATAACATTTTTGATTGATGTATCAGCCTGCAGTGTGATACCATTTGCTCCCAAGACTAAATTGCCTTGGAGCTCGTCTTCCAAATATGCTACACGTACCTCTATGCCCCCGCGTCGCATCACATCGATAAGGGCAACCGCTTCTAATTCTTCAAAACCTTTTGCTATAGGTAATAATACACTGGCCATTTCAACTCCTTACTTAATTTTTTTCATAAAGTATAACACTTGCTAGCACCGCCATCATTTATGTTTTTTTCACTCTACTTATTTACCGTTCCTCAGTGTCACTTTTGCATACATACCAGGGAAAATATTCTCTTTTCCTCTGTTAAAGCGTATACGCATTTTTATTTTATGTGTCATAGGATTGGCATCAGGTACAATAGCATGTATGATCCCCATCGTTTTGTAATCAAGTGATGGTATTTCTACTGGCACTTTCATACCAGTCTCCACTCTCGATATGATACTTTCAGAAATAGACACATCAATCTCCAAATTTTCTGTATCTACGATCATGATGGTTAACATACCGGGCATGATCATATCACCTACTTTAATGTTCTTTTGTACAACAACACCATCAGAAGGCGCTTTCATTTTGATGTAGTTATAGGTACTTGCCATTTGTTTTGCTTTTATGGTAGCTTCTTTAACCATAATTTGCATTGCTTCTAACATCGACTCTATATTTGCTGCTTGCGCATCCAAATCATACATATCTGTAAGGAAGATCTTATTGTCGTCACGATAGGTATTTTTTAATCTTAATTTTTTGGTATTGACATTTCTTAATTTTTCTCGCCAATATTCAACAATGATCTTTGACTGCTCAAGCATGAGATCAGCTTGAGCTTTCATGATATCAAATTCAGCAGACTCCAGTTCATACAGTTCATCTTCTCTTTTTACTTTGTCACCAAGTTTTACATATACTTTTTTGATGTAACCCATAAAGCGGCTACCTATCATTTTCTGTCCGTCAGAAACAACGGTACCCGTTAAAATGATATCTCCAGCCTGTGAAAATACATTGAGTAATAATATGACAATGATTAATTTTTTTATTTTCATCATTTACCATTTTCTCAAGCGTACATGACATTTCATACATTCTGATGAGATCTTACTATAAAACTGTAAGGCTTGCGTTGCATCACCAGCAGAAAAACGTGCAACAATGTCATCTGTATCTTGTTCGATCTTTCTTTGTATACGTTTGGTCATTGCCGTATTATTGGTCATCCATCTTTCATATACATCTTTATTTTCTGTTTCTTTTTTTATGGGTCCTATTCTAACAACGGTTTCTTTTAAATCTTTTGCACCGGCTTTAACGATATCCAGGTTATTATAGAAAAAACCGGACTGAATATCTTGCATCGCCTGTGCCATCTTTTGCATGTCAAAAATCCTATCTGCCTGCGTATACTCCTCCGCAGATCCACAAGTCATCACGATAGCACAAACTGCCAATAATTTTTTCATTTATATTCCTTTTCCTTTACTCTCAATATACTTAATGATATATTTGTATCCACACTATAAGTATTGTATCAAATAATCATTAAATTGATTATTATCATGAACAAAATCAAAAATAATTATGATAATCTCATTATAACTTCATGATTAGAAGTTTATTGAAAGGATGGTACATCTAAACGTTATTCTCTCGATACTATCAGCTGAACTATCACAATAATAGTGATTATCATAACTAGTAATTATTTAGTTCATAAGTTAAATTGAATAAATTATATGTTATCGTTACTTATCTAAAATTATTAAAGGGTTTAGAATGAAAAAAATGATCACGACATCTGTAGCACTAGCTGCATTATTATTGACAAATGTACAGGCTAATGACTTGAATGAAATGTTCAAAGATATGAAAGAAGCTGCCATCAGTATGAGTAAAGATGCTAAAGATTCTGTTGTTGCTGTGAAAGATGGTACAGTTGAAACATCACAGAGTGCTGAAAGAACCGTCACGAATGTAAGTGCTGATGCGAAAGATACTTCTGTAAAAGTTTCTGATGACCTGAAAACTTCTGAAGTTTCTACGTCTAAAGACAGTAGAGATACTGTAATTTCTGTATCAACAGATACAAAAGATTCTATTACGAATACAACAAAAGATCTTAAAGATTCTGCAACGGTTGCTTCTAAAGAGATGAAAGATTCTACTATCGCTGTCTCGTCTGATACAGCTAGTTCAGTGAAAACTGTCTCTAATGATTCAGCAGACTCTGTCAAAACTGTCTCTAATGATATGAATTCATCCGTGCAATCCGTTTCTAGCGATTCAGCTGATTCTGTAAAAACTGTTTCTAACGATTCAGCAGACTCTGTCAAAACTGTCTCTGCTGACTCTAAAGATTCTATAGACACCGTTGCAACCAATGCAAATGATGCTACAAAACAAATTTCTAAAGACTACAAAGACTCTGTAGATTCAGTAGCAACAAATGCAAGTGATGCAGCGAAAACTGCCTCTAACGACAATAGAGAGTCAGTGAAGTCTATTTCTGAAAATCTAAATGACTCTGTAAAAACGATCAATGATTAAATCTACTTGATAGCAGGTACCACCCTGCTATCGATAAAAGCTAACTCACAAGCCCTACCTTTACTTCTTGTAACTCTAATCTTTTACTTTCAAACAATATTTTTTATAATTTATTTATATTTAATAAAATTATACTTATATTTTAGCATTAAGATATGTTTAAAATAATTACTGATACTATTTATACATAATTTATTAAAAAAGGTTACAAGATATGAAAAAAATAATCACGACTTCTGTAGCAGTAGCTGCATTATTAGTAACGAGTGCACAAGCTGATTTTGACTTTGGAGAAATGTTCGAAGATATGAAAGAAGCTGCCATCAGTATGAGTAAAGATGCTAAAGATTCTGTTGTTGCTGTGAAAGATGGCACAGTTGAAACATCACAGAGTGCTGAGAGAACTGTTACTAACGTAAGTAGTGATACGAAAGATACTTCCGTAAAAGTTTCTGATGATCTTAAAACAGCTGAAGTTTCTACATCAAAGGACAGTAGAGATACTGTAAATGCAGTATCTACAGATACAAAAGATTCTATTACGAATACAACAAAAGATCTTAAAGATTCTGCAACGGTTGCTTCTAAAGAGATGAAAGATTCTACTATCGCTGTCTCGTCCGATACAGCTAGTTCAGTGAAAACTGTCTCTAATGACTCCGCTGACTCTGTGAAAACTGTTTCTACCGATTCATCCGACTCTGTAAAAACTGTTTCTAGCGACTCTGCTGACTCTGTGAAAACTGTTTCTAGCGATTCAGCTGATTCTGTAAAAACGATCTCTTCTGACTCTAAAGATTCCGTCAACTCTGTTGCAACCAATGCAAGTGATTCTACAAAAACGATCTCTAGTGATACAAGAGCATCAGTGGAATCAACCGCTAGCAATACAAGCGATGCAGCGAAAACTGCTTCTAATGACCAAAGAGAGTCTGTGAAGTCTGTTTCAGAAAATCTGAATGACTCTGTAAAAACGATCAATGATTAATTCTATTTGATAGCAGGTATTCTCCTCTATCTCTCTTAGCAACTCATACTTGAGTTGCTTTTACCTCTCTTGACTTGCATCTGTTATTTCTTGGTCTTCTATCTCAACTTTTACGTTAAGAGATGTTTAAAATAACTATTGATACCATCAATTATAATCTATAAAAGGTTTACTGAATGAAAAAAATACTTACATCATTTATGGTAGTTTCTGCTTTATTTACAAGTGTACAGGCTGGGTTTAGCTTTGGAGATATGTTTGACGATATGAAAGACGTTGCTACGGCAATGACTGAAGATGCAAAAGATAGTATGGATGCTATGAAAGACGGTGCAGAAGAAGTATCTAAAAGTAGTGAAAGAACCGTACGTTCTGTAAGTTCCGATGTTGAAGACGTTTCAGAGAAAGTATCTGATGATATAGAAACTGCTACATCTGATACATGGACAGATGGTAGAGATGCTATTGAGTCGGTATCTGAAGATACGAAAGATTCCATAACTGACACAAGTGATGATCTTAAAGATACAACAGATGCAGTTTCTACTGACATTGAAGATAGTGCTGAAGCCGTTTCTTCAGATGTATCAGACTCCATTAAAGATGTTTCAGATGATGCCAGGGATTCTATAGAAACTGTTTCTGAAGATACAAGTGATGTCGCAGAAAGAATTAGCAGTGATTCTGTTGCATCTCTCAAAACTGTTTCAAATGATGCAAAGAGATCCACTGAAGATGTTACAAATGATTCTAAAGATGCTGTAGATTCTGTTACAAACAATGTAGAAGACTCTACTAAAACCGTTTCGAATGATGCAAGTGATGCACTAGAGTCAACTGCAACGCATACAAATGATACAACTAAAACCATTTCTAATGATGCCCGAGACTCAATAGATGAAGTTGCATCAAATCTAAATGATTCTTTTAAAGACATCTCACAAGGTAAAGATACAAAAGCCATCACACAAGATGAATATATAGAACATATGAAAAACAAAAACAAAACTACCAATAAGTAATCTGTATTATCTTAATCCCCATCATAGGCAACCTATATAAAAGGTTGCTTCCCTTCCCCCCTGCTTTTCATCTATTATAAAATAACTCTATAATTTATTAATAAGTATTTATTATAAATTACATAATAAATATTAAGTTTAATTTAATATTACAAATGATATTGTATATTTATAAATACTTATAAAAGGGAAAGTAATGAAAAGAATGATCACAACTTCTGCAGCAGTGGCTGTATTATTAGTAACAAGTGTGCAAGCTGATTTTGACTTTAACGATATGTTCAAAGATATGAAAGAAGCTGCTATCAGTATGAGTAAAGATGCAAAAGATTCTGTGACTACTATTAAAGACGGTGCAGTTGAAACAACACAAAGTGCTGAAAGAACCGTGACAAATGTCAGTGAGGATGCTAAAGATACTTCAATGAAAGTTTCTGATGACATTAAAACAGTGGAAGTAAATACTACTGCTGATATCAGTAAAGCAACGACTGACATTTCAACTGATACCAAAGACTCCCTTAGAAACACAACTTCTGATATGAAAGAGAGTGGTACAAACCTTAGTACTGATATGAAAGACTCCACAATTACTGTATCTAAAGATGCAAGAGATTCAGTGAAAACGGTTTCGAATGACTCTAAAGATTCAGTCAAAACAGTTTCGAATGACTCTAGAGATTCTGTACAAACAGTGTCTAGTGACTCTAAAGATTCAGTGAAGACAGTTTCTAATGATATGAACAGTTCAACCAGTACAATTTCCAATGATACAAAAGATTCTATATCTAGAGTGGCAACAAATGCAAATGACTCTACAAAAACAATTTCTAGTGACTCAAGAGCTTCTATTCAGTCAGTTAATGAAAATACAGCTGATTCAGTGAAAACTGCTTCGAATGACAATAGAGAATCAGTCAAGTCTGTTTCTGAAAACCTAAACGATTCTGTTAAAACAATCAATGATTAATGAATTATTGATGCTACATAAATAAGAAGGTTTTCCCTTCTTATTTCTCTCTTTGAAATGCCAGTCACTTTTGGTAGCGTTTCCCTCTTATAAAAAAAATATATAACTTTGATTTATTATATTTATAAATTCTATGCTATTCTATATAATATACTTGCTCAAAGGATTCCTGTGAATAACATTAAAAACCTGATGCTCTATTTTATTCTATTTTTCCCTGCTCTTCTTTTTGCTACTTCCACACAGGAAAGCACTTCTAGAACAGATGTAAATGATGATGCACTCGCAGTCTTCTATACAATTGATGGTGATGTACAGGAAAAATATAATGTCTTTATGGAGAAAAAGCTAAAAAATATAGGTTTTCAACTCACAGATCCACACAAAAGGGTCAATGACCAGTATGAAGCCAAGTATGGTTCAACGGTGCTTGATGTACTCAGTTTTATGCCTATAGTCAATAATGAAGTTATTTTGCCACTGCTTAACATTGATCCGCGTATAGCAGGTTTTGCACCATTCAATATGCTCATACATAAAAAACTTGACGAAAATAAAACACACGTGGGACATCTAATGCCAAAAACAATGTTAGATATATTAGGCATAGAAGACAAAGAGGTCAGAGAGACGTTTACAGCTACATTTAAATCCCTGGATAGATTAATTGCAGAAGAATTAGGCGGTCAAAAATCGTACATGCCGTATAAAAGACTTCCTGAACAAAGAATGATCAACTTCGAATATGCATTTGAAACACCTGAAGATATGGATGACTTTATCAGTGAATTCCAAAATAGTATTGAACTCGCCTTTATTGACAAAGGATATCTCATCGCCGGATACCATAACTTCATGGAATCTACGGATAATGCGGAAGAGATACTTTCAGATTATGATGCTTTTTGGACCTATTCTCTTTGTCACTTAGAGTTCTCATACCATATGTTTGACAATGAAGGAGCTCGCCCGGAAGCAGGTATGTTTGCCCCTTGTACCATGTATATGTATATCAAAAAAGGAACCAATAAACTTGTCCTTGGAATGTATAGACTGCATAACTGGTCTGACACTCTGAATATTACAGATAAAGAAAGACTGGCTCTTGTAGAACAACTTGATAGAGAAATACCTGAAATACTTACGGCCTATGGCATGACAGCTGTTTCCAATGTCAATCCACTCAAAGAAACACCCAAAGTACTTTCAGCTCCAGCATCAAAGGCTAAAAAAACTATAGTGAGAACCAAAACAGTTCCCAACGAGGAACCTGTAAAGGTCAAACAACCGATTGTACAAGAAGTCCCTGTTCCTAACAATGCCTTAGCCGTCATGTATACACTGGAAGGTAATGTGGAAAAACCCTATAAGACGATCATTTTAGATGAGCTAAAAACAATCGATTATGAAGTCACAGATCCACATCATAGAGTCAATGATCAGTATGAAGACAAGTATGGTTCAACCGCATTAGATACACTGAGCTTTTTATCTGTTGTCAATGACAAAGTGATGTTACCGCTGCTTAATATTGACCCCCGTATAGCATCGACTGCTCCATTTAATATGCTGATCTACAAAAAATTGGATGAAAATAGGACACATGTCGGTCATATCATGCCAACTGCATTCTTGGACATGATAGGCATAGAAGACCAAAAGGTCAGAGACACATTTGTAGACTCGATAAAACCCCTTAATGCAAAAGTTGAAGCAGAATTTAGAGCTAAAGGACTCAAATATACAAAATCATACCTCTCCTATAAAACACTTCCGGAAGATCGTATGCATAACTTTGAATATGCATTTGAAGCACCTGAAGACTTCGATGAATTTCTCGAAGAGTTTCAAAATAGTTTTGAACTTGCCTTTATCAATAAAGGATATCTTATTGCCGGATACCATAATTTTTTGGAAGGCAGTGAGAATGCTGAAGAGATCCTTGAAGGGTATGATGCTTTCTGGACCTATTCTCTTTGTCACTTAGGGTTCTCCTATAACATGTTTGACAATGAAGGGGCTCATCCGGAGGCAGGTCTTTTTGCGCCTTGTACCATGTATGTGTATAGTAAGAAAGGATCTAACAAACTTGTAGTAGGTATGTTAAGACTTGAAAACTGGTCAACGACTTTAAATATCACTGATGAAAAAAGAGTAGGACTTGTCAATAAACTGGACAAAGAGATACCTGAGGTCCTCACTGCATTTGGGATGAAAGCAACGTCCAATACCAATACCTTACTGCAACCCGATCTATGCAAAGCTGAGATAAAGAAAGAAACACGCGCAAGAAAAGTATCTGTACCTAAAGGGCAACCATTTAAAACAGTCTTAGAGCCTAAATCCAAAATAGCAAAGGTTCAAACGATCGAAACCGCAGATGGTGTGGTAGAAATTAGTATACCCAAGGTACCAGAAGTACCTGTAGCTTTTAATGCTGAAAAAAATCAAAAGACGTTAGATAGGAGCATTAAGTTCTCAAAACGCGTACCGCCAAACTACATACCCCATAGATTTGACAAGCAAAAGAAACTGAAACAAAGTACCCATACCAGGATCGGAGAAGTAACCCAGGGAAGGATAGCAGCCTATCTTCGCGGTCCATTTATAGATGTAAAAACCGTAGAAGAAAAACTTCAAGCAGCAGGTTTTAAAGTATTGACCTCTGTTCCGGTCGATAAAAAGAAAACACTCATTTCGGTGGTCTTTACAGATATATCCCTGGTCAGTATGGCAAGTAAAGAAAATAGAGGCTTTATAGCATCATTACGTGTACTTGTGGATACAAAAGATAAAACCATCAGTATTACCAATCCTCTTTATATGACAAAAGGATTTTTACAAAGTGATTTTGATGAAAAAGCAGCCAAGAAAATTTTAGTGAAACTTATGACACAGTTCCCTGGATTAAAAAATTCGAAAGATGCACTCAAATTCCAACTCTTGCCAAAATATCAATTTATGAATGGTATGCCGCATTATGAAGATATGATCGAAGTAGCTTCTGGTGATGACCTGCTAGAAAGAATCAAAGATAACGATAAAGTACTTTTTAGACAAGATCTGGAAAATGGTTCAACACTGATCGGTATTCAACTCTCTAGAAGAACCGGTACGTTTACAAGAAGAATTGGCAGGAACAATGCAGCATTGCTCCCTTACCCTATCCTCATTGAGAATGGAAAAGCAAAGATACTTGATCCCAAGTATTATATCGCCTATATGTATCCGATGTTACAAATGTCTGAATTTATGACCATCGCGACCATACCGGATGCCATGATAAAAGATTGTGAAAAAGTATTTAAAAAGTAAAAGAAGTGATCGCTAACTGAACGCGCTAAAGAGAAACTCTTTAGCGCGTTCAGTCTCAGCGTAGTTTTTTTCGGGATCAGCTTGAAAATATTTTATTTGGCTTTCTCCAAATATTTACCCTCAACCGTATCGACCTTGATCATTTCACCTTCAAGAACATGGAAAGGTACTTGTACCACAGCGCCACTTTCAAGTGTAGCCGGTTTTTTCCCACCTTGTGAATCACCTTTGAAGTTAGGCGGTGTTTCCACTATTTTAAGTACAACCGTTTGCGGTATCTCCACTGAGATCGCTTGACCACCATGGAACAAAATCTCAGCTTCCATTCCGTCTATCATAAAATCAAACGTATCTTTACCAACCTGCTCATGTGTAAGCCCGATCTGTTCAAATGTTGTTGTATCCATAAACTGAAGCATTTCACCATCATCATAAAGATATTGCATCGTTTTTTGTTCAAGTTCCGGTACATCAAATTTATCACCTGCATGTACTGTCTTTTCGATCGTTTTGCCTGTAGCGAGATTTTTGATCTTCATACGTACAAATGCTGCACCTTTACCTGGTTTAACGTGCTGAAAATCTGTAACCTTATACGGGTTTCCTGTAATTTCGAGTCTTGTACCTTTTTTGATATCACCCATTCCAATTGTAGCCATCGTAGCTCCTTAAAAATTATGAGAGATTATAGCAAATGCTTGGTAAAAGGTTGCAATGGCACCCTGAACAGGTGCCAATAGAAGATCACTTGGTGATAGAAATATTACGATGTTCCCCTGAATGGTCAATGGGTTCAAAATCCATCGCTTTTGCATTATCCATCAGTACCGGAATGAAAAGAAGGGAAACAAATACTGCCGCAACCGTACCTGAAATAAGCGCAACACCAAGCCCACCGAACACTGGATCCCCCGCAAGCAATGCAGAACCCAAAATAATAGCAACGGCAGTCAAAGCAATAGGTTTTGCTCTGGTTGCTGCCGCGATGGCAATAGCCCTACGTTTTTTGATACCTTCGATCTCCATTAAAGACTTCGCAAAATCTATAAGAAGCAATGAATTGCGTGAACTTATCCCTATCAAAGCGATAAAACCAATAAGAGAAGTAGCAGTCAGGAAGAAGGTCTCAGACGTAAACCAGTTTGCCACCCAGTGTCCAACAATAACCCCTATAAGAGAGAGGAATGAACCTAACAGTACCATACCGCTTATTGCAAAACTCTTATAATAAATGACCAATAACAAAAAGATCAGTATCAAAGCAGCGATAAATGCAGCACCCAGATCCCTAAAAGTATCAAGTGTCACTTTCATTTCACCATCCCAGCGTATGAGAAATTTTTCGTGTGTTTGTTTGTCTTCTAAAGTAAAATCAAACATATAGGTTGATAATCCTGCTTTTGTAATCCTATACTCTTTTTCAAATTTTTCAAGCATCATACGGCGTGCCTCCAAAAGTGGATATACCTGTGAAACCATATCGGTTTCAGCGATCACATTCACCATACGGGAAAGATCTTTATGCATGATCATAGGGTTTGATTTCACTTTACGAATCGTAACCACTTCACTTAATGGGACCATCATTCCCTGCTTATTCATTAAATTCAATGAAGAAAGTTTGCTTTGCAGTCCAGCTTCATTTGATACAGATAATTTCTTGCTGTCATTATCCAATACCAGAAATATAGGTATCTGATCGGGTGAATTTTGAGAATTCTTATGTGCTATGACCATACCCTCAAACGCAAGATAGATGATATTGTTTACCTGATCCACACCCAAACCACTTCTAGCAATTTTTTCTTTGTCAGGTATAAGTTCGTATTTTTCATATTTTTCATCTGCCATAAGATCAATATCAACCAACCCTTCTGTCTCTGATAAAACATCTGCTACCTCTAGAGCGAGACGTCTTATTTTTTCCGTATCATCACCATGCACTTCAACAACAATGGATGCCAAAGTTGGAGGTCCGGATGGCTGTTCTACAAATTTAATGTTCGTACCTCTTGTTAAAGAGGTACATGCAGCCTGAATCGTAGGCCTTAAACGTTGCACCATAAGAAATGACGGTTCTTTACGATGATGCTTATCTGTAAGGTTCACAGATATTTCTGAAACATTTTCAGTACGTTTCATACTCGCACCTTTGACTAAACCTGCATAATCAAGTGGAATACCTTGTCCCAGGAAAAGCTCTATATTCATCACTTCATCTTCTTGTTTTAGAAAATCAATCACACAGTCACTCACGGCTTTTGTCTGCTCTATAGATGAACCCGTAGGTGTATCAATATAAACAGAAAATGTATTATCACTTTTCCCTGGCAACATTTTTGCCAAGACCAATTTGGTCGGGAACATTAAAAGTGCCAAGAAAAATGCTGCAGCGGTTAAAATAATCACCAGTTTTTTCTTTGACTTGTCATCAAGGATATCATAAATAAAACTTTCAAGATTTTTCATTATTTTGATCCTTCATCATGCTCTGGCTTTTTTAATAGCTTTAAACTCAAATAAGGCGTAAAGATATAAGCCACAAATAATGAAGCAATCAATGCTACTGGCACATTATAGGGGATAGGTTTCATGAAGGATCCCATCATCCCGCCAACAAATGCCATAGGGACCATCGTCAAGATAATAGCGAATGTCGCTATATTTGTCGGTGCACCGATCTCATCCGTTGCTTCAACTAAAAGTTCACCCATCTCTTTGTCTTCAACACCATGGCTATGTAAATGTCTGTGAATATTTTCGATCACGATAATAGCAGCATCTACAAGCAATCCCAAGGATAACAAAAGTGCAAAGAGTGTGATCCTGTTCATCGTCTGACCCGTCATCCATGCAGTAAATAGTGTGACTGCCAAAATGGCAGGTACAGTAAATGTAACAATGATCGATTCTCTCCAACCTAAAGCAAAAACCAACATTAAAGCAATGATAACAATAGTAATGATCAAGTGATGCATCAACTCATTTACAGCCTCATTTGCCCGTACCCCATAGTTTCTTGTGATCAGATATCCGATACCCGACTTTGCAAATTCATGGTCATAGCTTTGAAGTATCTCAAGTACATCTTCAGCAACGAACACCGCATTGGTTCCAGCAAGTTTTGCAACGGTCAGTGTAATTTGATTTTTTTCTTCACCCAAACTTGATTTTACCGGTGATGATTCATGATCTACACTGTTTTCATGACGTATTTCTTCTTTCAATAATATCTTTGCCGTTTGAAAGTTTTGTATATCAACACCCTCTGTTACCTCCGCAACATCTTTTAGATAGATCGGTGATCCCATATACTCTGCCACGATCACATTCCCCACATCATCTACACTTTCAATGGCATTTTTAACACCAAAGATCACCAGGTGATTCTCTTTTGTTCTACCCTTTACCTCAGGTACTGAAACAGCCAAAGATTGTACTGCCTGCATGATCTGTCCCAAAGAGAGGTGATAGGCTGAGAGTTTCCCCATATCAACCTCGATATTGTACTGTGCTTTTCTCTCCCCTTTGAGCGTTGTTTTAGCCACATTGTCAACAGCATTTATTTTTTGCTGGACTTTTCTGACCATTTCAAAAAGTTTGACTTCATCTATAGTGCTTTTTGTTTTTGGATAAAAGGCCACAGTGACGATAGGGATATCAATATCGATATCAAAGGGTTTGACACTAGGCTGCATAACACCCTTAGGCATAAGATCCATATTTTGCATGACTTTGTCATACAGCTTTAAATTTGAATCTTCTCTATCTTCACCAATGTAGTACATGACATTAACGATACCTACATTATCCATAGCCATACCATGTATGTGTTCTATCCCGCGTATTTCACGTAATTTACGTTCCAGTGGGTTTATAATGATATTTTCAACTTCTTTAGGTGTAGCACCTGGCATTGCAACGATCACAGCACCGCCAGATATAGCAATTTGCGGATCCTCTTCTCTAGGCATTGTGTTGAGTGCTATATATCCGATAAGCAGTAATATTGCCCCCAGAACGATGGTTAATGGATTACGTAAAAAACTTTTTGCAAGTCTTCCTGCTATATTGACTATTTCATAGGCTTGTTTGTTTTCCATCATTGCCTACTTGATCACAATTTTGGCATACATACCAGGATAAACGGAAGAACTCTTCTTCCTATCAAATTTCATTTTGATCTTGAACTTGTGTGTCATAGGGTTGGAACTTGGGATAATAGAAGTGATCTCACCCACAGTACTAAAGCCGATAGAAGGTATCGATATATCAACTTTTTTACCTAGATTGATGTATTTTAATTGTGTTTCACTCACTTCTGCTACGATGGTCAATCTGCTCAAATCTGTTAACGTTACGGCCGGCATACCAGGAATTGCCATTTCTCCTTCATTGAGGCGTTTATCTACAATGACTCCGTCGTTTGGTGCATGGATCTTCAAATAATTGTACTGATTTAAGACTTCATCTTTTTTGGCCAATGCCTGCTTCACCTGTTGTTCGGCAATGGTAACCATATCTTTAAGATTTTTAGCAGAAAGCTGCAACATTTCAAACTCATACTTGGAAACCATTTTCTTCTGATACAGTCTTTCATGTCTTGCAAGGTTGGTCAGAACATTATTATATTGATTTTTATTCATCTGCAGAGAAAGCCTCGCTTGGGAAATAGCCAGGTCCACCTGTCTCTCTGCAGACTCTATCTCTTTTGAATCTATCTCATAAAGAAGTTGTCCTTTCTTCACTATATCACCCTCGGACACAGCCATATGTTTTACATAACCCATATAACGGCTGGTTAGCATCTTTTGATTATCAGAGATTACAGAACCGCTTAATTCGATTTCTATTGCATGTGCAGAGGTGACCATCAATGCCAAAACAATGAGTTTAATAAATTTATTCATACATTTCCCCCTGAATTTAAAATACTATTGAGTTCAAATATTTTGGTATTACGTTCATTCTTTAAAGTCAGTAACTTAAGTAATACCTCCAGCTCTTTGGATTGCTTCATTAAAACATCTGAAATAGAAACAATACCCTCTTTATATCGTGAACGGTAATTTTCATAGACTTTTCTTGCAAAACGCAATTGTTTCTGATAACTCTTTACATCTGCATTCTTACTTAAGATTTCCGTTTCAAGTTTTTTGACCTTCAATGCAATACCGGATTTAGCCAGTGAAACTTCATTTTGTACTTTCAGATGATTCACTTTTGCTTTTTCAAGATTTGCAGCATCGATACCGCCATTGAATATATTCCATTTCAACTGGATCCCTACAGTATAGGAGTCTTTGTCCCGAAATTCATTCCACATTTCATCATCTGCACTTCCATACTCCCCAAAGGCACCGATCGTAGGAAAATAATTCGCTTCTTCAACCTTCATGGCCATTTCAGTGATCTGCAACCCTAACAGTGCTTTTTGTATGTCTATATTATGATTTTCTACTTCCGCTGTATCAATAGGAGGTATAGGTGCCATATCATTGACTTTTTTGATGGAGCTTACTTCTGTGTTCAATAAAAATGAAAGAAATTGGTAGGCCAGGTCTTTATTGAGTTTGGCTTGGTTGTACATACTCTCTGCCTCTGCCTTGCGAGCCTGAACTTCAAGTAGATCGATCTCTTGTGCATACCCTTCTTCACCCATACTTTTGACGATAGATTCCAAGTGACTGATATTTTTAATGATCTTGGAAAGATTTAAAATATAGTTATCTACCAACGAGATGTCATAAAATGCTTTTTTTGTCTGAAATATCTTCTCATTCATCAGTTTTTGTGTATCCCATTGGCTCATACGGTGTAAAGCATCCGTGATACGTCCATACTCTGACAACTTTCCACCGGTATATAAAGGCAGCATATAAGAAACTTTTGTCTGATAGTGGTTTCTTGCTTCCGGATAATTTAAAGCTATAGGTGCAGTATAAAAATCATCTGGTGTTTGTGTAACTTCAGCTATACCAAAATCGCCAAAAGTAGCTTCTCTGCTTTGTAACTTAAATCCAAATACATTCCCTGCATCGTTTGAACGCATCCCTGAGACAGACACATCCAACTTACCATAATGATTCCCTTTGGCAGCAGTGACTTCATAGGCTTTCATCTGTTCATTAAAATGGGAAATTCTTAATTCAAGATTGTTATTTTTTAGCATAGAAATAGCCTGATTGAGTTCCAGGTTATTTAACCCAGCCAATAACGGCCATGAGAAAAGAAAAATGAGATACTTTTTCATAAGAGACACTCCATTTATCCAAAATTATATTATATTATAACCAAAGTAAGAAACTATATAGTATAGAGGCTATATAAATAAGTAGTTATTATATCTATTATAATCTGATAAAATAGTTAATCTATCCATTTATAGTACTGATCAATAGAAGACTAACTACAAATGATAAGAAATAAAATAGTTATAAAAGTGGAAGAAGGAAAGAGACTAAGTGGAAAACCCACTTAGTTTTTAAAGTGTTGCGTGAGAAACGCTAATACATGCCTCTAATGAAGCAAGTTGTTCGAGAAGTGCTTTTGTAACTTGACCATCTACACGCACAACAGCCAGTGCTTGTTTCTTGCTGTCACGTCCCAGTCTAAAGTCAGATATGTTCAGACCATTCTCTGCCATGATCCTACCTACATCACCGATCACACCTGGAGTATCTGTATTTCTAAAGAAGATCATTGTTCCTTTTGGCTCAACATCCAAGATATAATCATCGATCTCAATAATACGCTGTTCAGTGTCATCAAACACTGTACCAGCAATAGAAATTGTTCCTGCAGCTGTTGTCAACTTGACACCGACTTTATTGGTAAATCCACTGTTATTTGGTTTGACTTCTTTTGTGATCTCTATATCGCGTTCATCTGCAACGAATTCAGCATTGACATAGTTTATCTGATCACCTAAAGACTCTGTAAGTACACCTACCGTTGCAAATGTTCCCATAGATTCCAAATGTTCTGCCACAGGACCAGCTGCACTCACCTTAATAGACTTCACAGCACTTTTGGTGACCTGTGCAGATAAATGACCTATCTTTTGTATCAGTTCCAGGTATGGTCTCACAAAATCAGGTAACTCATGTTCTTTAATAGGTAAATTCAGTGCATTTGGATATGCAATACCTTTTGCTGCTGCGATCGCATTTTCAGCTGCCTGGATCGCAATATTTTTTTGTGATTCTTTTGTATTAGCCCCAAGGTGAGGTGTCACAGTCACATTCTCAAGATCAAGAAGTGGATGGTCCGTTGCAGGTTCCTTGTTAAAAACATCGATACCTGCCATTGCGATCTTACCTGAAGTAAGCCCCTCTAAAAGTGCATCTTCGTCATAAAGACCGCCTCTGGCACAGTTAATAAGTATCACACCATCTTTCATCTTCGCTATTTCATCTTTACCTATCATACCGATCGTTTCAGCGTTTTTAGGTGTATGGATAGTAATGATGTCACATGCCAAAATATCTTCAAAATTCTTCGTGTATCCAATATCCAGATCTGTTGCTTTACTTGAATCGATGTATGGGTCATAGGCTATCACATCCATTTCAAATGCTTTGGCTCTTTTCCCTACACGTGAACCGATATTACCAAAACCGATCACGCCAAGTTTTTTATCTTTGAGTTCCGTACCATACCAGTCTTGTCTTCTCCATACGCGATCGAGTTTAAGATTGTTATGTGCATAAGGAAATTGTCTTACACATGAAAGCAGATGTGTCATCGTAAGTTCAACTGCTGCAATAGTATTTGCCGTAGGCACGTTCATCACAACAATACCTTGTTTACTAGATCCAGGGATATCTACGTTATCCACACCCACACCGGCACGTACCACTGCTGTCACTTTTTTAGCTACTGCCAAAAATGCCTCATCTACATCCGTAGAAGAACGTGTGATAGCAACATCTGCTAAAGGGATAAACTCGGCAAGGAGCTTATCTTTAGGCTCATCTGCTGCATTTATAAATTCTATTTCACTATCATTAGCAAGAATATCCAATCCATCCTGGTGGATATGATCACAAACAACAATCGTCTTTTTTGACATCTTATAACCTTTATTTCTGTGAAAATTTAAGTACCATAAAGTACGGGAGAATACGAATAATCGTATGAACCACCTACTGAAGGCAACTCAATATTAAGAATCAAATGTAAGGAAATGTGTTGAAGTACACATCTCCCCATTTTGATAATTTGAAGCTTTACTCTACTAATTATCTTTTAAATTTATCGCCAAATGCATCACCGAGTGTCATGCTGTCATCTTGCTCTTTGTTAATCTGATCCATTGCTTCTCTCTCTTCTTGACGCTCAAGTCTTTTTACAGAAACTCTGATTCTGTCAGAGTCGGCATCGATAAAGCTGATCACACCTGTAATTTCCTGACCTTTTTCAATCTCGTCAAATTTAAGAGGATGAAGATCTTCTGTTCTGATAAGCGCATCAATGTTGTCTTCAAGTGAAATAAACACACCGAAATCTTTTTTATCTTTTACTGTTCCCGTTACGATAGAACCATTTTTATGCGTTTGTGCAAATGCTTTTACCGGTGAATCTTCAAGCGCTTTTTTACTCAATGAGATCTTACCTGCATCTCTGTCAATTTTGATGATCTTCACTTCAACTTCGTCACCAACTTTAAGTTCAGATTTTGCATTTTTTGATTTGTCCCAAGAAATTTCTTGATTGTGAAGAAGACCTTCAACTGTACCAACTTTTACAAATGCACCAAAATCAGTGATTGATGTTACTGTACCGGTGACTACATCACCTACTTTATTTTCAGATGTAAATGCATCCATAGGTTTTGGCAGAAGATTTTTAAGGCTCACTCTTAATCTTCTACCTTCTTTATCGATCTCGATCACTTCAACATTGATGTCTGAATTAAGTTCGAGGTAGTCTTTCGGGTGTTTAACATTTTTATCCCAAGAGATCTCAGATACATGAAGAAATGCTTCAAGATCTTCACCAAGATCAACAAATACACCATAAGGTTCAATGTTAGAAACTGTAGCAGTTACAGTATCACCA
>Ga0210140_1000048_pt1 | contig 21171 bp, 18 predicted proteins | sample China_Bullhead_C_3_FD_184858 | JGI IMG/M metagenome (GOLD analysis project Ga0210140, IMG submission 184858) | Wetland microbial communities from San Francisco Bay, California, USA, that impact long-term carbon sequestration -... | ecosystem: Environmental > Aquatic > Marine > Wetlands ...
ACCTACAGTGGTTTGAATCGGGTTGGGATCGGTGCCGGGGGAAAAAAAGGTATCTTCGGCCATGGGAGAGAAAAGGCGCTGCTTCCGGTAAGTACCAAAAGTGCCGGCCGGGCCGGTGATAAAAAGGGTATTGTAATACTTGTTATCAGTATATTCCGGCAGCGAGCCTGCTATGGAGACCTGGTATTTTGCGCTCAATTCCTGCAATGTTTCCAGGACATCGGGTATTGTCCCGACCAGAGCCGGAAGTTCTGCATAGGCAAAGCCCGTGGCCCAGAGTTCAGGCAGGACAATGATTCCCGGAGATATCTGCTTATGGGGTTCGGCAATTTCTGCAAGCCCTTCCCTGACCCGGGAAAGGTTTTTTTCGATTGCACCGCTCTGCACATCAAATTGCAGAAACCCTGCAAAAAAAGAAGGTGCTTTTAAGATGATTTCAGACATGACCCTGCAAGGCTACGCTTCTTTTTTAATGTTGGCAAGGGCTTTTTCCGCCAGGCTTCCCACCGTTTCATCAACAAAAGTGCGGTTGAGATAGTGTCTGACCTGAGCAGGGTCTGGCAATAGATGTTCAAGGCCGGGAACGGCCTCCTTTTCATGCAGCAGGCCAAGTGTCCAGGCAGCAAGACCGCGTACTACAGCATCGGCGGATCGAAGATAGGGTAGGAGGTAGGTCGCAGCTTTTTTTTCCAAGAGCAGAGAAGCCCTGGCCTGGGCAAGCCTGCCAAGCCCCCACATGAGGCCGCGCTGCAACATTTCAAGTTCCAGAAAAAAACCGTCTTCCCGCATGTAGGCTACAAGGATATGTCCATATTCCTGGGCAAGAGCATCATGGCAGGCCATGATTTCTCCCATGGCCTCCGGGGCGCCCCAGCCGATACCGCCGGATTCATCATTCAGGCTCCACATGAACCTGCGCATCACCACCCTGGCTGCCTCCATATCCCGGTCGGCTAAAGCAGCAACAACCGGGCCAAGTGTAGTGATAGCATGCCAGCGCACAGTCTCATCATTGCTGCACAGAGAACCGATGAGCGGATTTATGACCCGGGCAGGGGGGAGTTGGCGCAACTCCTGTATGACAGCTTCAATATCGGATGATCCCAGCAGTTTGCTGATACGTCGCTTTTCCTGGATTCCCATGTGCTAAGAAAAATGTGGGAAAATTATTCCTGAGTCTGCTCAATCACTGCCTGCCCAATCCTCTTGCCCATTTCCACGCATTCCTGCAGATCTGTGTGATTTGGGACGTATTTGACCCGTAACCCCGGCTCGATGATATCAAACTTCATTTCTTCCATGGCTGCATTCATGAGCTTGACTCCTTCCCCGGACCAGCCGAAAGATCCAAAGGCGGCCCCGATCTTGTTGGTCGGCTTCAGTCCCCGCATGTACATGAGGAAGCCGGCCATTCTTGGCAGCAGCCCGTTGTTAAGGGTGGCGCAGCCGAGAACAACGGCCTTGGCATTAAGCACATCGGTCATGACGTCGCTGCGATGACTTTGGGCCAGGTTGATGAGTTTGACACTGACGCCGGTCATGTCAATGCCTGTGGTGATGGCCTTGGCCATTTTCTCAGTGCTTGCCCACATGGTGTCATAGATAACCAGGGCCTTTCTTTTGCCCTTGTTCTGGCTCCAGTCAGCATAGGCATGGAGGACATCCTTGATGTGCGAACGCCAGATAAGCCCGTGATCAGGGGCAATCATATCGATCTCAAGCCCCATTTCCTGCACCTTGGCCAGGAGCTTTCGGATAAGGGGAGAATAGAGGGTGAGGATGTTGGCGTAGTATTTGGCGGTCTGTTCCATGAGCCCGGAAAAATCGACCTCATCATCAAAGCGTTCGCTGGAGGCATAATGCTGGCCGAAGGCATCGCTGGAGATGAGTAGCTTGTCTTCCTGCAGGTATGAGAACATGGAATCCGGCCAGTGCAGCATCCGGGTTTCAAGAAACTGTACGGTTTTGCTGCCGAGGCTGATGGTCTGGCCGTTCTCAACCGCTTCTAGAGGCCAGTTCTCGGGATGAAAATGCTCCTGGATGGCCTTCAGTCCCATCTTCGAGCAGAAGATCTTTTCCGGCTTGATCAGTTCAACTATCTCGGGCAGAGAGCCTGAATGGTCCATCTCCACATGGTTGACGATCAAATAGTCGATCTCAGTCGGGTCCATGAGCTGCTTTATATGGTGCACCAGTTCATTCATATGGCTTTTCTTGACCGTATCGAACAGCGCAATCTTCTCATCCTTGACCAGGAAGGAATTGTAGGTTGTTCCTTTGTAGGTTGAGTAGCCATGAAAATCCCGGATATTCCAGTCAATGGCTCCGACCCAGAAAATATTATCTTTGATTTCAAGGGATTTCATATTGTCTCCTTGTGAAGTATAAGCTTAGGAACTTAAGGCCTCCTGTGGTGCAGAGAAAGAGAGAACCCGCATTGCCTCAATTTTTATCCTGTCAGGGCAAGACAGACGCAAACTGCACCAAAACAGGCCCTGTTGTTTACCCTTTTATCGGCATTGTAAAGGCCCGCTGGCCCAGTTCCGTATCCAGCATAAACAGGCCATTGGCATCCTTACCAATAAGTTTCATCTTGTCCACCAGGGTGGAGGCAGTATCCTCCTCTTCAACCTGTTCGGACACGAACCACTGCAGGAAGATATTAGTGGCATGGTCCCGTTCATCCAGGGCCAGATTGACAAGATCATTGATCAAGCCGGTCACCTTTTGCTCATGGGACAGGACATTTTGAAATGCATCCAAGGGTGAGGACCATTTGGAGGGCGGCCCGTCAATGGCCTTGAGGGTAACCCTGCCGCCGCGCTCACAGACAAAGTCAAACATCTTCATGCCATGGAAAAGTTCTTCCTGGGCCTGCTGCCGCATCCAGTTGGAAAAGCCGCCAAGACTGATCGACTCAAAATAGGTGGCCATGGACAGGTAGAGATACGAGGAATAAAGCTCAGCATTGATCTGCTGGTTAATGGCTTTTTCTATCTTCTTACTCAACATAACTACTCCTTCAACAAACTGTATTTTGGCCCGAATTCTTCGTCATACTCAAAAAAATAATCCTCGAAACATTATATATATGTCTTTGGTTATTTTTTATCGTAATCCTTGAATTCGGACAAAAATCCTTGTTTGCTGGTATATTTTAGTTAGAATTTCTTACAAATAAAAAAATTTGCTAACTGATATTTAGCAGTGCCAATTAGGCTTTCCAGAGACCATGCAGATTGCAGTATTCCCTGGCGCTGACCTGGGCTGCATCAACCTTGAATACAGCCTCTGGAACTCCACCTGGCTTTAAAAACTGCCTGTATGCAGTTTCGCCGGCAATGAGCTCAATCCACTCTATGTAGTGCTTTTCTTCCATGGGATGGGAAACAGAACCCACAGAAACCTTGTAGCCGCCGTCGACTTTCTCGATAACCGGGACATGTTTTTCTTTTGCGGCATCCACGGTATTCTCGACCTGCAGGGTCATATCCTGACCACAGCATACCAGCGTGCCCTGGCCGCCATGAAGGACTTCAACAATATTTCCGCAAACATCACACTTGTATACTTCCAGCTTCTTTGCCATGATAAACCTCCTATTTGTTAGACCTCAAAAATAACACCCTTAAAAATTATTTCAGGATGCATACAAAATATTTTTACAGCAACTGAGTAAGTTTTATACTGTTAATAGTTTTCTCCCAGTAGTTCAAAATGGGCCCTGGCATGGGCGCAGGCCGGACATTCTTCAACAGCTTCCTCGCCTTCATGCAGATAACCGCAGTTGCGGCACCTCCAGGTGACTTTAGACTCCCGTTTAAATACCCGGCCGGCTTCAATATTTGCTGCCAGGTCTTTGTATCTTTTTTCATGCTGTTTTTCTGCGACAGCTATGGCCATAAAAATGGCGGCAATATTTTTGAATCCTTCTTCCATGGCTGTTTTGGCAAATTCAGGATACATGGTGGTATGCTCGTAGTTTTCTCCGGCGGCACCCTCAAGGAGGTTTTCAAAGGTGGTGCCGATTACGCCTGCGGGAAAAGTTGCAGAAACCTGCGCATCTCCACCTTCCAGGAGCTTGAATAATCGCTTGGCATGCTCTTTTTCCTGGTTAGCGGTTTCTTCAAAAATGGCACTTATCTGAACAAATCCGTCCTTTTTAGCCTGGGAGGCAAAGTAGGTATAACGGTTGCGTGCCTGTGACTCACCGGCAAAGGCCGTGAGAATATTTTTTTCTGTCTGGGTTCCTTTTAATGCGGCCATATTTCCTCCTTATGAAAAAATAATATATAGATTTTGAGAGTTACTGGGAATAATTCCTAATAACAGTTTTGGGCAACTCCTGGCAAGATAAATTAAAATATTAAAGGCCAAACTGTGGTTTATGTATACCGGCCCAATATGTAAACCTGCCCAAGTAGCAGGTGAAAGAATGCGCGTATTATACCTTTTAAATTTTATTTTTTAAAATTATTGTCGGTCTCGCAAAAAATACTCCGCCGTCAGGTATTCCGTCTATCACCAACTTATGTTATCGGCCCTGTGCTGACTGCTGTGTTTTTTTGTTCTGATCAAGTATTGATTGTTGCGCAATAAGCAACTCTGATATATCTGCCGGATCAAAGGTTAAAAAGGAAAACATCCGCTTCTCCAGGTCCTGGCAGCGAGCATAGTTTCTTTTAATAGCCCTGCAGCGCACTTCATTGTTCATGCCGTATCGTTCTAAGATATAGGCTAAGCGCTCTTCCAGGCTGACCACCTTGTCATGGTTGACCCTTTTATCCGCATAATAAACTATTTCTTTTTCAGCAAAACCATTTTGCGGTGCATAGTTTTTCAGGATTACATGTTCGGCAACAATATCTGCTATTGTCTTCAGGTTATGAGCCAAGCATATTTCAAGCCCCCTGGCAGCATGGTCATCATCATTGTCAAGGCAGGCTGTCTTGCCTATGTCATGCAGTAAGGCCCCGGCAATAACCGTTTCAAGAGATAAGTCGTAACCGGCAGCGATCAAACCGTTCGTAATGACTCCCGCCACTTCCGTAACCACGATGGAATGATCCTTGATATTGGGCAGCATGTGGTACTGCTCCATGAGGTCCAGGCATTCGTTAACGCCCGGAATTGTAAAAGGCGCATCTTCCATGATGCTCAGCTGCCCTTACGGCTCAGTTCATGTACAGCATCAATAAAGAGCTTGGCCTGTGCAGGCGGGGTGAACTGGTGGATGCCGTGTCCGAGGTTACAGATGTGGCCGCGGGCCATACTGCCCCCGGCAAGAATTTTTGATACCCGGGCCCGCAACTCTTTTTCAGGGAGTAGCAGGGCAATGGGATCAAGGTTGCCCTGTACTGAAATATCGGGGCCAAGCTGTTTAACTGCCTTGGCAATATCTACGCGCCAGTCAAGGCCAAGGACATCGGCACCCGATGTCTTGGAAAGATCAAGCAGGGTAGCACCGTTATTGGCAAAATAAATTATGGGCACATCAGTGCTTTTCCTGAGATCGGCAATGATGCGCTGTACATAGGGCAGGGCAAAACGTTCAAAGTCACCTGGCGCTAAAACCCCGGCCCACGAATCAAAAATCTGCAGGGCCTGGGCTCCTGCGGCTGCCTGGGCCTGGAGATAGACGCTGGTGCATTCCGTTATTTTTTCAAGCAGGGCAGAATAGAGTTCAGGATCGGCAAACATCATTTTCTTGGTATCAAAGAAGAATTTGGAGGAACCTCCTTCGACAAGGTAGGTCGCAAGGGTGAACGGCGCACCGGCAAAGCCGATGAGCGGCACCTTATGTGCAAGCTCGCGGCGCAGAATGCGAATGGTTTCCAACACAAAGTCCAGGTGCTCTTCCGGGTCGGGTATGATCAAACGGTCCACAGCCTGACGGTCGCGGACAGGATCAGGAAAGACAGGGCCGATTTTTTCATGGAATTCAAGGGTCAGGCCCATAGCTTCCAGGGGGATAAGAATATCTGAAAACAAAATAGCCGCATCGACACCCAGAATGTCTACGGGCTGGATTGTGACCTCTGCTGCAAGCTCCGGGGTTTTGCAAAGCTCCAGGAAGGTAAGCTTGTTTCGTACTTGCTGATATTCCGGCAAGTAGCGTCCGGCCTGGCGCATCATCCATACAGGGGTATAATCAACCTTTTCACCTCTGCAGGCCTTCAAGAAAGTGTCGTTCATGAAAACAAGTCCTCAAGTTGGAAGTTACAAGTAGCAAGTGCCTAAAGTTACGAGTGCCTAAAGTGCCTAAATTTACAAGTGTCTAAGTTTGTCGGCATACACGATTGCCGATGAATGGCATAAGTGGGCTAAAATTACAAGTTACTGGGGTTCTGTAAATCTGCAAACTGCCAACTGATAACTTCTTCTTTCACCTTTAGCCTTTAACCTTTTCCCTTAGTTTTTCCCTTGAACCCTCGACAGCTTGACCCCTTGAAACCTATAATTTTTTACGCTTTCACTTTCTCCTTTGGAGTATAATTGCAGAAAGGTTCCTCTGCCAGGTAGTCGCCGGTCATGGAATAGGATCGTGCCCGGCAGCCCCCGCATACATTAATGTATTCACAGCTGCCGCAACTTCCTTTATAGCTTTTGAAATCTCTTAAACTTTTGAATAGTTCAGAATTTTCCCAGATATTCTTGAATGGTTGCGTGCGGATATTGCCGGCAGATTTCGGGAAGTAACTGCAGGGCAGAACTTCTCCATCAACATCGATAAGACAGATCAACTGGCCGGCCAGGCACCCTTTGGAGCCGCCGGTCGAGAATTTCAGGGAACGACGTTTGAATTTTTCCTTATCATTTTTTGAGCGCTGCAAAACGATACGGTAATAGTGCGGTGCACAGGTGGGCCGGACGAGCATATCGTCCTCTTCTTTTTCCATATCGTAATGCCAGTTCAGGAGTTCTTCATAATCCTCAGGCGAAATGAGTTCCGCAAGTATGTCCTGCCCGCGACCCGTTGGCACGATCATGAACATATACCATGCCGTGGCGCCAAGCTCCTTGGCAAGTTTATATATTTTAGGGACTTCCTCCTGGTTTCGCTTGGTAAAGGAAGAATTGATCAGAAATTCAATATTATGTTTCCTAAAAAGACCCGCGGCCTTAATCGTGCCTTCAAAAGCACCTTCCTGGTTACGAAAATCGTCATGCACTTCAGCAGAGGCACCGTCAAGACTCAGGGAAACCATTCTGATCCCCGCCTTTTTGATCTTTTGACATATTTCATCTGTCACCAGAGTGCCGTTGGTGGCCAGACACATGCGTAAACCCTTTTCAGTCCCATAGGCGGCAATATCAAAAACATCCTTGCGCAGAAGCGGCTCACCGCCTGAAAGGACAATCACCGGCTGGGCAAAGGAACCGATGTCATCAAGCACTCTTTTGGCCTCGTCAAGGGAAAAGTCGGGATGATCTTTAACCTCCAGTGTAGAAGAAGAGCGGCAGTGTACACAACTTAAATTGCAACGCCTGGTTATCTCCCAGGCAATCCATTTTACGTCAAATTCCATTAAGATCGCCTCAAAAAAAGATAGTTCAAAAAAAATGAACTGAAAATATTTGCATATATCGATGGTACTATATTGCCGATGAGATGGCAGGTCAATGTCTAAAGGGTAAAAAAATGGTGATTTATTTCTAAAGAGGAGGACTGTAAAATATAGGAAAAGCAAGCTTGTAGTGTCTTGCCTTTACATGAGAAAGAAGGAATGTGAAAGCATTACTGTTCGGATATTGCACATAGCTTATTGTTCCGGATACTTTTTCAAGAATTCAGATTGTATAAATATTGTTGCATTCCACTACACTATATGGGAAATTGCAGGTATAATTTTAAAATATCCAGTTCGGTTGCCTGGGTTGTTGCCCGTATTTTTTGAAAAGACAGACTACGCGTAAAAATAAAAAAGAGGAGGAGGATAATGGAAATCAAAAACGTTCTCGTACCGGTGGACTTTTCGGAAAACTCCAAGAAAATTCTCGAAGAAGCCGGTTATTTTTCCGGCATGTGCCAGGCCCAGCTCCATGTCGTGTTTGTAGTCCAGAGCTTTGATGACTACTCAGGATTTTTTGTCCCCCATATGCCGGTTGCAAAATTTGAGGAAGAGATGGTACAGGCGGCTGAGCAGAAAATGGAAAAATTCCTTGAAGGCCATAAAAATGTTGAGGCTAAGGTTCTTGTCGGTGATGTTTCCGAAGAAATTATCCGTCATGCGGAAGAAAGCGGCATGGACCTGATCATCATGGGCACCCATGGCTACAAGGGACTTGAGAAGGTGATGTTCGGCAGTGTGGCTGAAAAAGTTGTTCGGTCTTCGCCCTGTCCGGTCCTGACCATCAATCCGTATAAAAACCTGTAAGTCAAAGGCTTAGAAATATTTCAATTGAGAATTGCCAGTAAAGCTGTCGCGTGTTGCGGCTTATGTGCGGGCGCAGGTCTTTGCATGTGGAAAAGTCGCTGAAACAGTTCAGTGAAAGAAATGCCTGGGAAACAGTAAAAATCAAGTTTTTTATAACCTGTTTCTTTTTCTGGATAATGGACTTGCACCTTTTTTTCCCAGGCGGAAACATTTTCCGCCAGCAAGGGAACTTCCTGCCGGTTACCCGGTTCTAGTCCAGCAAAGACTGCAGTTTCCTGGAGGAACCTTGCAAAGTATTCTGTATTTTCTTGTGCAGCTGCCCGGAAAGCGTTTCGAGATGCAAGGTACCGGCCCCCGGCTCCTTCAATGTTTGCCGGGTTAACAGCCGGGATGGAGAGGGAAAATATTTTTTCCGGGTCACGGCGCCATGTGTTTTCATAGCCATCAAGAAGAATGGCGCCAGTTTCCGCGTTGGCAGTAGCAAGTATCAGGGGATGCAGGTCCGGGGAGTCGGCCAGGTAAAGTTCCGCCCATGCCTTGAGCCGCAGGGGTATGATCATTCCGGATGTTTCCAGCGTAGATTCATGTGGCAGATTGTCGTCAGAATTTGGGCGCTGGAGTTTATTGCGGCCGCTTAATTCTGTCAGATCAGCTACTTCTGCTTCATCGCTCCCTGCAAGGGAGGCAAAAACTTTCTGTTCAACAGAAGAAACCCGCGCCAGTCCCTGTCGGATTTCCGCCTCTCTTCTGTCAAGTATTTCAGCCAGTTTCAGAACCAACCTGGCCTGCCATAAACGCTCTTTATTCCTGGTGCGGCTTTTCATCTCAGCATCCTTATGCAGGGCGGAAAAAACACCGGCCGCCGAGGTTTCATCCTGGTCCCTGGCGTGTCCGGCAGCCATGGGGGCCTTGGCAGTCGAGAAAAGGCGGGAAAGCTCATCGGGCCGGCTTGTTTCCATTTCACGCAGGAGCCGCTTGAAACGGGAAAGATCATCGCCAAGAGGTGCAGGAGCATATCCCGTGCACAGATTTGTAAAAAAATTGCTGCTCCTATTGATCGCCCCATCTGTTTCTGTCGGAAGGTAATAGGATAAAGCAGTAAAGAAAATGAGAAGCTTCGCCACACCAGGGATGGATGGCTCTGTTTCCGGAAAAATAAGTGCTGATGTTCCTTTTTTCATATGAGTGCAATTAAAAAAAATATTTCATTGGGTCTGGTGGTTTGCGTTTACCTGCTCTTTAATCTCAGGTATGCACCTGAAAGCCTGGTTACCACATTTAAGTCAACCCTGATGCAGCTCCTGATGACTGCGCCTTTTGTGGTGGGCTTGACCATCCTGGTGGTATCCTTTATGCAGCGCTCAACAGGTGAGCGCCTCCCCTGGGACCGGATTGCCAGGATTTACTGCACACTGGGTATCTTTATCGGCTTTTTTTATGCCTTAAGTGAGTATTGGCTGCGAGCACAGTAGAAAGTTATCAGTGCTCAGTTTTCAGTTTTTAGTTAAGGTTCCCAGGTTCCCAGGTTTCAAGGTTTCGAGTGAAAAACAAAAAATCTTAACTTGTTACGGACGTCTTTTTCTTTTATTTTTTACCCTTGACTCCTCGCCCCCTTGACCCCTTGAAACCTCTTTTTTTTATCGTATCAGCGAACTATCAGGATGGTATCCTGAGGGTACCGTGGTATTGGGAATGACCATGGATTTCTTGCCCAGCAGTGTACCTGGATTGGTAACAGAATTGCACCCTGTCTGTACGTGGTCGCCCAGTATAGCCCCAAGTTTGCGCAAGCCGGTCTTCACTGTGGAGCCAGAGGTGGCTATGGAAATATCACCCTTTATAAATCGCAGGTTTGCCAGCTTGGTTCCTGCTCCCAGGTTGACCTGGTTGCCAAGGATGGAGTCCCCCAGGTAGGCAAAATGTCCAGCCTTGGCACCATCCAGGAAAATGGTATGTTTGACTTCGGTAACGTGACCTACAACGCAATGTCTGCCAATTAAACAATTGCCTCTGATGTAGGCGCCATGGCGCACTTCTGTCTGGTCGCCAATGATGGTCGGAGACTTGATAAAAGCCCCCGGCTCGATCAGCACCCCCTTGCCTATCCTGAGCCGGCGGCCTTTTAATGCAGCCCCGGCCATTATAACGGAAGCCCCAAGCATCTGCTTTTCTCCATGGTATACCTTGATGCCCCCCTTGGTGGCATCACCATACTCAATAGTGAATTCACCGGCTTCCACCAGGTTGCCGTTGTAATACACCAGGGTCTTTTTTAAAGGCTCTCCGTCCTGGATCAATACCGGTGACAATTCATGATAGAGCTGGACTTCAAGGTAGTGCTTCAGGTTTTTCAGGGCAACCCAGACCTGGTCATCAGGCTGGATAAGTTCAGGATGTTCATTAGAGGACAAATCAAAAAAAGAGTGTGCCGAAAGCATAATTGCTGGTCCTAATGTATTATTTATAATTTAATGTTGACCGATTACATAAAAAAGAATATCGCATTTAAGCAACAAAAAAACAAGCAGGCGTCAAGGGAGAATGCAGAGCTTGACTTCAGTCTCCCCAGTGTTTAGATTCACAACACCATATCAGTACCATTATAATACAGCAGTTCGGAATAATACAGCAGTTCGGAATACTTGGCAGTCTTTACACCTGACACTATGTTTCCGAAAGGAAACGTTTACTATAACAGGAGGATATACCTGTGGGTTTTGATGATTCTATTCATGCCAACCTCGATGATTTTGCAGAGCGGCAGGATATTGAGATACCAGATGAACTGCCCTTGATGGCGGTTCGTGATGTCGTAGTTTTCAACTCCATGATCATACCGCTTTTTGTCGGCAGATCGTCTTCCGTGGCCGCAGTCAATGAAGCACTTTCCAGGGATAAACTCCTGTTGCTCCTGACTCAGAAGGATGCCACCCAGGAGGATCCTGACTCCAAAGACCTTTTCGAGGTCGGCATGGTGAGCATGATCATGCGGACCCTGAAGTTGCCCGACGGCCGTCTCAAGGTGCTGGTCCAGGCCCTGACCAAGGCAAAAATTCAGAAATTCCTGCAGAAGGAGCCCTTTTTCAAGGTTAAGGTCGAGGTGATGGAAGATCAGGAGTTATCTGAGATCACCGTTGAAGTCGAGGCGCTCATGCGCACTGTACGGGAACAGACAGAAAAAATCATGTCGCTGCGTGGCATCCTTTCCTCGGATCTCATTATGATCATGAATAATATCGATGACCCGGGTCGCCTGGCCGACCTGGTTGCCTCCAACCTGCGCTTGAAGATCCCTGAGGCCCAGTCCATCCTTGAATGTTTCGACCCGGTGGAAAAGCTCAAGCTCGTGGCGGAATACCTCAACAAAGAGCTTGAGGTATCCACCATGCAGGCCAAGATACAGACCGAGGCCAAAGAAGAGATGACGCGTTCACAGAGGGAATACTACCTGCGTGAACAGTTGCAGGCCTTGAAAAAGGAACTGGGCGACGTGGATGACAGGGCCCAGGAAGTTGAGGAACTGCTGGGAAAAATCCGTAAGGCCAGGATGCCGATCTATGCGCGGAAGGAGGCCACCAAGCAACTCAAACGTCTGGAGATGATGCACCCTGATTCTTCTGAGGCAGGCATTATCCGGACTTATCTGGACTGGCTGGTCGAGGTGCCCTGGAGCAAGGGCAGCCGCGACAGGCTTGACCTCAAAATTGCCAGAGAAGTTCTTGATGCTGACCATTATGGTCTTGAGAAGATAAAGGAACGGATATTGGAGTACCTGGCAGTCCGGAAGCTCAACAAGTCGACCAAGGGGCCGATCCTCTGCTTTGTTGGTCCTCCTGGAGTGGGCAAGACCTCACTTGGCCAGTCCATTGCCAGAGCACTGGGCCGCAAGTTCCACCGCATTTCCCTGGGCGGCATGCGCGATGAGGCGGAAATTCGCGGCCACCGGCGAACCTATATCGGTGCCATGCCCGGCCGCATTATTCAGGGGTTGAAGACGGTCAATGCCAACAACCCCGTCTTCATGATGGACGAGATCGACAAAGTGGGCTCAGATTACCGGGGCGATCCTTCCTCAGCCCTCCTGGAAGTGCTGGATCCAGAGCAGAATTTTTCCTTTTCAGATCATTACTTGAACATTCCCTATGATCTGTCCAAGGTGATGTTTATCACCACGGCCAACCTTACCGACACGATCCCGTCTCCCCTGCTTGACAGGATGGAGATCATCCGGCTGGCCGGTTATACCCTGGAGGAAAAGCTGGAGATCGTTAACCGTTATCTCCTACCCCGGCAGCTTAATGAAAACGGCATTTCTGAAAAACATATTAAACTCGATGATGAGACCATAAAACGCATTATCTCTCACTATACTCGAGAGTCAGGCCTGAGAAATCTGGAACGTGAGATTGGCAAGGTCTGCCGCAAGGTGGCGAGAAAAATTGCCGAGGGATCCAGGGGGCCGTATATCATCTCCAAATATACCCTGCACAAGTATTTGGGGCCGCCAAAGTTTCAGCCGGAGTGTGATATCGAGACTATTGACCAGCCCGGTCTTGTTACCGGCCTGGCCTGGACTGAGACAGGCGGAGAGATCCTTTACGTTGAAACGATCATTATGAAGGGCAAGGGCAGTCTCATTCTGACCGGTCAGCTTGGAGATGTTATGCAGGAATCGGCCAAGGCGGCCTTGAGTTACTGCAGGTCAAGGATGGACACACTGAAGTTGAGCGAATCATTTTTCGAAGAGGTGGATATCCATATTCATGTGCCTGCCGGCGCCATCCCAAAGGACGGCCCCTCTGCCGGCGTCACCATGGGAACTTCGCTCTATTCCGCGCTTTCCAGGAAAAAGGTGGCATGGGACGTTGCCATGACAGGGGAAATAACCTTGCGGGGCCGTGTCCTCCCCATCGGCGGCCTTAAGGAGAAAGTGCTTGCTGCACTCCGGTCAGGCATTAAAAAGGTTATTATACCGGAACAGAATAAAAAAGATTTGGTGGAAATCCCCAAGGACATCCGTGCCCAGATGGAGTTCATTCCTGTAAAGAATATGGATCAGGTCTTGAAAGTTGCCTTCCGCGAAACGAAGAAGAGTAAGAGGGCGTGTAAGGTATAATTAGTTAGGAGTAAGGAGTGAGGAGTTAGGAGAAAAAAACAAAGACAAATAATTTTATAAGGTTATAGTGCTGTAGATTAGGTTGGCAGTTGTAAGCCGTCCGTTTGCAGAAGGTGTTGGTATAGGGTTAAAGGCTCTGGGTGCTGGAAAAAGCTTCCATAAAACTTGGTTGTTCCAAAAACAGAAGACTATTTTGTGAAACGATATTTCCCCTTTAAATCTATAGTCGTTATAATCTTTCCCTTGACCCCTTGACCCCTTGACCCCTTGACCCCTTGACCCCTTGACCCCTTGACCCCTTGACCCCTTGAACCCTTGACACCTTGACACCCGTTTCTTTATGTCGCACGAAGCCGGTACCAATATTTTGACAAATTAAGCCCACTCGCAACCATGACGTTCCTCGGTCTCCGCCTTCCTGTATTACTCTTTATTTTCCTTGCAATTCCTTTTCTGTGGCTTCTGTGGCTGGGGGTTTATGCCATAAGCCCGGGACCGCCATCAGCTGCAAAACAGATCGAAGTGTTAATTCCCAGAAGAACGGGCCTGTCTGCAATAAAAAAGATCCTGGCTGAAAATAGAGTCATTAAGGATGACCCACGCTTTTCCATGCTGGTCAAGCTGACCGGGGCAGGCACAAAACTGCGTGCCGGTGAATATGCATTTGAGCCAGGCCAAAAGCCGCTTCAGGTCATTGATCTTCTTAAAAAAGGTAAGGTGCTGTTTAGGCCGGTGACCATTCCCGAAGGTACTGAAATGGAAATGGTTGCCGCGATACTGGCCGCAGATGGCTGGGTTGATTTACAGCGTTTTCTTGATTTGGCGCGAGCGCCGGAAATTTTAGAAAGTCTGGGCATTAATGCCGGAAGCCTGGAGGGCTATTTATTCCCTGACACATTCTCTCTGTCAAGAGAGCAGCAGGATGAAACAGAGATCATACAGATGATGGTGGCCAGGCATTTTCAGGTGTTTAATGCTATTGTTCAGAATACAGGCAATGATCTTCCAACACTATCACATCATGAAATAATTACACTGGCATCCATAGTAGAAGCAGAAACAGGGAACTCTGAAGAGCGGCCACTGGTAGCCAGTGTTTTTTTGAATCGTCTGGCAAGAGGTATGCGCCTCCAGGCTGATCCGACGGTCCGGTACGGCCTGAAAGATAATGCAGGTCCCTTGACCCAGAAGGATCTGAAAAATCCTACACCCTACAATACCTATATCATTTCCGGCCTGCCTCCAGGCCCCATCACTAATCCTGGGAAGGCTTCCATTGAGGCAGTAATCTCACCTGCCCAGACGGACTATCTCTATTTTGTTGCAAAAGATGAATCAAGTCATCATTTTTCACGTAACTTGGAAGAACACAACAGAGCTGTTTCAAAATATAGAAAAAGCAAATAAATACTTATTGGGATTTTTCCCGTAAATTAATCCCTCTGAGTAAAACCTTAAGACGACACTTCCAACAGATCTTTCAAGACCGCGCTTTTCATCTTTTGTTCGTTTCTGGCCTTGATGTCCAGCCAGATGGAGTTGGGGATTCGACCTCGATTCACTAACGCTTCAGCCAGGGGTCCGAAGAGTTTCTGGCTTTCGTGCAGTGATTTCTTCAGGATGAGCCTGAAATGTCTGAGCTCCTTATCGTTGACAACAAGGTTGGCGCTGTTGGATAAAGCCTGCAAGTCATACAGAGTTTGGAATTCAGGCCCGATAAGGGTGTAGTGGATATTGCGGCGTCTGATCATGGCCATTTTTTGCATGAAAATATGCAGTGTGTTGCTGCTGAGGGAATCCTCATCAAAGCGGCTGTGCAGAACCACGGCTGCAAATGCGGTAAACTGCATATGGTCAATGGCGTCATCTGCGCTTTCAGCAATTACCGGCAGAAAACCCTCATCCTCATAAGCCTCACGGACAATAGTCATCCCAGAACCCCTGTTCATCAGAATAAGGGCCATGAGTGTGTCCTCTATCACTTCTTTTTCCTGCATTTTACCGCTTGATAACCAGCCGAGATCAGGCGGCGGTGGAGGCGCTATTGCAACTTTTCTGGCACCAGTGAGAGCGACGGGGGCAATTTTTTTTGTCTGTTTGCCCGGCAGGCTGCCATCGGGTTTCAACTCAAAGGGTTTCTGGCACAGTGGACAACCGAGCTTCAGCAGGTTACCTGGTGGCAGTTTTTCCAGGGCTGTCTGTATCTTTGCTTTTTGGGAGTCTGTAAGGTTGAGCGGTTCTTGGCAGTGTGGGCAGGTTTCAATCATGGCAATCTCCTGGATCGCTTGTTTTGTAAACAAGATCTAATGGATGTCTTTTTTCTTCATGGCCAGACCGGTAATGCCGGAGGTGGCTTCTCCGCGGGCTGCCTTGATCTTGTCAAGTCCGCGGTTGATTGCGCTCTTGCGTGAAGCATAAATTTTAGCAGTTTCCTCACTGATGAGACCATTTTCGTATAGTTCAAGGATATGCTGGTCAAAGGTCTGCATGCCAAGGGCAGAGCCATCCTCAATAACATCGTAAAAGGTACGGTCTTCAGTCTCGCCGTTGAGAATGAGGTCACGGACCCGCAGGTTGTTTGCCATGATTTCAAAGGCGGCAACCCGGTCGCCTCCCTCCTTGGGCATGAGGCGCTGGCTGATGACGTAACGTACAGTGTCGGTAAGGCGGTTTCTGATCTGCGGCTGTTCCTCCTGGTCAAAAAAGCCGAGGATGCGGTTAATGGTCTGACCGGCATCAACAGTATGCAGGGTACTCATCACCAGGTGTCCTGTTTCGGCAGCAGAGAGGCCGATCTCCATGGTTTCCCGATCGCGCATTTCGCCCACCAGGATGACCTTGGGTGCCTGGCGCAAGGCGGCACGCAACCCGTTGGCAAAGCTATCGAAATCATTGCCCAGCTCCCGCTGGTTGAAGGTGCATTTCTTGTGCGGATGTACAAATTCGATGGGGTCTTCCAGGGTGACCACATGTACCATTCTTTCCATATTAATCTTGTCGCACAGGGCTGCCAGGGTGGTGGATTTACCAGAGCCGGTTGCACCGGTGACCAGGATAAAGCCATTTATCTCATTGGTCATCTTCTTGAAAACCTCTGGCAGCTTGTATGATTGAATCGTTGGGATAGCACCTTCCATTTTACGCATAACAATGGAGAGATGACTTTGCTGCGTGAAAACATTGACCCTGAAACGAGCCCTGTTGCCAAGCGCATGCGAAAGGTCACAGGAACCGTGAACCGCAAGATCATCCAGCAGCCGTTTATTACTCTGGATCAGGTTTAAAGCCGCCACCTCGGTCTGGAAAGGCGTCAATTCCTTTATTTCCGGGGTTACGCTAATCGGGACCAACTGGCCGGAGGTTTCAACCTGCAGCGGCTTGGCAACCGTAAAGTTGAGGTCAGAAACCTTTTCATACGATTCAAGCATATTGGTAATCCAGTAGTTTATTTCCGGTCGCTTCATTGTATCACCTCCAGCAGGTGTGGATAAATTTTCATTTCCTATGATAATTGTAATAAAGAGATGAAATGAAAGCGAGTTTTTTATTCAAGCTCATAACAACTCCGGGTTCTGCATGTCTTTTTTATTGTTTCCTGTCTGCAAATATCGCATCAAACTCTTTGAAAAAACGTTCAAGCTGATTTTGGGGCAGAGCGTTAATACCGGCTGCCGCAGCCCTGCCGCCGCCGGTTACAAAGGAGCGGCAGAGAGAATCTGCTCCCTGCTTATTATGAAGCGGTGCACGGATATTTACCCGGTATGTCCCATCAGGATTGCGCGTGAGAAGACCATGGGCAAGGCTTGGTTCCTCCTGGGCTTTGAGGTTGCTGAATACACCTGAAATCCGCCGGGCCCAGGGTTCAGGGGGCAGCTCAAAAATTCTGCCTGCCTCAGTGGTTCGAACTGGCTCATGTTTCAAAGCGGACGCCATATCGTCATGGAACCCAATGCGCAAGTGCGAAAGAACAGCTGAATTTTCCGAGAAATCAAGGGGGTCAGCATAGGGCATAATCGCTCTGTAGAGTTCCTGGGGTGGGTAGAACAGATCAGAAACAGAAAGACCGTAGCCATTGTAATTTAAAAGTTCTCCCAGTTCTTTCAGCCTGGTCACAGAAGAATCATTCAAAGAAAGTGATTCTGCCGCCTGTTGCGCAGATGTGTGCAGGTTGTCTCCAAAGGCTCCGACAACTGCCCAGGCACGATATTTTCCTTTTAGCAGATGATCTACAATGAGGGAGGTACAGGTATCCGAACTTTGATCGATATGTGCTGTGAGATTTTCAGACTCGGGGATCTTTCCTGCGAAATGATGGTCCACGTATAAGATTTTACACCCCGTTTGCAACAATGACAAAAGTGCATCACGGTTGCTGTCCAATGAAACATCGAGCACCGTGATCTGGGCATCACGGGTTCCGGAGAGTTTTTGCAGCAAGCGGATATCACGCTTTACCCCTGTTACGAGCCTTGCATCAGGCCGCGGCTCGGCCAAGCGCAGTTGGTGCAGGGCACAGATGCCGTCCGCATCACCGTTGAAAACATCGAAATATTGCATAAAAAGTGCCTGAAGTGAACTAAAGTTAAAAGTGTCTAAATTTATGAATGACAGATAATTTGAAGACGACCTTCCATAAATTTTCAATTTTCAATTTTTCAAATTTTCAATCTTAAAGTCCTTGCCCCCTCGGACCCTTTTCTTCTAAAATTCCGGCAGACTGAAACCAATCGGGGTGCCTATACCTGCAAGGGAAAAGAGGAGATAAAAGCTGGTATCATCGACATTCTTGCTGGCGGCAAACTCAAGCTTCCAGCAGGGGTTATGGTACACCAGGCTGAAGGTAGAGTCCACTGTGCTTTTTGATGACAGGGAGTAGGTTGTATCAAACTTGATTGAAAAGAGCTGCGACAGCCTGCTTGCAAAATTTCCCCGTATTTCATGCAATGATTCACTTGAAGCATCTGTATAAAAGTATGGGAATGCTATATCCGGGTGCAGTTTATAACGGTAATCTAGGTTTATGCTGTCACCTCGCCTGTTTTTATATAACGTTTCCAGACTATAAGTCGTAACACCCTCACCGTATACGCTGAGGGTGGTCGCATAGCTGAAGAACAGATCCTGAAATCCCCTGACGATAAATTCAAAGTAAAGATCTGAAAATGGATGGTCTTCGGCATCGACATCATAAACCTGGTTTATTTTGAGCGAGCTGAAATTGCTGCGGAAAAGGGCAATTTCATCCAGGCGGATGGCCCGGAAATAATTATTTAAACCGTATTGCAGCCAGTTTTTTTCAAGAAGCCGGTCCTCGTTGTCCAGGATGGGCAGGTCGTCCTGGTCAGCTCCCTGCACGAGTATATATGAAAGTTCCGGCCGTATGGCATGCCGGAATGTCTTGTACTTCTGCATGGGAATGTCATAGTCGCGGCTCAGGGTTGTTGCGCCCGTCAGCAGGACATTGTAAAATGTCCTGTGCTCAAAATCCCTGCCATCCCAGATTTCTTCTGATAAGGTATCGTGCGGTTCAATGAAATACAGGGTTTCGCGCAGCCCGACAAGATAGGACGATTCCAGGTATGGGGTGAAAGCGATGGGCCCGTTGAGCTGGGGAAATAGATCAAGCCGATGGGCACCAACCCCCTCATCCCGCCAATAATAGACATACTCAGAGCCCCAGGTTAGGTCCAGCGGGGTCTGCAGAAAAGGCAGAAGGCCGGAATAGGCAATCCTGGGAACGGCCCATGGCGGCGTGATCTCTTCCGGATCATCCCTGAGATCATCAATAATGTTTATCTCTGCCTGCAGGTCGGTTGTTGTCCAGACTTTGGAGAGCTGCAAGGTATTTTCGCGCCGATCAACGGTTTCAGCCTGGAAACCCCTGTTGTACAGCGTGAGAAAATCGCTGTTGCTCCGGTCAAACCCGATGATGCCCTTTCTGAATTCCTGCAGGTAATCCCGGTCGGACACCACGTCAATATCCAGCTTGGCAATCAGCCTGTTGCCAAAATCATGATCCGCCTTACCCCTGATCCAGTAACGGTTTTTGTTTGTACGCAGGATTCCGTCAGCTTTGAAATCATTTTCAGGGGTATCCACCAGATCGTCATCAAGGTAGTTGAACATTAAAGTGCCCCTTGAATTGAAGTCGGCAATGTAGCGGAATTCCCCTGCAAGTAAAGGGCCTCGATCAGAGTAATACCCCGGGTAGAGTGTCATGTCGTAGCTCGGCGAAAGATTAATGAAAACCGGAGCGATTAAACCGATGCCGTTGCGGTCCGAGGAGGAATACTCTGGGAAGAGCAGCCCGCTTTTCTTATCATCCCGGAGGCCAATGCGGAAGTATGGCAGGTAGAAAACCGGCACATCCCTGACCCTGAAAGTGGCATGCTGCAGCTTGGCGTAATCGTCTAGGGTAATTTCCACATCACGGCCCCAGATCGACCAGTCGGGGGCTTTATCCTTGGCAGGTGGGCAGTAGGTGAGCTTGCCGTTGATGAAATGGTAGGATTTTATGTCTGTTTTCTCGATCAGGTCCGCGCTGGCCGATAGATTGGTATCCTGCCAGAACATGTTTGCCTGTTTAAAAAAACCGGTCTGGTTTGTTAGATCGAACTGTGCCTCTGAAGCACGGAGCTCATCGTTTTCATCCTGCAGGTGCAGGTTACCCGCAGCATCGACAGAATTTGTACCAGCATCATATTGGATCCTGTCCGCTTCAATTGCAAGACCGGTGGGCGTATCCTCCTCATATTGCTGGAGGATAACGCTGCCTTCTGCAATGATTTTTTCCGGTTCCCCTTGGTGCGTGATCCGGTCGGCGGAAATTTTCCAGGGAAGAGTATCTTCGTCAGCGCCATGCGCAAAGGGCTGGTGTGCCAGGATGAACACAATGGCCAGGCAGACATGTATGATCCTTTTGCGGTGTAAAACGGGTTCCAAACCCATTGCCCCCTGTTTCATTCATCAAATAGTAACTTCGCGGCAGCAGCTTAGTCTTTCAGAACAGCTCCGGTGCTGCCGGAGGTAACAAGCTTGGCATAGCGGGCAACATAGCCTGAAGTTATATTGGGCTTAGGCGGCTGCCATTCCTGGCGGCGGCGTTCCAGCTCCGCATCATCAACCCTGAGCTCGATTTTTTTCGCAGGGATGTCGATGGCGATGATGTCGCCTTCTTTGACCAGACCGATGGGGCCACCTTCAGCGGCCTCAGGGGAAATATGGCCAAGGCAGGCTCCCTGGGTGCCTCCGGAAAAACGGCCGTCTGTGAGCAGGGCGACACTTTTCCCAAGGCCCATGCCGATGATGGCCGAAGTCGGTGAGAGCATCTCCGGCATGCCGGGACCGCCTTTGGGGCCGCAATAGCGGATGACAACCACATCACCGGGTTTTATCTTTTTGCCCAGGATGGCAGACTGCGCCTCGGCTTCTGAATTGAAAACCCGTGCCGGTCCTTCGTGGGTCTGCATTTCATCAGCAACGGCGGACTGTTTTACCACGGCCCCGTCCGGTGCCAGGTTGCCGTAGAGCACGGCTATGCCGCCTTTGGCATGATACGGGTTATCAGGGGAGCGGATAATCTCATGGTCGCGCACCTTGACCCTGGCGAGATTCTCTCCCAGGGTTTTACCGGTAACTGTCATGACATCCGTATGGATAATGTTATTCTTCGCCAAC